>Ga0210059_1000224_pt1 | contig 61864 bp, 62 predicted proteins | sample Ectturendosymbi2_FD_188042 | JGI IMG/M metagenome (GOLD analysis project Ga0210059, IMG submission 188042) | Ecteinascidia turbinata endosymbiont from Florida, USA - Sample 2 (SPAdes) (version 2) | ecosystem: Host-associated > Tunicates > Ascidians > Unclassified | place: Key West, Florida... | reverse complement strand
TCTTGCGCAGTGCCCCCAAATTTTTTCTACCTCTCCAAATTTTGTTGTTCTCAGAAAAATTTGCTTTAAACACACAAAAAACAAACATCTTGCCCCTATAACATTTTTTCCGCACCCAAACCTTCAAACCTGTCTACGGGCCTGTATGTGGTCATAAGCACACATGGCGTCGCGCTGTTGATATGCTACTACGTGCAGGCGCCGCGCTACCCTAAATCGGTACTGTGTGCAAATATGGTGCGATAGCTGCGCGGATCTGACAACGAATGACGCAGTTCTGGAAACGTTTGCTCTGCAGGAAATTTATTCATTAAAATTGGTTAGCTTCTGTGCATGGCTCGTCGGAGGGATTTGCTTTACTGCTGCAGTTCAGTTATGACCACATTAGAGTATTCAGTAGCTGCAAAGAGTCTGATTAGAGTTCTAAAAATATTGATCAATTCTCAGCCCCAGGACATAAATACACAAAATAAAGCACCAATGCATATTCTCCTGAACTCCGTTAATAACATTATTATAGTAATGGAAGTAGGGGACAAGTTGCCTTTCTTTGAAATTTTGTTCTTATGGATGTGAAATCGCTTTCATTTATTTTTTATGTGTTCTACAAGCTATTCAATATACACATAGTCAAAATTATACAGGCCCTTTTGTTTATTGTTTTTATACACGTTTCGGCGATTGCTCCAAAAGTTAGGGGGAAAGGCGTTTTGTTCTCCAAAGTTTTCATTTTTTGCATAGAAAATTCCAAGAGTTTGAATTTCGAGGTTTTTATTTAAGATGTTTAACATAAAAACAGGAGAATCTGTTTTATTTGGCGAAAAGAAACTGGTTAAATAAAGTTTGTTTTGCGCTGCAACATCGTAATTGTACTGCATACAGTGGCTGATTTTTTCTCTTAAGCAAGAGGTCATTTGTTTCGAAGCGAAAGACTGCCAAACCCGTCAGAGGGCCCTATCCTGTTTTCCGTTTTTTTCTTTTGCCATAAAAAGCAAGTTCTATGCCCAAAAAATCCACAAAGACTGCTTATTCGCATGTAATGTACTGTGAAAAAACAATCAAAGAGGTTCTACTTTAGGGGGTAATGTAATCATATGAGGGGCAAACGCCCCGTGTTGCCCTCTTTTCTTTGATTGCCACTAATTGTAGGCTGCCTGCAGAACATGGTTTCTGCGTAATGCAGAGCTTTGTGGTGATTAATATTTCTCAAGTGAGTGGAATCGGCGAAGTCTGCCTGCAATAGCGAAATCTACCATGTTGTTCTCTATGCATATTTTTGAAAAAAACTTTCAGTATGTTATCATCTTGCATTTATTCATTTTCGTTTTTCTAAACATATATCTGTCGTCAGAGCCGGATTAAAAGGTAGGGGGCCCGGGGCAATTTTTACTGGAGGGTCCCTATGACGTAATTCATGACAGCATCGTTTGTAAAATTTACGTTTTCGCTGATTCGCAAGGTTCCCGTTTGTTTTTTCCGCTAGTCGAGAATGTGCTTACTCAAATGCACATACAGTTTGCTGCGAGGAGAGAATTTATGATATGAATACTGGAGTGTATTTTTACTAACAAAAAATTTTCCACAGGCTAGAGAGTGACTCGGCAAGAAACAACATTCACCCGGTCCCGAACAATAAGCAGAAACCAGATATTACAAACAAAAACACCGGAAAAAGAACATGTCAATATGGCTAGGCAGGCTAAGTGTGACAGTTGTTTCCAAGCTAATGTCTTGATTTTCACCTTCATTTTCAGGTGCTCTCCACTCCTTCAACGTTGCAGCTTGAGCGTTTTGCTAGAAAAAGCGATTCAGTCGCGGCATTTTAGTTAACACTGCCAGATCCTTGCGCTTTTTCTTCTTAGAAGCTTTGCGCTTTTCACAGCTCCTGATGGCATTACAGATTTCGGCATAGCTCAAGCTAAACACTGCAATCTCGTTTCCTGCTCTTTCGTTTTACGAATCGACTGATTAAAACCTTTTCTGACGGACCACGCAATGACATGTGGTGTAAATGGCTTGAATGGCTTCATATGTTTATGATGTAACACAACAATAGTAACCACCGGAAGAAAAGTGCGTTTCCACCATACGTTACCCTCTATGACGAAACAATAACGGTGCAGTTCGGCTGCGGCTACCTCGAGACCGCACCAGAAGTTCGGGATCATTGATACCCCAGTGTTGCCACTTCTGATATTTTGACATAATGTTCTCTGATAAATATCTGATGTCTGATGTTTTGGCGACAAATCTGATGTTGACTGGATTGTTTTTTACGCATTTCCTCTGATTTTAGGACGAAAATAAGTTAGATTCATGATTTTTAATTTCCTTTTATCAATCTCTCACCCTAATGTGTGTTTGGTTATCGTTTCAAACTATAGAAGCTGTCTTCGCTGCGTTGGCACTAACTTTTACGTAAATCATAAACGACTTCTCCATTAATGGCGATATTTCGCTCTGTTTCGGATTCAACGAGGGTAATTGCGCTTTGTTAGTTTTGTGAATAGAAGCATTTAGCTTATAAGAAACTGTATCGTACAAATTTGATGTTATCTCATGTTGAAGAAGGCAACAATCTGATATCAACGAGACTGACCCCAGTGGCAATATTGATTGATACTAAACAGCAGTCAGCAACCACTAGCTTTAGCACGCAAGTACAGTAAACCTCGGTTAATCCGGATTCGATTTGACCGACAATTTTATCCGGTTTAGGCGAAGATCTGGATTAACCGAAGACGGTTGTTTTTAGATTGACGTCATCTAAGTACTAAGATATCGGTGAAAATCACTTAAACTGAACACATATACCCCCCACCAGCAGACTTCCGCAGAAGCAAAACGAATTCATTGATGTATTTGCAATGGTACATCAGACCAGCAACCGCCATATCAAGGCAGTTTTGCAAAATAAGTCCATAATTTTAGCTTACTTGGTTGCGAAGAAATCTGGGATTTCGGACTTATGAGAGATTTCTGCGACTGGTCCATAAGCAGTCACTCTGTTGGGAAGGTAATGCCCTTCAGATATCTTACTGAGTGCAATACACTCAGGTACAATGCTCTACACATGCACACTCAGCACTGATCAACAAACTGAAACCGTAGTGCGGTGGCGTGCCTTGAGCGTTATGTTCAAGGTAATGTGCTATGCACGTATGTGACGCAATAATCATCTCTACGATTAGTCGAATGTTGCCCGCAGTTGCGGCCGTTGTTATCACAATTCTAAACGTTCGTTCGTGATTGTGAGCGCACTTTTGTGTTGCGTCTTAAAGCTGACAAATTTTTCTAGAGACCAATCAGTTCACTAAAGAACACAACAGCGTGGAAGTGCAGAAAAATCCGGATTACGACACATGAAAAAAGCACATTTTATCCGGTATTGGCGAAGATCGGGAAAATCCGGATAAACCGAAGATTTTTATAAAGAAAAACGTTAGAAATCATTCGTACCACCAGTTTTATCCGGTTTTGGCGAAGATCCGGATTAACCGAGGTTTACTGTAGTAACGTTTTCGTGACATTTGTGCAATCGGCGTGATGCACGAGTAGAGAGTCATACCCATGCCAAAAGAAACGATTAGAAAACGTTACCAGCGAAAGCAAATATATTTGCGTTGAACAAACAGAAAATACTTCTAGGTTTTTCAGTAGCGATTACTAAAACTGGCAGACGGTCAAACTTGTAGAGAAATCAGTTGCTGTTGGAGGCCCTCAATACTTAACACAACATAGGAATATAATATAGAGTTGTATTCTTGTATCGCTTCTGAGTCACAGACGTTTTTCAAACGAGTATTTTATTTGAAAGAAATAAATTTCATCACGGGGGCCCCTTTCAGCGGGGGGCCCGGGGCAATTGCCCCCGTTGCCCCCCCTTTAATCCAGGCCTTTCTGTCGTGCACTTAGACTGTTGAGCTTTTCCAACTCAGGGCTGCTTCGACCTGTTTTCCCCCATCGATTACTTTTTTCACAGTAGTCAAGTCCGTACAGAATTGGAATAGCCAAGCTGAGATGTCTTTGGACGACTGCAGTTTGGTTCTCCAAAATCCAGACAGGGCCTTCGAGAGAAACTTTTACCAGGGGGTACGAAGAAAGTACGCGCGCTAAGTTTTTCTGTAATCAGGCCCAAAATTACTGTACTAGTGTAAGCCAGTAATCACAATAAATCTATTTTTAAATCTTACTGCAGGCATGGCAACTATTTTATTTATATTCTGATTTCTATACAAACAGTGAAATAACTGACGGGGACAGTGGTGCGAACCGCCCCCTTGAAAGCTAAATGTGAAAATTGGGGCCCCACTTAGCTTAAATTTCAGTTCCAGTATTCAATTGATTTTCAGTGGTTGTTGCTTTTTGCGATTTTCGGAGTGTTTTCAGGTGATTTCCTATTTTAGTATGGAAATCCACATTCGGATTCATCATCATTTCTCAACTTCGTTTTGCGAGTGTTGGCTAGTAGGCCCCCTAAGGTGGTCAGTGCACCTCCTTCAGGCAAATTTCCCCCCCCTGGCTCAAATCTCTAGTTACGCCACTGTATACAAACAAACGGTACAAGTTTCGTAGAAGACCCCAGAAGCTAGGGGCCCAGTATCTGTCTTCGTACTGCCTGGCAAAATTCTCTCAGAGACCTTGAGTTCTGCCGCACTAGTGCACTACTACTGCTGAAGGATGACAGTGAGAATGACATTCAGAAACAAGTGAAACCAAACCACTGTGTAGCAAACAAGCTCAGAGGCACTTTTTGTTTGTGTTCAACTGCAGCTAAAAATACTTTGTTCGTGCCTACTGCGTGGCAATGTATCTCTGCCGATTGTGGAACAAACACACCAGAACCGTCGCCAGAAAGTCTTCAACAGGGAGGCTTTATGTTTTTTCAGGGGGGCTTGAACGTTTGTGCGGGGTCTTGAACGCAAAAACTCTATTTATTTATAGTATTTCATATTTCAATTTGGGGAGGCTTGGAGCTTTGTTTCGGGGGGCTAAGCCCACCAAAGCCCCCCGTGGTGACGGGACTGAAGCACACACAGTGTGGCGTTAAACGCCTCCATGTTGCTAATAGCAACGCTTATTGGATTTTGCATTACATTCTCAGGAATGGAAGCGTCGCCAACATCATAACTATTTCGTCACGACATCTGATGCAGCGGAAATTTTACAGGTACCGGAGCTTTGCTGGGTATTTTCGCTTATATTTGTAAGAAACAATTCATCATTCAGTGATGAAGGTGGCGGGGCTCTGGCAGCTTGCCACCACCGGGTGTGGACGCAGCCAGTATTCATCTGGAACGAAAGTAATTGAAATCTAGTAGAATGCAGCAGTAAAAGAAATATTTTTTGATTGCACGCCTGAAAACTTCGTGTCAGAAGAAAATATCTCCAAATTTTTTCCACTCCCCGCAAATTGTTACTGGAAACTCTCACTGTGTCCGGGACTACCTGATGCTACAAGAGGTGCGAATTGTCCCCTCCTGCAACTTAAATTTAAAACTCGGGACCCCACTTAGCTTATAATTCGGTTTTAGTATACTTTTGGTTTTCAGTAGTTTTTTGGAGTATTTTTCGGTGAATTAGTGCTTTAGTATAGCCATCCACATCCGGATTCACTATCATATTTTAAGTCTTTTTCTGAGTGTGGTAGTGACTCCCCTACAGTGCCTAATGGACCCCTTTCAGCTATGTTTTCCTTCCTGGCTCAAATCTCTAGTTACCCCACTGACTGCTAACAGTCCGCGCTTTAGAAAAAAAGTTCATAAAGAACAAGTTTCCTATCTGAATGACGAATGAAAACATTTACCACTACCTTCTACTCGCTATCACTATCTTGGAACAAAGATTTTAGTAACTGCCAAAAAGCAGAAGATGCTATTACTCCCACCAGCAGAGCGATAAATGACGCTGACAACATACATTCATATATTCAAGTATGTACTTTCCACGATGGGTGTAAGCAAGGAATCGATCAGCAAATTTTTAATAGGAAATCGATTTCACGTAAAATTACGCATCCTCAGTCCTTATTCAAATAGTCACATTCATATATATATCGATTTACCGGATTTGTAAACATATACTGTATGTACAGGGGCGTAACGAGGTTAGATGGCGCCCGGGCAAGAAGCATGTTTGGCGCTCCCATGTTCGAACCTGAGCTCTTTCGGAAGCAAATTTACTGCATTGAAGAAAGTACTTGTGACATTTTTGGACTTTTCGGCGACCCAGCAATGATTCGGCGCCCGGGGAATTGCGCCCCTTCGTTACGCCCCTTGATATGCAGTACTATTATATTCTCATGTTGTGTTTTTTGTTAGAAAATTCCAAGGCATATCACATTTGCATGATTTTGTGGGAGTAACCGGACCTCGAAAAATTTTGACATTGGTAAATGGACCCTTTCCTGAAATAATTGAGTAGCCCTGGGCTATAACAAGAAACGTTTCCTTATTCTCCAAGACAGTAGACACTATCAATTCACTAGGGTAATTTCCTGAAAATTAGGCAGAAAGTCGTGCAAGTCAATTAGTCCTAAGAAATTCACTATGGTTTTGATTCATCAACCTGTAAGTTCAAGGTGGTAAATGACAAGAACGTAGACTTACTGTACGAGCAACGAGTTATTGAACCTTACCTCTCGCAGTTTGGATTAATCTGAAATGTAACTTTCTTGCGTTGGTGGATTGCAAACCAACGAACTTTCGAATAAAAACAGTTCAAAAAGTCCTGTTTAAACATTGTCACGGATGCTAACTGATGACTTGAACTTGAAGTATACAACACCATTGGCGTATGGCTTTTTGTGACGTTTACGTAACACAATAAAAGCCAATTATTTGTAACAATGCATTCTAACTGCTCGATTGTATCATAGACATAAACGCCAGAATTTTGGACCACTCGTTCTGTGTAATGAGATTTCGTAAAGCCAGTCAAACAATGCAAGGGCAGTGAGACGCCAGAAATAGATGGTAAGAAAGAACCCGTGACACCGAGGAGACGAAAAGAGAAAAAAGGCTTTCAGCTGTTGGACCGTCGAGCGAGCAGTGCGCATCAAATCAGTGAAGCAGTTAACACTTGCTAGTCGTACAGTCTGGATTAGACAGCGTAGCAAAGCCTATATGATATTAGCTTGTAGCTGCTCAACACACTTGCAAAAATACGCATTGAAAAAGTACTGTCCAGAACAGCACTGGCTTGCTGTTAGAAAACCGTCTGGGTTGGAAAAGACAGAATGCTGCGGTTGGCGATAGCATGCTGTTTTATTTGGGCGTGCACAGCACAGATCCAGACAGATTTACTTGTGAAAGAGAGGAATGTGTTGAGTCCGCCTTATTTCAATATTGCTACTGGTAAGTGGACTCTTACTAAATGCCGAGTAATTCGTGTATGGCGCAGAACAGTAATACGTAAAGACCGAAAACATTTTCTGAAATTCTGGATTAACTTTGAAAGCAGTTGCAAAATCGCCTGTTTTGCGGATTCACTAGTTGGCTGTGAGTGTGTGGATGAAGATGCGGTTGCACGATTCCTACACTGAATTCCTTATTATATAATCACCAACTGTGTATCTGAATGCCTTTGAGTTAGTTACGTTGGTTAAATTTTGGGTTGAAAACGAGATACACTTTTTTTTCAAACGCATTCTGTTCCAAAGGATGCATTTTGACTGCAATTCTGTTCATTGGTTTAGTTGAGAACAAGTTCCATCTTGACAGACTAATTCGTCGGTCCTTTCTAAATTTTGGTTACGCATTATAAATTCTTAAAGCGTGAAATCGCCATCGTAGAACTTGTGGTATACAAGTGCTTTTATGATCTAAATGTCGGTGGTGCTGCTGTTAGAATTAACTGATTTTGTTTTTGAGAACCATAATCGGTGGTGGTCAGAGTTGCTTGTATTGAGATCTTTTAAATGTGCAGTCTTATTATTGCTCATTTGAACAGCACTGGCTGACTGAATCTGATTCTAACAGTGATCGAAAATGCGTTATTGTGTTATAGGGAAAAAAATCGAAGCTACAGCTACGTGCGGAACAGAAGGCCCCGAGTTATTTTGTAAGCTGACGGGCGGAACCAACTTTGAATATGCTACTAGCCTTCACCAAGGGCAAGTTTGTGATATGTGCTCCGTGACAAATGCCGAAAAGACTCACCCTGCAAAGAATGCGATTGATGGCACGGAAAAGTGGTGGCAAAGTCCTCCATTATCGCGTGGAAATGAGTTCAACAAAGTTAATGTCACTATCCACCTTGGGCAGGTATGAGGTTTGTGCTAAACTCGATTTGATCTATTTTCGACTTGTACAACTCTAAAAGCTTTGATTTCATCATTTCTAAAGCTTAATAGTACGTATTGTTTTGACGACTTGTTGAATCAAATGAAAAAAATTATAAGACATTGAAAAAAAAGGCAGCAAAAATGTTTCGCTGCTCGAAAACTGCAACGTTCGACACAGCAAATCGCTGCACTCCAGCTCACCGAAAGCGGTTTCCGGCGAGCTTTCAGCCCCGTCATGTCTGGCTGGCGAAATGCGTCGACGCGCAGGTTTCGTTCGCGACCGTCTCGTTTGATTGCTATATATTTCAGTCGCTTGTCGCAGACAGTGCCCTTTTCTCCGCATTCGTAACAAGGCCTTGAGTCGACGAACACCCGACTTGGGCAGGAAACAAGTTCAGCGGTTTCCTTGTAGACTCTTCAATAGTTGGTGTCTTTTCCTGTTTTTAGTAGTCTGATGATGCGAAGCCGAATATAATTATATTTCCTGCAGTTTAATATTGTTGTCTGTACAAAGTGACTGTAATTTAATGCATGTGCTCATTTGTACGAAATAAAACTCTCATAATTAAAAAGCATCCAGACCTACATGTGGGATTTTTTCTTGACTATGCCACGCCTTCTGCTGCTTGGTATTCATCTTTGATCGCTAGCACTATGGGTATGGTGAGCGCATGCTTTAATTTAAATCACAGGTGCATGCTCAGTACATGAGAGTTAGTAAACGCTTATTTCACACATACATTGCTGCACAGCAGGATGTTGTAGTTTGATTTTCGCAGAAATTGCTTGGTATAGAATGATGCGGTGTGCAACAACATACGTTAACTGAACCACCCAAAAAACAAAAATAGTCTCCTCGTAGCCGTTCAAGTGCGATACGGATGAAACCAAACTTTTCTACCTTGATGCTAATATCCAATGTATTGCAAAGTTCGCACTGTTTGGTTAAATTCATGCAGTGAAACGTTGGTTTGAAACCCGTACAATACAAGGTTATGTGTATTATTATAATCTTTTAATTCCATTGTAAAACTTTTCTCAAAGACTTTACTGTCACGCTTACTCAAACCATGTTTTATTTCTCTCCCATTGTGTGTCTTCCAGTTTACCAAGATGCTCTCCCTGTCAAAGAACATGTTTGAATGTTAATTTCTTTTATGGCAAGTTATCTGCGATATTTTTGCGCTGTGAATCAACAGTTCTGATGCGCTTTTGCACCGGTTCTTAAAAAAAGCAACTTCACAAAATCTTAATTTTCTCTGTTAGCAGCCAGTTCTGACAGTTTGTATTAAATAGAATTTTTGTCATCAAACGGCTTACCACCTCAATCACTTTAAGCGAGCTGATTGCAACCAAATAAATAAACGAATATATAAATAAGTGAATAAATCAGCGAAATGGGTCAACAATATTTTATCAATGGCGGTTGGCATTATAATGATAATAATAATTGAAAAATTATTGTGTATTATTGCTACCCAGATACCAAGGTGACGTATGCTTTAGTTCGAATGGGTTCTTAACCTGGGGTCCGTGAACCCCTAAGCGACGCGTGAAGGTGATTTAAGGGGTCCATCAATGTGATTTGAAGGCTTTGCTCTGCCATTTCGAAAGAGTTAATAGGCTTTGCAGACATTCCGATTATTACTACGATGATTAAGACGTAATTGCAAACATTTATTGCAACGTTTCTTCATGAAGAGTCCGCAACCTTTCGTAGGATATACTAGGGCTCCGTGACCCACAAATATTCAAGAACGCTGCTTTACTTCAACAATGCATGAGGTCAAGAATGCAGCAGTGGATTGTTCTCCATGTGCGGAGCTGAGTGAATCATGAGCAGGAAACGCTCGACGGTTGCGGAATCAACTGCACCCCGAAAACCTCGCTCTACTTGCAATCGTCAACCTGTGCGAGTTTGATTTTATAACCGCTGTACACCATTCGTTTTGAATGCTTAGTCCGCAGACGCAGTTGAAACCACGAAGTAGTGAGTTTGCTGATTCCTCTTTCACCAGCGATCCGACATAAAGTGCAACCAAAGCAGTGTTTCTCGAGTGCCACCAGAGGTGGAATTTGCGCTTAACATCACGAATCATATACATGATGTGGATCCTTGGTCACTTTTGCTAGTAGACATGTTAATCCTCTTCTGAAAAAGGTTGACAACTATTGCTCTTTGGTCTCTATGACCTAATTCCGGAGCAACTTTTTACTTGAAACGTCATGCTGTTTTGGGTAGGTATTCCATGTCGCCTACGTGCTAATCAAGTTTGCCAACTCGCCTCGAGCCGGTACTTGGGTTCTTGAACGGTCTTCGGATCACGGCGCAACTTTCCAACCGTGGCAATACTTCGCCAACACTGACAGCGACTGCTACAACTTGTTCGGCATGGACAGTCTCGAGGAAATAACCAGAGACGACAGCGTAATCTGTACGTCAGACTATTCCGGCGTAGTACCACTGGAGAACGGAGAGGTAACTACATTAAAGTTGCTTTTTGTTTCAATTAATGTAGCTTGGATAATCAAAACTCATTAGCGTTTTTTTGTGGTTGATCACCTTACAGCGGGTGCAGTAGCCTGCGGCAGTAACAAGGGCCAGCTGCTTGTAACAGGAAATTCATGCCATGTTTGTGGTTTCTTAGGAAGGCATTGAATTAGGATATCACCATCAAAAGAATGTCAATGTTTGCTCTTCCTGACTCATCTGCATGTCCCGTGTACTTTGCAGCAAACCATCATAAAGATCATGTTACAGTTTTGTTGGCCTTAAAGCCAAGTGTGTGTGTGTAGGGAAGACTCAGCGACTGCCATTTCTATAAATGTGGCGTTTAACTGCAACATTAAAGAATGCTGATTCGCAGGTGATCGTGTCAGTGGTGAAAGGCAGACCTGGTGCGCACAACTTCTCTTACGCAACTGTTCTGCAAGAATGGAGCAAAGCGACCGACGTTCGTCTCCGCTTGATCCGAACGAAAACGCTGCTCGGTCATTTGATGGCGGTCTCCGAACAGGATCCAACGGTTACTCGAAGGGTAAAATTCTGTTTTGTGTGCCTGGCATGAATGAATCTTCAAGCTTGTTTTACTTTTTGCTTTGCTAAATTCGACATTCAGCTTTCGACCATGCGTACTATTTTGTTTTGTGTTGCCATATGCAATTGCCCGAATAACCAACTGTATAGATTCATTTTCATAAAATGTAAAGTTTTAGCCTGCCGGCAGGCTAAACCGATAGCCACGTTGACAAAAACTTTTTTCGGTTCGGTAGTATCGTTAATTCTGACATGTTTCCTATTTGAAAACATGATTTTTCATGTGCAAAAGACAACAAACTACTTTTATTATTCAGTACTACTACAGTATCAAGGACATCAGCATCGGTGGGCGATGCGTTTGCAACGGACATGCTGATACATGTGTCCCTGATCCCAATGACCAATATAAGTGAGTATTCTTTCAGGGTTTCTGACCTGACCTGATTTAGTTGCTTTGAAAATAAAACAGCATTTCTCGTGGGTTTCTTCGTAGCAAGCAGTTGCGTGGCAGAACCCAGTTCTTTTCGTCAAAGTTCCTTGCTCAAGTTATACCATAAGTTAGAGTCCTTGTCCGGCCCAATACTTTTTGATTTGGTTTTAAAAGAAGTTCGCTGGTAGCCATGGGTGGCGGAACCTTTTTCAAAGTGGGGGGGCACAAGTGCAAGTTAAAAAAAAATTATAGCAATTTTGTGGTTTGAATTGGCAACTGCGACGTCACAAGCATTGAAATATGACGTCATTACCTATACACCATATGAAGGTTTAAAGTACACTATTTTAGACAAAACTACACCACTATGAAAAAGTATCGGTGAACCACCTGAAATTCAATTAGGCTGTTACAGGGGCGACCCAGGTCATCAGCGTCACTCGGGCTCATCATACAATTTATTCTGACTGACTGAATTAAACCGTGCAAAAGTACGTTTGCGTGCTTTCATTCTGGCTGGCATTATCGTTTCCCTGTGACGTTATGTTATGTAACAATAAATGATAAATTCTCATGATAACTTCTCCATTGTCGAGTAACGTACGTCACAAAGCAATGATAACACCACAGTGGCGGTTGTAAGGGGGGAGGATGGGTGGGCCATGGCCCTCCCATATTTTTGGCTGGCTCCCAGCTTGCCCCCCCTAGGTTTTTGGTTAATTTCACGTTCAAGTTCGTTTGATTGACATATACAGCAGATAAACTTCAACCAGCAAAATTTTAAACGATTTGAAGAGTTTCTGGCGACGGTTCTCACGATATTCACAAGCCCATGATGGGTTTGATAGGTTTAATTATAGCAAATCAATCTTCATTACAGTGGAATATCACCATGCAGGAGAGACATTTATGTTGGCCCCTCTACTTTTTTCCTTGGCCCCGCAGTTGCCACACTTTTTTCATTCTAGAATCGCCACTGTAACGCCAGTAAATCATCCACTTAATAAGCTTATTCATATTAGCCCGAGTTGTTGGACAATTTATCGTTCGTTTGAAATTATTCTCGAAATGGGAACTGTCCATTGGATTGAACTTCAAAACCAATGTTTTGTACAAATCCATTGCTTCTAAAAACATTCAGTCCGGTATGAATTATGTTTCAAAAAATACTTTTAAATGGTGGTTATTTAATGGTGTGGCAAGAACTTTTCCTACACACAAACATAGGGGTGTCGGAAGAGGAGCAGGAATTTGAAAATTTGAGCAAATATGCTGTTTTCTTAATTTCGAGTGGTAAACACCTAATTTCACCACTTTTGGCCTCCAGTAGAAAAACTTTTGAAAAAATCCACTAGTGCCCCCCCCCCTGGAAAAATTCCTTCCGACGCCCATGCACGCAAGCATGTAAAATTGCACCATTTTTATAAAAAATTGTGTTGTATTACACCATCTAGCAACACTGTTCAACAACACGAATGCGGTAAGCAATCCATAGCAGGGCAACAGACTGTGCACGATGTATTCTGCCAAACAATTACGAAATCCTTTTTTACTGCCAACTTACAAATAATATGTTAGAAATAATATCGTCAAAATACTGCCAAAAGTCCGCAACGTTTTTTTCATTAGGCGATTTACTTAATCACTGGACCCAATACTAATTGTCTTGCCTAAACTTACAATATTTAGGAAAAAAAAGGGGGGAGAGACCCCCCCAGAAATAAAAGTGGGGGGGCTAGGCCCATGCGCCCCCCCCCCGGTTCCGCCACCTATGCTGGTAGCGGCAATTCGCCAGGTGAATGCGAGGTTTCTTCTTTTAAGGTCACTTTGACTTCGCTCGCCTAGCAAGATGCGTTTTGGAGCGTTTGGTTTGTTTTTTTTTGCAGCTGTTGTTTAGCACATGCTTTGGGTTTCGTTCAGGTTAAAATGCAAGTGCAGACACAACACATGCGGTGACAGCTGCGAATACTGCTGCCCTGGTTTCGTCCAGAAAGCATGGAGGCCTGCAGTGCCGGAGTCGACGAACGAGTGCGAAGGTACAACGCTCATTTAATCGCTTCACATTAATGATAGAGACGAGTGCCATTAAGCAACCTATTGGAAAAGGGCAAGGGCGAGGTCAGCAACACTTGAGCCTTGTTTGCAGCATGCAACTGCCACGGCCACAGCACGTCCTGCAGATACGACGAAAACATCGCCCGACGACGACTTTCGCTCGATCGCCAAGGCAATTACGAGGGAGGAGGTGTTTGTCTTAACTGCACGCACCATACGGCCGGGATCAACTGTGAGCAGTGTGCGAGCGGCTACTGGAGACCTGCAGATGTTGATCCTCGTGATCCGCATGGGTGCAGACGTAAGTTGTTGATATCGCAAGTTTGTGGTGCGTGGATTTTAGAAGAATCTGATTCCTATCTATTCTTCTAATTTAAATCTTGTTTTGGATCACTTTTGCACATATTTGGCAATTTCGTGGCAGCACGGTGACCTGTAGGATTGTGTTTGATATCAATCGGTCGGTTTCGATGTTCTGCTTTGATTGCACCTTGCTTAGCTGCCGCCTACCACTTCTGTCTTGATGGCAACGTTTTTACGAATTTTCTGAACTTTTAATTTCGTTCAAACAGCTTAACTCTTGTTTTCCTTTTGTTCTATCGTTGCTGTGCTTCTTCTAGCTGTTAGTTTCTACAAGTCTCTCTACTTTTCATCAACAACTGCGCAACCAACCATCGCGCAAAAGCCTGAGATTCCTGCCGAGTCTCCCCCTTTTTCGTCCGTCGGAAGATCCAAATCTGTGTCTATGGATGTCAAAAGTGGAACGAAGAAGCCTGGAAAGGTTGCTGTAAATCAACTTTCGCATTCCGAAATGCACAAAAGTGCCTCACAATCACCATCAAGTAATGACGGGCTTGACGCCTCGGGTCGTGCCGGCTTTGAGGAACTCCTGGCCATTAACACCAGGCCTTTTACCGCGCCGCATATTTATTCGAACAAAATCAATGGTCGTGAGAGTTCTCCGGTGAAAGTCAATCACGAAATGGATTTATCTGCTGTAACACCTGATAAGGCGGGTTTTTGGATAGCGACAACGCCATTTCCTCAAAACCCTGCTCCTCCTGCTTTCCGGCTCATCGACGATGACCAAATCGATGGGGAATGGTTGCCATCGTGGACGAAGGCTGTCTGTGGGTGTTGCGTTGGCTTCTTCTGCTGTTCCACCGATAGGCTGTGATGCAGCTAAGAAGAGAATGCCGTACGCCAGCAAATCAGAAATGTCATGCACACAACCAACTACACATACTGGCCACCAGTGAATGCCTGCTGCTCAGATAGCGCATTACTTCACGTCATCTCTTACATCCGTTCCACTATTGACACAGAAATACGTTTGTACGCTTTCCACCGTCACTGGATTACCGCCTGCACCATTCAGTTCAGATTGCATCCGTTTCAAATCACGCACAAGTCGCTTTTATCGCTTGCTGCTTTTCACCTTTTCTCACGTCAGCACGTCCGCTCAGATCGAAAGAGTAACTTTCACTGGCTCCCATTGCTTGGAGTTGCACCAGTAGTTGCAGCGAATGCGTGTCATTGAACTGGCAGTGTGCTTGCGGTGCGTGATTACATAACCACAACTTAATTTGTTTCACTGCGAATAGAACGATGCTTTTCTGATGCGCGGTACTTTCGTTTGTGGCTGATCCGGATCCGGCTTGATCAGAGAAAACGCAGATTATTTACAGTAATACATTCTCAGAGCTCTGCTACGCGTTAAAATTAGAAACGCAACTTCCTTGTTTTTTTGTATTTCGCATTATATTTAAAAATTTTACTGGTCCAATACTAACATCCTTGAAACCTTTTGCAGCGTGCGACTGTGACAGCGCATACACCGTAGGATCCTGCGAACCGAATACCGGCCGATGTTACTGCAAAGTCCAGTACGCTGGCGATCGTTGCGACAGATGCGCTCCTGGATACCAAGAATTTCCTGAATGCAGACGTAAGATGTGAACCCCTTATTCTAAAATCTGTATCAAAAATATTATTTGAAATGGGTTTTTCAAAGGCTGAGTATTTCGAGTTGTGGGACATGAATGAGACATTAGTTCAGTGGTTCTCAAACTTTCATGAGCCATGGCCCCATGCCCCCCTTATAAGTTTAACTGGCGAATACTTAATATATCGTGGCACTTGGGTTGTGCAATACTACCTAGAGAACGTCTCTGTTCGTGGCCCTCAGAGATCCGTTCCGTAACCCCCAAGGGGGCCGAGGGCCCCGTTTGAGAAACCCTGCATTAGTTCTTTTGAAACTGAATAGCAGTGATTCCAGCATCATGGTGTTCACGTAAATTTCTGAAACACTTTTGCACCCGGGCAATTTTATTTTATTTTGCCCATTTTCATGCATTCGTTTTTTGTAAATGCGTCAATTGATTTGTCATGGTTTTCGGACTTACAATCCACAAAACCTTGCTTCATCGGCATCAACAGATCTTCACTTCAACAGTGTTGCATGAAATCAGCGTGAAATCGTTAACCACTCAAAGCTGCTGGGCAACGATTACACGGTCATGTTATAAATAGAGCTACGACCGGAAAACTTTGTTATCAATTGTGCCTGGCGGGAACATTCCTTAGTCCTATTTTCTAGTTAAGTAGCAAAATCAGAAGCTTGAACGGCTCAGTAACTACATGTGCAACTCTTTTAGGTCAGTCAGCGTGCTTATTTCAGAGCATGCTTTTGATTCAGGTACTACGGAGAATATTCACAGTTTTTATATCGCTAAGGGATATAGTTGTGCAATGTGCTATTTCATTTGTGCGCAGAAGGCAACAATACCTTAACACGAAAAAGCTTGGTTTGGGTCGAAACTCACTGCGTGTATTGACGAACAAGAACATTCGATACGACGTCATTTGAAAGATTACTCGTTCTTTAAATAAAGATTGCGCAATGATTTGCGAAATGCGCCGTTGCCATGATGTGCGGTTCTGCAGTGTCTTTTGCGCTTACATGAATAGGAAAATCGTGATAAATCCGCTAATTAAAATGTGGGGCACAATCCCCACCGCTATGCAATGGTTCTCAACCTTTTGCAATGACACACCTTTCGGGCAATATTTGTCTGTCAACAACCCTTTGGTTGTAATCATGAGAACAGTAATGAGAAATGTACCTATAATTATTTTATTTTTACGTTGAACTGTCATCATGAAATCACTAAAGAAATTAATGTATTTTCGGAGTACCTTTGCGCAGTACCGTCGCCACGGGGAGGGTTTTTTGGGGGCTTAGCCCCCCAAAGCTCCAAGACCCCCAAATTGAAACATCAAACACTATAAAGCAGTTGAGTTTTTGTCAATTTTTAGAGTGTCCAGCCCCCCTAACAAACCCAAAGCCCCCTTATTGAAACTTTCTGGCGACGGTTCTGCCTTTGCGTACCTCAAATGGTACGCGTATTCCCAGGCTTGTCCATGGGAATGCCATTCCTATGGGAATCCCCTGGGAAACGTCCCATGGGATGGGTTGGGACAAGCATAAATTGCTATAGGATGGGAATGGGACAGATAAATATGTCCCATGGACAACTCTGCGTATTCCCATTTGAAAACCAGTATAGTATTGCATCAACAGTATTTCTCGCAGCAATGAGTTGGTGATCCAAATGCGGATCCGGTAAATAAACAAATGTTGTGCTGTGCAGCGTGTGACTGCTACTACAACGGAACTTTGGATGGAGTTTGTGTACCGTCCGACAATTCGAAATGTCCATGCAAGTACAATTTCGCTGGAAAGTACTGCCGAGAGTGTGTGCCAGGTTTCTACAATTTTCCCAAATGTGATGGTAAGTGTGAACCGGTTGGAGTTTGGCATGTTGCTATTGACTTTCCTGTGCCATACATTTGCTACGGTTTCCGGTATGCAGGTCTGACCAGAGCGTCTCAGGTTTTGTTGCCTGAAGGTGTCTGTTGTGTTGATAAATATTTTCTAGGCTGGAGTTTCGCCTCACAAACTACGGTTTAGGTTCGTAATCAAAATGTTATTGTTTGACCAGTGCGGTTAAAATTTTGAAAAGGTGAGAGATCTGGGTATTGTCCGTGGATTGCGTGAACATCCGTCGCGGTGTGATCCATGTTCATTGCGCGTTTTCAATTTGGCACGCACAGGCAGAATAAAAAAACAAAGTTTAATGTAGCTTTAGAGCAAAAATGTGATTGTTTTTAACACCTTGGCACTTTTTTACAAAAGATAATTTTTTTTTACTGTACCGTGTGCAAATGTTGAATTTGGTTGCACCACTGAAATTAGAAAGATATGCTCGTTCGCTCTCAGACAAAAATCGCTGTTTATGGTTGATTCCGCTGGGTTCAAATGCAACTGCGGTGTGCAGGATTTTGCATTTGCAAGTTTGCAGGCTTGTAGTTCAGAAGTCCATCTAATGCAGAAGAACTTCGTCCTTGGCGTTTTCACAGCACTGTGTGCGTTGTACATTTTCTGATGGTTGCTTGCGGCGTTTAACCTTGCCAGAAACTTGCAGTTTGCGAGTGCGACGGCGCCGGCGTGGCATCCGACATCTGCGACCCTTTCACTGGTGATTGTCCTTGCGCGGACGGATTCTACGGACCAACATGTACCCAGTGCGCCAGAGGATACTACAATTATCCTCTGTGTCAGCGATGCCCCTGCAGCGACATTGGCACAACGGATGAGGTAAGTCGTTTTACTGTGTATCGATGTCCTAAACAGGTAATCAATTTTCCTTAAATTTGCTTGTTAACGTCTGTGCCAAATCGGTGTGCAGTAGTTGTACTTTCCATATGAAGCCTGCTTTGTTGAACAACTTGTTCAACGCTCCTGAAACTGAGCTTTTCGAATCAGGTTTGCGACCACGAGACCGGTGAATGCTTTTGCGGCGACAAGTATGCTGGCCGAAGCTGCGACGACTGCAAGCCGGGTTATTACGGATTTCCCCAGTGTCGAGGTATGCACAGGCGCTGTGGGTTGTGTTCATCAAGAACTGTGTCTTGCAAAAGAACCCATAGTGACACTATCTGTAGCTGTTTTCCTGGGTATGATATCCACTTTTAGCAAAGAACCGGCTGCAGCGCTTTTTTCTCATCAATTTGTTCCCACTGTTAGTTTTTCTCACGATTAGAGTGAAGATGAAATTGGCTCTATGTTTGTCTTTGCAGAGTGTCGTTGCACGGCTCTGGGCAGCCTCGACAAGACATGTGATTCTGGAAGCGGAAGGTGCTACTGCAAGCCTAACTACGCGGGCGACCGGTGCGATGAATGTGCACCCGAGCAATACGGGTAAGTGAACTGTGGCCGATCTCGCCACTGTCTTCTATTTCAAGTCCACGCTTTAAACTGGTGCTCAAGCACCTTTCACCATAAAGAAGCGTGCAGGATCAAAATACTTTTCTTTTCTCGCTCTTGCAAGCGTCGCAGATGTGTTGGTTACGCGCTTGAAACACAGGTTTCAAGGTCGGTGGCTTGTGCAGGTATCCCAACTGCGTGCCGTGCGCGTGCGATCTGAGAGGATCGCGAAAAACCACTTGCGACTCGGAGACCGGCCAGTGCTTATGTCGAGAAAACATCGAAGGGACGCGATGCGACCGATGCGTCACGGACTATTTCAACTTCCCCCGCTGCGAGGAGTGCAGCTGCGACGCGCGAGGCATTGTTGCGCTTGTACCTGGCGTTTGCCTGGCTTTCACAGCGGTAAGCCGGCATTTTCGTCAATTTTCCACCGGGACTTGCGCCAAATTTCCTTGGTATTGTTGTTAAGTAGGTGTACTTCTAAGTATTGTTTCGATTGCGGTTGCTTTGTTAGTCCTGGTCGTTTCAAAGTTTTCCGAAAACTGCACGTCTAGCGTATGCAGTTGAGAAGTCGAGCTTTCAGACCGTTGGCGTCTGGCTGAGTCTGTTTTCGTGTCATGGCAGCCGACGTTTGCTTTCTTTGTGTTAGGGTCAATGCGAGTGCAAACAAAACGTGATAGGAAAGAACTGCGACATGTGCAAACCTCTTCACTACGACCTGGATCGAGGCTGCGTCAGCTGCAACTGCCTCATTCAAGGAACTTTGGATGGCGTCGCCGATTGTGACCGCGAGGTACTTGCAATCTGCACCTGTGCTTCCTTCGTCTTGTCTGACACTTGATTAAGCATTTTTGATTTAACCTGCACCGATTATCTTTCAGGTACAAAGAGGCATAATTTCATGGCAAAACCTGGGGAAATTTTTTGACACAACTTGGTTTGATTTCCCAGTAATTGGCAATCGATTTTGTGCCATAGATGTGATTGACTGTTTGTAAGAAAAGCATTTTCTGCTGACGCTTTTTTAACAGTACCTATCGATGGGAGGTCCTTTTCCCCCAAAGGCTTCTGATGTTATTACAGAAAATACGTTCCGCCTTCTGAGCGTGCGTCGCAAGATCATATTCCTATTTTGTAGGATGGTCAGTGCTGGTGTCGCCCGTACACATGCACTCAACGCTGCTCGCAATGCGAAGATGGTTTCTTTGGACTGGAAGAGCGTAACTATCTCGGTTGCACGAGCTGCGAATGTGATGTCGGGGGGGCAATGACATCAAAGTGCAACAAGAACACAGGCCAGTGCAAGTGCAAATCCGGTGTCGGCGGCCACCGGTGCAACAGGTGGGATGGTGCTAAAAGTCGTAAATCCAAAAATTTATAAATAACACTTTACTGTTCTTCAGTGAAATGATTGCAAGGTAGCTTGACTTTACTGTTTTGAACTTCTTCCCACTGGATGCCGCACTCAGACGTAGACATTCATAGTGATGACGAGAGGTTTTCGTGACAGGGAGACTCGGATAGCCGTAGAGCGTTAGACAAAGACTTCACTTATTCATTTTGGCATGTGTAACTTCTCGATAAGATTTGCGCAAATTGATTCTAATTACAAGGTTTAACATCATGCAAATGCTGATGTGGTTCGACTGTCTTGAAAAGAGAACAATGTAGCAAAAGTAGTTACAAACTCGCTATCGATGTAACTCGGGTATGTTCTTCAAATGCTGTCTTGTATGGCGAATGTTTGTTCTTGTGAAATAGCGATAAATCTCGGACAAGACAGTTGGCCGCACGTTTCTTCGCTAAAATCTCGTCATCGAGCATCAGCGCGATTATTCCTCTACGAACGTTTTTTCTATTGCTTATAATTTGCTCCCTTACTCTTCTGCAGGGCTCTAGATCGCTTCTATGCTCCCACTTTGTATCAAAACCAATACGAGGCAGAAGATGGTCGAACACCGGACAATTCGATTTTGCGTTTCGGTTTTGATAACCTTGAGTTTCCTGCTTTTAGCATGAAAGGTTATGCTCAGTTTTCCATTGTGCAGGTAAATATTTGCGTTCGTTCACTGTGGTGACTTACATCTGACAATGCGTTCTTGCTGAAATGGAACAACGTAGTTTGGTTATTAAGTTTATTTCGTAGATCTGAAAGCAGACTCAAAAAGTACGCTGCTGAACTTGCGCCGAGCTTAGCTTTGATCATATAAACAACTCTACAGAGGTCTGTCCAGGTTATCATGCGGCGTAGCGTGTATATAATTTCAAATTACCTGGAACAGTAATGCGATTGTGGTCTTCGTGCCTCACCGAGTCAGTTTTGCTTTCTCCTTGGTTTGGATTAATAAGGAAATCTTTTAATCTTTGTCTCCATCTCAGTGCACCTGTTCGAACTTGTTCATAACTATCTGTGCTTTTGGTGACATACAAAAAAAGTGCATGCGCTCTTAACGCGCGCAGTAACCAACTGTGGTTGTTACAGCGGAGAAACGAGTGCCGTTGCTGTTCGTTTTTCTGCCTACGCATCGTTACTCGCGTTTGGCAAGTTGCTGACTTTGTATGGAATTGGAATGCCTTTATTTTAACGTTGTTTCCTGGCGTTCATTAGCTAAAAGCCAACGTAAGTTGCTTTGCTGCTTCAAACAACAGCAAACTGCCGAAGAGCACCGAAGTTGCTCTTACTAAAAATTTAAATCAGAATAGCTGGCTTGCAGTTTGTTCCGAATTCTCGGAGGTATCTGTGACTTTTCAAAAACCTTTCCCGACAAAAAAAGCGAAACCAAGTTGTTCGCAAGCTTCTGCTCGCCCTCTGCACTGTATTTGCTTTTGAGGTTCCTTACAGTTACTAGCTCGCCCTGACGCTTTGTACTAACCAGCGTACGGGTAAATATGCAGCCAGCGATTGTAGTCCATGCATCTGTGGCAACGTCTAATCTCTACCGCGTCCTTGTGCGATACCATAACCCAACCGGTGCGCCAATCGCCGGCACCGTTTCTCTTGCGACGCGGTCAGAGGGCAAGGGAGGAGCAATTGCCGCTGGTCAGGCTGCCGACTGCCTCGATTGTAAGTGGCACCCTCTTCCACTCCGCTTGCGCCTGGTGTTCTTCTGCACACAGCATGAACATGGCGTGGAGTTGGCGCCTGTGAACGATAGAGCCAGCCAGCACCGAATACACAGTGTTCTTTGCAATCGGCATGCTCTTTCGTTCAAATAAATGACTTGTGCCAGTCGCTTTCTTGTCTCTGTCGGAGAGAAATGGTTTTGCATGCTCTGACGTCACTGCTTGCTGTGTGAAGCTCTTTCGCAGCGCTGCTGAAGAAACTGACGCTGTCAGTTGTCCAGTCGCAGCGAGATTTAGCGTTTAGTGAACAAATGCTCACATGTATCGTGTCGTTGTCACTGTAGCGTCAGATCATTGTGCCCATCACAATTTACAACGACGGACTTTATCGTCTGATGTTCCGTTACGTGACCAGCCCTGTCTCATCGATCAGTGCCAACGTAACCATCGAGCCAGATCGGGCGAACACAGGTGTCGACTCGAAATCTTAATGTAACTTCTGGTGCTAGATTGTAACTCCATGGATTGCTGCGTTTTCAAAACACCAAGTTCTTAAGTTTAATTTCGATGATTTTTTGCATGCAACAGAATTAGTGATTTCTGATCTCCTATTTGACTCGTATTTTCTTTTTTCCGTTGCAAAAAAACTGGCATTGAAGCAGCGCCCAGTTTCATACCACTTGTTCAAAGGAGCAGAGCAACTTGTTTCGAGCTGCCAACTCTTGATAAAACCTAAATCTGTGTTGTCGATCCCAGTTGCTCTGTTGGCATGATTCGATTTCCATTTTTTTTTTAGTTAAAAGTTTTCCTTTCGTGAGTCAGTAAAAGTGATCACACAGAAGATCTGCATGTTTGTCGGCCAGTGACGCAGCGTGCTATTTTTTTGCACCGCCACCTCCATGGAGTTCCATCACGTGTTCCGTGATTGTTTCATGTGTAGAAAGTTGTTTGCACCATGCATGTACTCGATTAGCACCTGATCAATGTTGTGCGCGTGTTGATTGAAATAATTGTCAGGCAGTTTACATCCGCTCGTGTGAAATTGTTGTGCACCTATAGAATCAGTAGCTGTCACGTGCATGCCTTTTTCGGGTTTTGATCTTCGGCTTGAATGTGCTTTTTGTGCTTGGAATTTTTCCAATTTTGAAAAAAATATTAGACAATTACGTCTGAGTTCCTTGTTAATCCGCCGTTTTTATCTTCTGAAAAATAGCCCGTTGCTTTTCGTGAGAAAGTTGCACTTTTGCATTTGTTGCGTTCGAAGAGGTTTGCGTGATCGGCTGAAGTTCATTTTATAGCCGTAACAGGTAGTGATATTACCCTACAGGCACGAAGCAAAGCTTTCAAGTTACATTCGACGCCACCACGGAGCCTCGCATGATCACTGTTCTCAGCCCGTTCGTCTTGAATCGAGGAAAATGGAGAGTTGTTTTGGAGGCAGAACCAGGTTCGCAGCTGCGTAGTTTTTATACATTGGTGATAGTGTGATGTTTGATTTCTGCTGTAGTACTAACTTCAATTAGATTGTGTATTTTTTAAAACTTGGTTCTTGCTTTGTCACGTCAAGCGATGACTTCATTGATTAGCCCTCGTACTTCTTGATGCGTGAAATCTTAACGCGATCGGGTTCTGAAGCCCAGGCGAAGCTCTGCGTTTTGCGCGAATTTCCGAATGCGTTTTGAACGAAGGTCTTCTTGTCGATTACCTTGTGCTATTACCCGAGCAATACTACGAGCCTGGAATTCTCGAACAATCCACTACCAAACCATGCGTGCCGGCCTTAACCACCAGCGGCGAAGAGTGCGTCATGTTCACTCATCCCAGCTTGGGCGATTTCATCACCTTCGACCTGACTAAAGATGCAAGCCTCTCGAGGTGAGTCCCACAACGCCATGATTCTTCTGCGATCGTTTGTTGGCTCCTGCAGTCGTGCTTGACGTTATGCAACACGCAGTTACTGCCAGTGTTCCCACTGGGGTCAGTGACGTTAACATCAGATTGTTGCCTTTTTCAGCATCAGATAACATCAGATTTTTACATTGCAGTTTAATACAAGCTAAATGCTTGTATTACCAATACCTAACAAAGTGCGATAACTCACGTTAAATCCAAAACAGAGAAGTATCGTCATTTAAATGGAAAATCGGTTATTCATGCATAACATGTATATGACATTCCTATTCCCGATGCTATGAATAGAGCTTCTTCAGTTTCTGAGTTTGGAACAATTACCAAACACAGACAAGAGAGTGAGAAATTCATGAAAGAAACGAGAAAATCGTCAATCTAACTCATTTTCATCCTAAAAGCATAGAAATTTTCGGGAAAAAAGCAATAGCTCAGTCAACATCAGATTTGATGCCAAAACATCAGACATCAGAAATTTCTCTCAAAACATCAGATCTGATGTTAAAACATCAGAAGTGGCAACACTGGTTACTGCCTCAAAGACTTCGCCGGCATCCGGGTTTTCCTTGCTGCGGATCGCGCATTGATTCGTTGGTGCGTGAAAGGTTTTCTTTTTTCTCTGCAGACTTGCATCACCAACCACCGCTCATCCGGAAATGGTTCGAGTGGATGCATCAAGCGGAAATGCTGAGGATGGTTCATTCTCAGCTGACATAACTTTGCCGAAGGCCGGAGAATACGTCCTTGTATTAGAATATGCTAGCACCGAAGACAGGTAACTTGAGTTGGTTCAAATGTCGAGAGCACGACCGTTGTATCTGTTTCATCTCTTGGAAATTATGTGTTAACTCCAGTGTGTTGATTGACAGTTTTCAACTGAGTGGCTATCGTTTTCAATTATTCTCATTTTGTTATAGGTTCCAGAAAGCGCGTATAACTGTGACAGATGGAGCTAGCAACACTTACACTAACACAAAATTCAACATCTATTCCTGCCCGTACTCGTTCATTTGCAGACAAGTTGCCTTGGGCGTGCTCAACGAAGTGCAGGTGGTTGCTTTGAACATTTCAAATCAACCCTTTTTACCCTTTCAGTTTTTGCTTTCATCTCGCTGTATCTTTCTTTCCGGAGAAAAGTTACCGAAAATCTAATACAGGCAGCAACCACGCCTTGTTTCAGAGCAAAACGTAATCTCTGCTAGAATGCCAAGTCGGTTGCTTAGTTAAATCAGTCTCTTGCAAACCTTAAAATTGTTTACTTGTGGCGAAGGTCTTTGAGATGGCGTTACCGGTTATGCGCGTGACAGTGAACTCTGACAGCGGAACGTCCTTCTACGTCAAATCTTTGACTGCGATACCTCTTGAAGAATGGACCATGGAACTGGTCGAACCCAAACCGCGTTGCATCACTACTGCCGGCCCAGAGTTCGATCAGTAAGTGCAAATGTGTGACGGATGTGCCAGTTACGTTTGAATGGCTGTTTGTATTTCAGTTTCATATTACCGGCAAATGTTCTGATTGTCAACTCCTTAAATCAGTCACATTCCGACGATTTATAAATGTCCTACTTTCTCTGCGTAAAGATGCATTACTTCGTCATACGAGATACCGTTTACCGCGTCGAAGTTTGGTGTCCCATCTGGGGGCAGCACCCACTTGAACGGCCATGCCGAACCTCCTGTACGTCCTGAGACCATCTCGGACACATCAGTCGACCTCGTTTATCTTGACGGCGCTAACGACAGCAAGGGAACGATGACTTTCCAAATCCCTATGAATTTGAAGCCTGGAAGGTAATTTTGCTGTTAGAACAACAAGTCTGAAATTCCTTTCTATCTCTGTTTTACATTGCGAAGTTAAACACAATCTATGCATTATACATTGAAAGCACCGAGATTTTTGATGTGTTAATGTTTCATAGCAATCAAGCGACTCACCGCGTTGCTTGTAATTGTCTGGTAAATCAGTTCAGGCATTGCCTTTCCTTACAAAGGTACGTGTTCTTGGTCCACTTCTACAATCCGGACCACACGGGCTTTTCGCCACGCGTTGTTGTGGACGGAGGTGTGACTTCGACAGGAACAGCGAACGTCACTTACTGTCCGTTCGCGGAAGGCTGCCGAGCGGTTGTGACGACAGACGATGGACGAACTGTCATCGACATCACCGTCCCCACCACCACCTTCACAATCACCGTGCCCGAAGGTAATCGACTCGTGCTTTCGCAACAAACTTAGTGTTATGCGTTTGATCGCCAAGTGACTTAACGCTCTCGGGAGGTTTCGAGGTCACCGGCATCATTATTCGTGAGAATGTTTGCGTTAAGCAAGAACTACATTTTTTGATTGGCGTTTACGTTTTTAACGCTTTCAAATTGCTGTTGCGTTTCGAAACTGTACCAAGTTTTATACGTCAGAATTTTCATCCGAAGTGCGTGTTGTTACTGCATATGCATGCGATGCTTATGGCGCAGAGTGAGCGGACATGAGTGACCGCAAACCACTATCGCTCCAAAAAGAGTAGAAAGCCGGTACAGCGAAACGTTCTTTCCTGCTCGTATTCGTCAGTGCAATAATGATCGTCACGATCGTGTTGACCCTAACAACGTTTTATTGCTGTCGGAAGTTTTGTTAGAAAGCCTTTCTTGCCTGACGATGCGCCCCAATTCATTTTCGAGTCGGCGAAAGCTTTTGCATGATAAGGTTTCAGTGAAGACTCCAATAGTATTGTTTTTGCGCAGGCAAAGCGTTCTGGGTACAGTATGTTCTCGCTGTACCTGAAACCGATTACAACCCCGACCTTCTTGACATCAAACCCATCGACAAGTCTGCTGACTTCATCCGTCAGTGCAGCACTGACAATCAGCAGGTATTTGGTCTGCGTTGCGACTGACTAATCGTGCTACTTGCCTGCGTAAAACATGCCTGCGTACTCCATTACTACAGGCAACTTTTGCTTTTTCATCCAGAGCTTTTACAATACTGTCAACAACCCGTCCGAATTCTGCAAAGAATCGATTTTTTCACTGACGGTTGATTACAACAACGGTAGCCTGGGCTGCAACTGCACTGGCGCTGGAACTGTCGGTGGAGGCGACGCTGTTTGTGAAGTGAGTTGAAGACCTGCGATGGCGTTACCGGTTGTGCGCGTGACAGTGAACTCTGACTTCACGATTCTTACTTACAGGCTCTACAGTGAGAATGCGCCGCGAACTTGAGCCGCAGTGAAATATATCGGTCTGTTAAATCGCAGCCAAACATAAACCACCTCTTTTGCCGCTGTTGATTAGGCTGTTACGTAGGGGACCTTATATGTTTAATTGGATTGCGCATGGGGAACTTTTCAGTTCAAAGGCGTCGTTAGAGCCTTTGAATCCGCTCCCCATTTGAAGCAACTGCGTAGCAGACTAGTACGTCAAAATGCTCAGCACTTCACAGCAAGTGTCCTTAACACGCTTGTGAGAACAAGTGCAGGATGTTCTCTTTGCTTCGTGGTTTCTCGCAAGATCCTTCCGCACTAATACCGCATCGCCCATTAGATACTAAGAGATACTAAACGCCAGCGTTACTTCGAAGCCATTGTAGTGCGTTGTACGTCTCAACCTGCTTTTAATGTGCTTACGCCCCTACCAGTTATGACAGACGCTTTCGAGGTATTTCCGAACATACAATTACGACCATTTTTTTGCAGGATTACGGCGGACAGTGCCCGTGCAAGCCAAATGTCATCGGCCGGCAGTGCGATAGATGTATGACTGGATTCTACGGTTTCCCCGATTGCCAGCCTTGTGATTGCAACGGTCTCTTGTGCGACGAAGTTAATGGAAACTGCATTTGCCCCCCGAACACCCGGCAGCCTGCGTGCGACTCCTGCCTGCCGTTCACTCACTCTTACCACCCGTTGGCCGGATGTGTTGCGTGCGACTGCAACGTCGATGGAGTGGTCAATGCCACGGATAAAGGTTGCGACAGTGAAACTGGTCAATGCCGTTGCAAGGACAGTGTGACCGGACCAAAGTAAGTTTTTTAAAAGCTGTTGTACGCGTACGACGTGCCGATATCTTTTAATTTCTGCCCGATCGAATTTCTTGCGACTGTTGAGGCTGGCCAGGCGGATTTTTTCAGAATCATCTTGCTTTGTGCAGGTGTGACCAGTGCGCGGCCGGTTACTATGGTTTCCCCAACTGCCGCAAGTGCACTTGCGATGAACGCGGTCGGATTTCTGAGGCCTGTGACGCCAGCAACGGCCAATGCCTGTGTAAGGAAAATGTCGAAGGCCTTCAATGTGACAGATGCAAAGCGGTAAGATTGATGGGTTTTAATGCGGTTGGAAATGAACTCTTGCGAATGTTGACAACTGTTTTTTTGCGGGCTGCAGAATTTAAAGCTTCCGATGTAGTTTTAGCAACAGGACATTGTCGACAGTTGGCCATGTTCGTAAAGTAGAGAGCTCTATGCTGCCGCGCAATGGCGACCTTAATCATGTAACAGAAAGGGACAACGAGAATCAATGCTGTTTACCTGTCAGCTATTGTTCGTGAAAAAGCGCGCCGCTCAAACCTGATTGCGCCACTTTTGTTTCGTCAACCTGTCTGAAGCGTCGAAGGAGCTGAGACCACCTTGTTCCAAACCGCGCAAGCACCCTAAAGCAAGTAGAGCATTGACTAATTTGAACATGGAAGAGACAAATATTGACAAGTGTCGTAATGTTGTTACGTTTGGAATGTCTGAAGAATCTGTGACTCAGCAGCGATAGCGGAACGCTTGCTGTTACCACATCATTGAGAGCCGTCTTCCCCAGAAACAGATTTCTTAACGAAGAGCTGTTGTTTCTGTTGCGTTTTATGCAAGGTTTCTTACTGGCAGTTGCTGCAGTTTTCGGACCGTAAGCAGTTGTTACGGTTGGCATTTGACTTTCTATCGAGCTTTCGTATGCAAACCGCCTGTCGATTTTCAAAAAATTCACAGATGAAAATGACCAAGTCACACCCTTTGAGTCACACACTTCAGGCTTTTAACGAAATACTGAGGACTAGGATAAAGAGCTCCACAATCTTGTTGAAATTTCATGGGTTTTGACCAAGCATCGTAATTACACGTCGAACTGTTTTCATTCAGGGATCCTTTCACCTGGACATCAACAACCCTCGAGGCTGCATTGAATGCTTTTGTTTCGGTGCCAGCACGACCTGCCACAGCTCGCAATACCCTGCTACGGAAATCTTTGACATGACTGGGTGGAGAATGCTCAATCTTAACAAGTATGTGGCATCCCATTCATTTTGTGCAAGCTATGGTATGTAATGTAATGCTTCGATTTCTACGTTGTATTTAACGATACATATAATACGTCTTTGTTTCTTTGACACAATGTCGGTTGAATTTCAGTCGCTGGTTATTTTTTTAGTGATGATCCAGAAATACTGACCACGAACAATGGCCAAACTCTCACTTTGGACGTAGAAGCCAATGGAGGTCAGGCGGATCCAAGTTCACCGAATCTTTACTGGGCGGCTCCGCGGGTAAACTGTGAAATATAAGCGCGGGCCATATTGCGTTTGTTAAAAAACTTGACTTTGGCTACGTGGCTATGTAATCAGACCTGGATTAAAATTAGGTCTGATTGAACAGCCACTCGGTTGTATTTTTTATAGATGCCATTTTTTATTTAAATGAAACACCGCATTTTTCAGTCTTACTTGGGTGATCTGGTCGGTTCGTACGGAGGCGAACTGCGTTACGTCAGTCAGTGGTCGTCCGGCGGGGGACGTGGGGATAACGCCGAGGATGGTGAAATTGCCCCGGCTCCAATTCTGGGGCCGATCCCCGACGTCGTTCTTAAGGTGCGTTTTTCGTGTAGTGGCCCTAGGCATTATTTAGGTTTATACTTGATTTGTTTGCACGTGCTGCTTGCTTTTTGTAGTCTGGTGTTGTCAACCCGCTATTTTGCTCCTCAGGGAAACGGCTTTGTCATCGGGTGGTCGAACCCTTCACCTTCGAACACCGTTCTGCTGAAGTTGCATGAAAGGAACTTCAAGCACATGGACGGTATAACTATTATGCTTTCTCGCTAAAGTGAACATGTTCCACCATAGAAATGTTTTTCGCTGATTGGGAGCAAAACTGACAACTGTACATCAAGTCGTCACTCTGGTGCAGTGGTTCTCAATTGGGGGTGCGAGAAGGGACTTCTTGGGGTGCGAACTTCTCTGATAATACAAAAAACAATACATCAAATGGTGCAAGGGGTGCAAAAATGATTTTTCCTTCCGGACGGGATGCGGGCTTCAAAATGAATTGAGAACCGCTGCTCTAGTGTGAATTATAACCATGTTTTATTTCTATGTGTACCACCTGAACATCGCGGTTACTGCGTTGTGCAAATAAAGCATGAAAGTGTAGGCGGACACTTAAAACAAAGTGAATTCAACCAATCACTGCAAAATCCAGACTAAATCCATTTCCAACATTCAATGCAAAGTGCATTGGTGTGAAGCTGTTTTCAACGAGATGTACCCGTAGTCTGTTCAAAGCTGTTGTGGCACTATGCCTTTAAACATAATGCTAAAAACAGTTCGAAAGAGTACAGAAAGATATTAACTTTTCGACAGAAGTATACAGATGTGGCAGATATTTATCACTTGACGTTACCTCATTATTTTGTCTGCAAAATGCTTCCACTGTCTGTATGATTTGAGAGCGACGCAACGACGTCTTGCTTCCTTTTGACAAGTCTGGCTGGAACAATGCGTTTCCAATTCTCTAACCTTTGTTCCTCGTCGCAGGAAATCCGGTGGCCAGATCTGAAATGATGATGGTACTTGCTGGGCTGCAGGCGATTCACATCCGAGCTTCTCCGAGTATTGGCGTGCGCAGTGTTTCGCTTGAAAACGTTGTCCTTACGACCACAGATTATTCTTTGCCAATCGGCTCTGATTCAAGCATTCCCTCTGTTGAAGAATGCTCCTGCCCACCCGGTTAGATACCATATTATTAGCAAGTTATTTGCAGTGAAGTACTGATTTTTGTACAAACATTTGGCCATTATTCATAGTTACGAATCGTTACGCAAAAGGGTGTTTTGAGAAAAAGCGAACTGAAGGTCATGTGCCTTATTTAAAAACGTTGCTTTGTACAGTTCTTATGTCAAAATGCTCAGCAAAAATGTCTGGAAAAGTATTAAATTTATTTTTCTCATTTTGTCAGGTTACACCGGCCGCTCATGCCAGCTGTGCGATAAAGGACATTACCGGGATGAACTCGGACCATACCTTGGTTATTGCAAAGAGTGCGATTGTTACGGGCATTGTGATGAATGTTTTGGTGGCATTGTTTCGCAAGATGAATGTCTCCACAATACTGTGAGTCAATAACGACTATTAACGCTTCAACTTCGTGCGTCGGCGCAAATTTTCGAATGTACCGGTTGTATTTAAGGCTGGCCTGGTATCCGCTCTGCTTTCTGTGACGTTCTTGGTTGCTGAATTGCAATGCGGCCTTGTCTGTTTGAGGCATCTGATGCGAGAAACGTAGAATTAATCGAATGTTCAAAAACTTCCTCATCGCGTGTTTCGCGTTGATGCATTTGCGCTGCTTTATATATGGTATACTCTGGGGGAGATAAATCTGCATTTTTCTACCTTAGTTGCTGGCTGTTCAACCTAAAGCAGGTTCTTAATTTTTTGAATGAGGATTTCAAATTAAATTTGAAAAACTTTCAGGTAGTACATGAAGAACAAGTTCTAAATAGCCTAACAATAAAAATAACGGCCAAAGAAAAATAAATAATATTCATAACGTAGACGATCAAATACCACAATACGGCAGTGCAGAAATGAAAACGTCCTTGTCATAAATGTGCAGGGCGGAGAAAATTGCGGTTACTGTCTGGATGGTTTCATCGGTAATGCTACCAGTGGTGAAGTGGACGCGTGCCAGCCTTGTCCTTGCCCGTTCCCCGACGTTGACGGCAACTTTGCGGACACCTGCGAAGAACTAGACGGTATTTAAGTATATCTTCTCTCCTTCGTATTTCTTCAGCTAATTTCGGGTTCTTGGTGTCAGACCCGGTTTGATCGCAAATGGTTTGCTTTCTTTCTGCAGAGTGCTTTTGCCAGGCTGCTAAACTTGGACTTAACACTATGAAGCGTAGTTTTACTTCACAAACACGTGTTCCCCAATTTCATAACTCAGTGAAGACGTTTGCGCATGCCAGGTGCTGTCGTATGCCACTGCAAAACCGGTTACGCCGGCGACAGGTGTCAATTCTGCGCTTCTGGTTACCACGGCAACCCGGCTGTTCGAGGTGGCTTCTGTCAACCCTGCAACTGCCACGGAAATCTCGACCCTAATCTGATCATGGAAATCTGCGACCCGTTGACAGGTGCGCCGCTATCGATATGTGTGGTTTGATGCCTAGAAATGTTCATGCACAGCAGCTGGTACTTTTATATATTGAAACACTTTTAAAGTCGCACCGTTTCCGTGCAGCCCGCCTAACGCTCTACGTCAGAGTTGCTGGACTGCTTAGGCGTGACCAAAAGGGGTGCTGAGGTTGAAAAAGATTAAGAAACGCTGCACTACGTTGTTTAGAGCTGAATGTCGTTTTTGCTTCGTCAGGTGAATGCAGTGATTGTATGTTCAACACCGGAGGCAAATACTGCGAGAGGTGCGCTGATGGTTACTATGGCGACGCAATAGGCTACAAGAATTGCAAGGAGTGTTCGTGCGACTCCTGCGGCACGGAAGTATGCGATCATTCGATGGGCCACTGCTCGTGCCGACCAAACGTGGTCGGCGCACTGTGCGACTCGTGCAAACCAGGTACGAATCCCGAATCTTTGTTGGAACTTTAACGGTTATAACTCATAACCGCAGGCGTGAGTTGATCTGAACGGCATGGCGGTTTTTTGATACCACCTGACGTGCAGAGATTTACGTCCACCCGTTGAATACCATCATCCGCTGGATTTCTGGTTCTTAAATCAAAAACTTTGAATCACGCCGGATCATTTCGACGCAAAAAAGCGCTGAAAAAGCGACGGAAAACTTGCAACGTGCTTTTGGGCTGCCGGTCACCTCTCAACCACATTGAAAAAAGAAGTGCTATTTTTTATTTACTCCGCACGTACAAGATCAGTGCGAGCCGTGAACCGTTCATATGGTTAACCTGCCGTTAGGAAGTGGGCGCATGTTGCGCAACGTCGACTGAAAATCATCTGGCGGGAACGCACAGCTTCGCGCCATGTTTCAAACTTGCCAGTATCTTGCATTCGCGTTGTTTTACGCGCAGTTTACCAGGAATTTGCAAAATATTGTTACTTCCTTTCCAGGCTTCTGGAACTTCAGATCATGCTCCGGATGTCAAAGGTGCGATTGCGCTGATGGCGCCTTGGGCGTGGAATGCAACGAGCTCACCGGACAATGCAAATGCGCGCCGAACATCGCGGGCTTGAAATGCGATCGCTGCATGCCCGGCTTCTACGGCTATTCCCCGGAGGGCTGCAAGCGTAAGTTATCACGCAGCAGTCTCCTCACGTGACCTCATCACGTGACGCACCCTCGTTTCAAAATGGTTCACTGCGCGTGGTTTGCGTTTTGGCCGCAGGTTGACTTGAGGAAGTCGTTGCGACGTTTTCTGTTAATTTTTTAAAAATAAAAAACACGACGCTTCGGTGTTTGCTTTGCAGCGTGCCAGTGCAGGAATAACGGGCCTTGCAACCCGAAGAACGGTCGATGCGAGTGCCCCCCTGGAATCACGGGGGATCAGTGCGACCAGTGCAAGCTCGAACGCCACGTCTTGCCGCCCGGCGAGGAGGAGTGCACACGTGAGTGAAGACCCGCAGCAGAGTTGTAATGTGGCGCTTGTTGCTAAGCAACCGCCGAACTTGCGCTGCATGAAGTTTCAGATTCTCAAAGAAGCTGCAAAATTTCCTTGAGATTTTTTCATGGCTATCGAGTGTCACGTTTGCGCAGAAGTTTGAAGCAGGATGGCCTCAATTAAATAGATCCACCTTAAGTTTTATTAAAGAATAAGTCCAGTAACGAAAATAACGACTGAAGAAGTAATAGATGTGAACAGCATTTTCGTAAACGTTTCGGTAACTCCTACCATCATCAGTAGGCTACATAGCAAAGTCCTGTTGCTTTAAATCGGGTGTGTCGCCACGTTTTGCATTACTGATGTTAGGACGTTTGACGAATTTCTGACGTTACTTTTGTTTAACTCTCCAATGGCTTCTCGGCTTGCGTCATCACAACTTACGCCTGTCGCAGGATGTGACACATGTACTGACGACCTGCTGGACGAGGTCGAACCACTGACGTATTACGTCAGGGACGCCGTCGTGAAATTGAACAACGTCTCCGTTGGAATCCACGCTGCGAACCGTCTTCAACGACTGCAGAAGAACGTTTCGGAACTTTTGGTATATGACCAACGTGCCCTTCGAGTCATTAGTGCGATCGAGCTGTTTTTTAAACAAAGACCTTGAATAAGTATAAGCGAGTTCGAACAAAGCCAGGGGCAGCGGCAACGTCCCCGAGTTAGTGAAGGCGATTTGTTGGTAGTTCGCGAATAGTCTGCACCGAAGCAATGCTTTGCGTATGACGTAAGTTTCGTTTTTCTGTCGTATGCTGACCTGCGCAGAGCAGCCATCATCCACACATCACAAGTGAAAACAACAGTATATGGCAAAGGTTATATGCGTGGTATGGCCTCTGCCTCCTCCGTTTTACAAATTTTGCGTTGACGGTCATTCTGCGCCTCTGCCTTCATCCCACAATTTCTGATGTTTATCCCGGACTTTGACGTGAAATCTTTTTGAAACCAACATCTTCATTATCGTGCAGGACCGCATGAGCTTTGAAGGCAACTTCATCCCTGACGGCGTGTTTGGCGAAATCACACTGGATGGTTTTGGCGGTCAAATTTCGGGAAGCGGCGAAAATGTAAGAATGCATGTGTCTTCTATGGCTTGCTTTCCTCGTCATGGCCAACCGCATAATGTGATCCTTACACCTACTGTAATTCTTCCATGTTGGTCAACAGACCTCTGATTTGCCTGTGGCCCGCAATTGAATGATTTTTTCTATAGGGTGCTTGCTTATAATTTCACATTTACACGCCGGCCTGAGTGCGCTTAGTAGTTGTACTGTAATTACGATGCGTAATTACCACTGTAGCCTGTGCTGTACGGCATGGATGTTGTGCTTGCATAGACTTTGGTTACGTTGCTATGTATGATGGTCACCTTCGTTTTTTCCTCACCTGAGCAATCACCGCTCAACTCCTAAACACTGCTCGATTGTAGATGGTAGTTTGAATTCGCTCGTTGTTACGTGAGTAGAGGAGTTGTACGTTTAATTTCACGTTATATTCTGCCAAGGCATGTTTATTTCACTTCTGTTTCACGCGTTGTGAATGTTTCAGAAGCAACCGCGAGCGAGAGAATCAAAACGTTCGCAAAAGCGTAGTACAGCGGTGGGCAAACTGCGCTCCTCCATGGGTTTCTGTACCATCTACGCAAGCTTGCGGGAAATTATAGAGAATCAATTGTTTTTTTTGTTTTTAGTAACCAACCATGCTGTCAAAACTTTGTTATCTTAGAGCGCTCCACCCGTTTTAGAGAGCGCGACCTTTGGCTTTTTATGGCCCATTGATGCGGTCCTCTCTCTAAAACAGTGGTTCCCAACCATTTTTGTCCATGCCCCACCTAATCACCTCTAACATCCTGAATGTTCCCAGGTAGTGATATAACCTGTCAATTTAAAAAGTGGACTCAGTTTCAGCTAAGAAGCTTAAAACGCCAATACCTTGTTTTGAACAAGCTTCCAAAGTATAGCCTCCATGAAAAAGAATGAAACAAAAAATTAATTTCGAAAATTTCGACCCAGACCTCTTCAGTCGGCGTCAATGCCCCCCCTTAAAATCAAATTGCCCCCTGTGGGGCGTACACCACACGTTGGGAACCACTGCCCCAAAACGTTTGCCCACCACTGTCTTACTATAATCCTGGCAGCATATATGGCTGCTCTTGCCTGTGGAATGTATTTAGGTGCGTTGAGCTTTTCACCAGTTTTGACGTTTCAAAAGTTGACCCCAGTCAATTTTTCCACATCTGTAACTTTTGCTTGTTGCCACGGCAAGACGATGGAACCACTGGAATCTTCAGCGAGCGGCAGCCTAGTCAGCAGCGATCAGATGTCATTCGCACCCGTGGAGGAACAGATATCGAAATTAGAAGCTGTCGTGAGTAGCAATCTCTTTTCAACACCTGACACTAACCCCAGTCTCGCTGCAGTGAACCTGACTGTAAGATTTTCGTTTAAGGTGCGAATCCACGGGAAATGAGTCCCGCGTTTTACCAGGCACAGACACACGCTAAATTAAATTTGCCTGTCTTCGCGTCACCCCGTCAACAGTAACCTAATAATAGCTTCAGTGTGCATTTGCATCCCGCTATTCTACACTACATCACAAGGCTAATCAACTGCTTTTCAACCATCTTGCCGTAGTTGGCATACTGAAATCTTTACTTAGAACATTGTGTTCCGTTTAGCTCGGAAAACATTTTTATGGCTGATGCAATAGAGCATTGTGCAAATAGAACGCTCATAGTCCAAATTCCCCTTTCAGCAGATTTTGTAAATCGAATTTTGGCTGCAACATAGCAGACGCAACCGACCCACTCTGCCCCCTGGCCGCACGGATTTGATTCTCCTTGCTTCACGTGACTTGCATGTTGCCATGTTAGACTGCCATGGTAGCCACAAAGCTTAGTAAGCCCACTAAAAATAGACGATCTTGCTTGCAAATCAGGCTACTGATTTACTGATATAGTTGCTGAACTTTCCGTTGTTCGCTGTTAACAATAAATAAAATCCCACGTGGTTGCGTACTAGGTTGCTCGGAAATGCTGAACGAACGGAACTTCCACATTGTATATCCAAAACAAGAACCCTGCATTGGTTCTTTTCCAGATAAACTATATTTCAAAGCAGTTCCGTTTGTCCTATTAAGAGTTCCATTGTTTGCTAAATCCATGACAACTGGACGCATGCATTTAGAAGTACGCACTGAAACCCAAGCAGATAGATTGAGTGCAAGCTTCTTGTAATATGGTTGTGACCTGAAATATGAAAACGCAGTGAAACGACAACTGTTTGGTGACTGGCGCACACCGCTCTTCGGACATAGAAGGAGAATCAAGTAAAAAGACACAACATGGCACACAAGCTGTGGGTGTTGAAAGCTATCATGTTGAATTTACTATGACATCGCTATTAAAGTAACAAATCAACCAGCGGTCACCGCAAGGATTGCGCAATCTACATGCTTGGGTTTAAGTGTTTACCGCATACAAATCACATGTGTTTCAATCGCAAAGTTTTTGAGCAATAAGTTGTTGAGATTGGTTCTACAACCGTTCATATTCTTTAGGGATTAAAATATGTTGAGGTCCTGCTTATTCTTTTCTACCTTGTGTTTGTTTTTTCCTTCTGCTACTCGATTTGCATGCCAAATGTTATTCTGTTCTTGCATAATTTGATGCTGAGCACGTATGCTAAATAGTGGCAGCAATAGTGCACTTCATTTTGCACCCTTGAAACTTACTTTTGTGGTTTGAATTTTATGACTTACAGTATCAGACCTAAGATTCAAAAACTTTTCGAAAATCAGGTAATTGTTAATTTACTTTTTTCTTTGCCGAGATGTCTAATAACAAGTGAAGACCGATGCGTGATATAGCTGTTATGTAAAACGGTAGTTTTAGAGAAGTTTGTGCTTTTCAATTTCACGACTTAAGTTCTGATTCTGAATGCAACCTTCGGAAAGCGTTGCAGCATTTTAGGTTGGAGCAGTAAGTTGCAGTTATCGTTAAAACTCACGACTGCTGTGCGAAACTTCGGCCTGACAATAAATCTTTTGTCAACCATGTGCATTCTCCGCTAATTGTAAACGTTTGCTCTTCCTCACGTGATATTTTCCCCCGTGCCAGGTCTCCTTGCTGTGCAACCAAACCACGGAACTGCTGCTCGATCAAGTCAGGGCCACGGAAAACCGGACCGTCACGGGCTTAAACAAAGCACGTGATTTGGATAGCCGGGTTTCAGACTTCGTCAGCGAAGCTAAAACACTAAAATCGGAGGTAATTAGCACGAAACGTTTTTTGAAACTTTTGCAGGATTTGCGACCAGGTCCGCCGGTCATTGTGCGGTTACGCAAACGGCACTCGCATTCAACCATTCACTTAAACTCGGCGTCGGTCGTCATCGATCGTTTATCGTTCACGCTTTGTTTCGATGCGGAATTTCGCAGTAAGCTCCCAAGGAGCTTAGTCCGCTATTTTTGTAATTTGAAGTTAGTGGACAACGAAAATGAAGCGCGGCATTTAGCGCGTAAACCTTCCTGCGTAACACACACCACTGCAAGTTGATTTTGTGAAACTGGACTTGTTCAATAATAGTTTCTCGCACTTGCTCGTTCGCAGCTGACGGACAAGGCGAGCGGAGATTATGCGGAATACGATCAACAGCTTCGCGAGGCTAGAAGGCTTTTGGAAGAAATGAAAAATCGTAGTTTCTCTGGCATGATGACTGTCGCCGATGACGAGAAGTTGCTGGCGGAGAAGCGTAAGTCACTGTTGCAAAATGAGCCATTGCACGGCTCATCAGTGGACTTAGTTCGCATTCCGTGCGAAAAGCTGCTTTTACAGAAACGAATGAACTCGCAGCATAAGCGTGTACAGCGCTTCTTTGTGATGTTCCTTCAGAGATTACTGTATGTATCGTTAAAAACTTAAAATTGATCATTATTTTCCACAACTCGTCGTGTAATGTAAATGTACACTGTCGCTCACAAAGGCGTCTAATTTAGCAGATCTTTTCATTATGAACACATGCTAGAACTCTGCTCAACTCAACGGTTTGTCGATAAATTAGCACAAAAGTAGAAAAAATTAAAACCGTCTGAGCTCACCAAAGACAGTGGTGAACGACGTTTTGTGCAAGTGCAACCAGCATATTACTATAGATATGGCTGTGAGTTCTCAAAGAAATCATGTGCTGATGCTCCTGATATGTTATTGGAGCGATTCCCAACATATGAAGTGTTGCATTTGCACACTGAAACGCACCGTCGCAAACAGATTGATTGTTGTCTCGAACGGGCTTCTCGCATTGCGCCCTTCGTAAAGGATTTCGAAATATTGTTCCTTGGCGTTCTATCTTTGCTCGAAACAAACCAACGATCGTGTTTCCTCACAGTGCTCGCCGAGGTGCAGAAGAACTTCACCGACCCGGCCACGAACGCCACCGCTCGGGTCGATGCCCTCAGCGACGACCTGTCCACCAAGCACGCTAAACTTCGCGACATGCGTGCTAAGCTTAACAACGCCACTCAAGACGTGAACGAAGCGAACACTGCTAATGCTGTGAACAGCAAAAACCTGGCCGAGCAGAGAGATGCGATCAACAGTGAGTGGCATGGCATGCCTGGTACATGACTTTTCTTGGCTTTGCATGTTCTTTGTGCTGTGTGTAAAAGTTGCAACGAAATTGAAACAGTTATTAAATAGGGAGACACCTTTAGCTAACGGTTTTCGCATGTGTGCAATTTTTGCACTTATTGAACTAAATTATAGAATGTGTGACGCAGTTGGGCGTTTCTTGGAATGATAGGCCCCATTTTTGACGTAAAATAGCGCATTTGCGAGTAACTGCGAATATAATTTTCACTAACATTTCTGTTTTTGGGTGGCTGGTCGCCTTGACGACAGCACTGACCCGAAACTAATTCTCATTTGAGACGTTTACAGTTTATTCTTATATTGATAAAGTTAACAGTGGCTAGCGCTTAACTTCATTAATGATGGGCCTGCGGCATTAGAAAAGTGACTGTATAGTGTGTAGTGATGTGCATGCGAACGTGCTTATTGAGACATATTAGATACGCGCGCCTATTTTTAGCAAGGTATTTGCGCTTGTATTCTTCTTGACCATCTGCGAATGGTCAAATCAAAGCTGGCCTGCATTGAAACTTTGTTGTTCGCGAGTCGCGCTGCTTGTTTGCTGGATTCCTGACACATTGCTGTGCATGCTTCTTGCCCAATGCTACGACGTCCACTTATCGCAGATTTTCTCACTTTAAGGCTTTAAGCCAGGTTCTCAACCGGGGGGTATTCCCTACCACGGGGAATTTTGTATTTAGGATTTTGCTTAAAATGTAATACAGTTTAGCTTATCAGTTGGGAAGAATTTAGTTTCTCTTCTTGTACTGATGTTAAAGTGTTCTTTACAAACTAAATTTCTAAGGGAGAGGTTTTATTTGTGAGTAACGGTTAAAGGAGTGCGTGGGATAAAAAAGGTTGAGAACCACTGCTTTAAGCAGTAATGTGATCTATTGTGAATATATAGAACCAAGACATTGGATTAGTTTTTTGGTTGCAATGGCAAGAATTAGGTGATTGCAAATGTTTGAAATCCAACACCTTGCTTTCGTGGGTGTTACGAATTTCCAGCAACCGACTTTATTATGATCGCAGTTACCAATTTTCGATATCTAATCTTCTGCATGTTGCTGTTGGCGAGCCTGCTATTGCTGAAATTTCCTTGCTTTCATCTTTAGCGATAAATCAAAACGTAAGTCCAAATGGCCTATGTTCAAACAGCCCTTTTGATTTTCACCGCAGGCATCAACACCAACAAGGATGAAGCAACTGAGTTGCTTGCTGACGCCGAACAACTGCTCAACGCATCCAGGGCTTTAAAGAACGGTCCGATCCGTGATAGTATTTCCAATTTGGATGATCTCGGATCCGCTTTGGAGCAAAGCGTGAATGAACTGAGACCGGTTTACGACCAACTGTTTTCGGATCTCGATCGAGTAAAGCCTCTCGTTAACCAGGTGCTTTATCTTTTGTTTTCTAGTAGGTTAACTACTTTTTCCAGGATTATTGTGTAGTTGCGCGCTGAGAGCAGCGACGCTTTTTGGGAAAGCGGAGGCAACGCTTTTATTGCAATTGATCTTTGAAGTGAATTAAAGCCGTGGTAGGAACGTCTTCGTCTTATGTGACAAACTGAAAAATAGTGGTTTCAACCGCTGGTGTTTACCGGTAAAAGTCCGGCTGCTATTGCTGCAAAGGCAGTGAAAGTGGCAATCATGTATTTGCCATGACACATTTTGGTACACATCCTCTCTTATTTTGTTGAGGTCTGGCTTATTTACTTACACTTTTGTCTAAAGTCTTAATGCATAGTCCAGTGCCCCATGGTGGGGCTACAGGTAGCTGAGCGACATCCTTTAACATGAACTGCCATAACGCATCATCCTCAGTCTTCCGTTCGCGACAACTTTCTTAATATATCCAGCACATAAATGTCTGATCACGACAACCGTATCAAGTTTGTCGTGGCACAGTTTCGCTTACTAACGCAAGAAGTTGTCGCGTGATTTCAGTAACACCCGGTTCCCAAGCAAGAGCGTTGCTTGTGTTGCAGTCGAACGAAAAGCTGCTGCAGCTGCTCGCCGACGCCGATGCGCTGGACAGCATTGTGCAAAACGATCTAAACGCCACTGAACCTGCAAACGCCTACCAGAGGATTGTATTGGCGATGGGCGATGCCGCAGCTGCCGCCGAAGATGCTCTGGCAGTAAGTGTTGGCGTCAATTTTCGTTGGAAACAATTGCTTCGGAGATCAACTTTCGTTTGTGAAGCCAGAAACTGGGGCTCTTTGTGTGCGCATAAAAACAACTGGACATTCTACTCGTCATCAGAAGGACAGTTTTTCACATGCTGAAAAAGCTGAGTCGGAAGTGCACGTCGAATTAAGAGCTCGAACAATACATCGACATGGCGGTGTAAATCAATCGATGCAATGACGCCGGTGTATCATATCGGCAAAATTCCGCCGATATATGTCGGTGATATTTTGCTCGTAGAAGCCAGAGCGCTTTTGTTTTGCACAGAGTGTTCTAAAGTCCAAGTTGTTACTCCATCGCTGATTTATTGATACTAATTCTCTTTCTTGCTCCTTGCAACGCGCAGCCATCTGACAACTTGAATTAGTGCCCTATGCACAGACCGGTATGTAATTGTCTCCGAAATGAAATGGTCTGTGATATAACATACACTCGTAGTGAGTTTCACGCGGTAAGCAAATGACTGAAAGCGAGTAAATCACGGTTTGTGCCGTGGTGTCTGATTGTGTTGGTGACCAACGTTTGCACGCGAAAATATCGGTTGGGTTATGGGAAATGAAAAAAGAAAAACATCGGTATCGGCCCAAAAAAGTCTTATCGGCAAGCTCTATTTGGAAACCATGCTTGTTTGTGCGTTGTTTGTTGGCGTATCGGTAACTGCGTGAAAGCATCTAGAGCCATTGCGCTATCCGCGCCCAAGGCGCTAGAAATGTTGCTTTATGTTCAGGCTGCCATGAAAGCATCTGATGACGTTGCTGGCAAGAACCTTGAAGCTGATGCCGCAGCCGCCCAGGAAAAAAGCAGCCACCTCCTGTCTGAAACACAAGACCTTCAACAGAATAAAGTAACTGGTCTGCAGCAGAAAAACCAGGTAGGAAGGTTTCATATACTCGGTTTTTAAGTTAATTTACCAAGTGTGATGAATCACTGCTAAGGTGTAGACTGGAGAGTAACACAGGCAGGACCCTGTTCAGTTGTCGGAGTCAGCATAAAGGAGTGGGGAAAATGTTTTTTTTAATTTTGCACCAAATTTTCTTCCATTTTGTTTGATGTTACCGTTTTCGTTTTTTTCTGTCAGTTTTTGATTGATGTGAAACAAGCTTGAGTTGTCCGGCCGCACAATTTTGGGTTCGTTATGAGTGGGCTTTTCGCCAACACACCCCAGTCACGCTCATGGCCCGCTGCTTTGTGAGATTAGCATGTATTCCAAGCTATGAAAGGTTTTCCAAATTGTTTTGTAGGAAATCCAAGCGAATCTTTCCAACATAGCTGGTGACCTGAAAAATATGTGGACGAAGTTGAACAAGACGAAACAAAGTCTCGCGAAATACAACACAGACCGTGGTGAGACGTTGCTTTGTGTGTCATGACGGCCAGGGTTGTTACTCATGTGATTTTGCTTTTACACAATTTCTTTTTAATCTAGTTTCAGGTTAAAAAACAGTTATCTCTTATGTTATAAGATTATTGGTCTGTCAATGTACGCTTGAAATATATTGTTGGTTGTTTGCGCGAGGACAATAAATTGGTAATCACTGTTTAGTTTTTTTTTGTCTTAGCTTTCTTTTATTTCAAATTGAGGATATATAAATCGGTAGCTTTTCAGATGCTGAAAATGCTTCTTACCTTGCAAGAGAGGCTGTAAAGCGAGATTTCTTGCGTTCCGGTATTGATCCGGACACTTCAAAGCAATTTAGATTTGTAGAATTCGATTGTAGAGCGCCATCGTGTTCTGAGGTGTGAAATATGGAAAAACTCTTGTTTGTTCACAATTTCGCTTGAGAAATTTCGCGTGTTGCCGTGAAGGCCAAATGACCAGTTCTCAAACTCCCCACTCTAAAGCATATTTAAAACCTGGTTGTCAGGTAACCTGGAGAGCGAGATGGCAACCACAAATGCCACCGCGAAGGATGCCACGAGATTGGCCGCTGAGGCTGAACGTCAAGCGATCGCGTTGGAGGATCAGATGAGACGTGCTCCGGACACGAACATCAACTTGAACCGGGAATTGGCGGAAGTAACAAACATTTGTAAGTATACGGTGGAATAGAGCGAGAAAAAGCTACTCTTTTTCCTCATCAGGCGCTCGTCGTTAACACGACTCTGGGTTGCGGAACGGAAGCCCATGATCCCCATATTCTTCTTGTGTTTTTCAGTGGAAAATCTGCCAAATAACATCGCTGAGGCTGACCGGAAAGCGAGTACTCTGCGTCTGGAGCCAAAACGTTTGCAGGACCTTGAGAGCAATCTGGGCCTACTTAAGAAGATACAGGAGATTCAGAAGAAGATTGCTCTTACGCGACATGTGGCAAACACCGTAAGTTCTGCTGTGCTTTCTAGAGGCTTGTTGCTGAGAATGCCAAGCACACGCAGAAACACCGAAACCAGACGATGTTGCGTGTTGGAGGTTTATTTTACAGCACAATCAGTCTTTCAGTGTTATACCATTTGACTGGTAATAGCGACTGACTTTTTGTTTCATGTAGTTTTAAGTTTTCACGAAATCACTAGCTTTTTGCCATATCTTATCAGCAAAACTTTTCACCTATCGACGTTAACTATTTTATGACCTTGCTCCTTTATCTCGGTTGTACATGGATAAAATATCTCGTGTCTGTTGAACCGCAACGGGCTTGAAAAATTTGTTTGCTCCAATTGGTTAAATCAACACTTCCTACTCAAGATTCTCTGCATATCAGTCTAGTTATTCAAGTTTACATTCGCAGGTGAAATCGTCAATGAAATTCGTACCTCAAGACGAACCTAACCAAGAAGAGTACACTCTGCTTCGTGTGCCAGCGGCTGTTGTTGATACTGAACACAGCATGAGTCTGGAGTTTGTCGTCAGAGTTGACGAATCGACTCCTGAAAACTCGCTGGTATTTATTGGGAGATCTCAGGTATGCGTTAATTGACACAATTTGCTGCTGATCACTTGTGCAAGTTGACTAAGTGTTTCAACGTTCTCGTAGTTAAATCAAACGTGCTCATCCTCTGACTCGATTTTCTACAATAGCACATTGAACATGGAAAAATGACCAGCAATTTAGGCAATTACTGTAAGTGCTTGTTGGCTGTTGCTTCAGGATCCGACCGCAGATTACATGGCTTTGGAAACTGTGAACGGAAAAGTGAGATATCACTTCAAGGTTGGTGAAGGGATCGGCATGCTGGAGAGTGACAGGAAGATCGACAACGGGCAATGGCATGAAATCATGATCGGCAGGTGCCGCATTTTGCTTATTTAAAGCCAACAGTGTTCACAGTTGTTGCACGAGATTAAAACGAGTATAGTTACACTGTGCAGTTGCAGGGCCCACACCTTTAAAGCTTTTCTTCTTCGCACGTTTGTCATGACCTGAAACGGTTCTCTTCCAGAAAACTGATTTCAAATATCTGTGCGGTTTTGTAACTTGGATCTTCTTACAGAAATGGAAACGAAGGCAGGCTCGAAATTAGCTTCACACAAACTGGTCGGGGAGACGCGGGAAGTACTCGTGGATCAGAGCTGAAAGAAGGGAAAACAGACAACGACAATCTCAAGTCCGACATGACTCCCAACAATATGGATTTATATATGGGCGGAATGCCATTTAACGTAGGTCGCAATTTTGTTACTTTATGTTTTTGCCGTGTTTCTCCCACATATTGCAGCCGCTGCGTGAGTCTATTTGATTCAGCGTGCATAACAGAGGTGCTGTGTGTTCGAAAAATGTATTGAAGCTTCTTGCGCGTCACTACTTTAAATTTTTTTTCTTTGGAAATCTTTTCTATTGAGAATATTTCAGTGAGGCACGCGATTTTCAGATTATTTTTACTCCGTGCCTCCTACTGGCCTTAGTTACATACAGTGTGTTTTCTATACGTCTGCCCCGGAGTTATCAACTCCTATGTGGGTCAGCCATAGGCAGAGACGGATTTAGGGATCGCAGGGCCACAGGCCACCCTAGTTTTAGGGGCCCCATGCAGGTGTGACCTATTTGGTCGCTTGTCTTAAAACGTGAAAGTATGCCCCTCTTTTTGGGGGGCCAAAAATGTGGGGTGGAAAAATGTTTGATTTTAGGCGAATAACACTATGTTGTTTGGGATACCTCATTTCAGAGCACAAAATGACTAAATATACTAAACATTTGTGGGGCGTGGCCCCCTGGGCTACCCCTGGCTTACTCCTATGGCAACACGCCCAGTTAACCATATGAAGTAAGCCCAATGTAGACACGTTTTTCCAAGAAAATCTCACGAGAAACTGTTGTAGCTGATATAACTAATGTCGAGAGCTTCAGCAAGCAAGCTCTGTATACAAACTATGTAGTTTGAAACGTAGATCCGCATCAAACACGCTATAAATTTTCCTACTAAGGCTCATATATTTCAGAAACGGTGCAGTTGAGAAATCTTTTGAGAGGTCACTGTGCTGCTGTGACTAGCGCTCTTGTTCTAGACGTTTGTATTTTCGCTTGTTTCAAAGTACATTGTAAAGTTATGCCTCAGCGCAATTTCGCAAATTTTAAGTTAGTAATGAGTCGTCGCAAGGATTGGGCGGGGCCCGAGGCCATGGACTATTTGGCCTATGCGTAAATCCGTCACTAGCTACAGGGGCGGACCAGCTTGTTGGGTACTTTTTATCCTGATCTGACTGGGAATAGACCTGACATAGTGTTGACTCCTCTCGTGTTCATGGTCTTCCTTACTTCCGTTTGATAACGGGACGACTCAAGCTTTTCTTGTTCCAGCTACCGGGTTCGATGCAAAACAGACAGGCGAATGCCTGCGTTAGCGAAGTGCGGATGAAGAATGAAACAGTGGGCGTATGGAACTTCCGATCTTACAGAGGACCCAAGCCGGGACGAAACTGCCTCCAGTAAGTGAACAGCAGTATGGCATTTGCGCTTCACCAAAGCAACGCCCTCGTTTGAAACGTACCACACAAATCTGTGTGCGCGGGAAGTCTTTAAAAAGTCTCAATCCGAATTCTTGCCGATTTGACTGCTTGCGCGGTTATCAACTAGTCAGGTCGCGGCGTCTTTGAAAACGTTCACCCATTTCTCCTGCCACGTTTTAGAAAAAATCTGAATGAAGTTGCGAAGCGGAAATGTATCAAATCAGTCGTAGATCCCCTTCTCTTGGTGCAACTTGGCTTGTAGACCATCCGGTGCTGTGCATGTGTGGTTGCTGTTCGTTTGTGACGACTGGTAGGTGTGGGAGGGGTGATTTGATGGTAGTTGAGGTCACTTTTTGCATGAAGTTGGCTGCTTTTTTGTTTCGTGTAACTTAACATTTGGTTCCTGCAATAACGTCGTGTCTTTAAAGTTGCGTTTAATGATATTTTTCAGCCGTTTGGCACAGCCGCAAGGCTATTCAAAACCAAAACTCCTGTAATAGTGTCACTAAATTTTAACCTACCAGTGCGTTTCCAGTCTTCACGTTCCCTGGTATCGATTTGTAGCCACTGTTCTGGTTGCAGGCTTCGGGTACTTTGATTTAATTTTAGCATGCGCATGCACGCAACGCGAAAGTTGCATCCTTCACGGGCAAAGGACACAGCCCATTTTTACTGCTTTTTTGGCTTGCTTTGTCACGGCAATACTGCTGTGCGTTCACTGACGCATTTGATGTAGAGGTGGCTTTTTGTATTTTCGCGAATGCAGTACGCTGCGCTTCGACTAACTTTACGCAATTAACCCAGGGGTGATGGAGTGGAAAGCTTAGGGTGAGTCAAAAAATGATAATTGCTAATTGCACTTTGCAAAATATACATTGCCTCCAAGTTTGTTAACTTCACGGTGGATATACGCTTGCCAACTATTTTGCAGTGATTCCTTGGCGTAAATTTTGTTCAGCGTATGAAAAAATGTTGGTCTTCTGGCAAACGAAATAAATGCCACGCCGGTAGCTATTCATATATGTTAGTGTATTTTTAGAAATGTGATCGTTTGCCGTGAAATGTCATCAATGTCGAAAATGGTTTTGCAATTAATTGACGTTTTCTGAATTTATAAGTGACTTTGAGTGGGCAAGAATTGTGCAAGTGATTAAACGTTATCAAACACCTAATACCTTCTCTCCTAACGAGATTTTATCATATAAATTGGTGTACTACTTTGTGCTTATTGCGCTTGCTCTTTGTTTTGCTGCATGTTTTTTATTTTATGTTTCTCACTAACTCTGTCTCATTGCACGTGGAAGGCCGGTGGGACTACGCCAAGATGCAACTGTGACTACCCGGTAAGCATTTTAATTCCACTTCTGGTTCTAGAAGCATCAGAAAACGATGAATTTGTGATCAGACATCCCTTGATTGAAGCGTATCGCCGGACGTCAAGGTTGACGTTATAATTGTTCATCTAAGTCGCCCGACGACATGAATCAACAGTACACACAACTTCATAAAAACGAAAAGGCGTTTGATTCAAGAGCAGTCATCGAATTCCTTTTTGTTTGCGGATGCTTAACCTGTGACTTCTTTTCTCCTGTTTTCATCTCTGCGCGATTCATTGTTTCCAACTTTGGTTCCAGCACGCAACGTTAGGATTAAATGCACCGTTCGTGAGAAAAAAACTAACATTCCTTAATTTGGGCAATGCGTTTTTTTCTCTACTAATCGACTGCATGGTACGTACAGTTTTAGTTTTCAGTTCATTTTGCATGTGTCCTGGATGTGCAAGGGTGGTCTATAATGCCTGTTTGAGCTGACGTGTGATTGAAACATTTTGTAAAGACGCATACGTCGATTTTGAGGAAGTCAAACACTAATGTTTTTAGTGCTGTTTCATCCACGTGATTGAAACAAAGTTTCTTTTTATTTGCGTGCAAACGTCCATCCTTTGCTGATCTATCCATCCCCTATTTTGATTTACTCGTCCAATACAAAATACTTTCACCAGGAAACCATTGATTGTTTATCCGAGAAGCAAAGCGATTTGATCAGCTGTTTGGATGATCTTGCTTTGATTCACCACTTGTGAACTAATAAACATGTTGCTTGTAACCATGGCAGGCCTGCTGGACTCGTAGCTGTCAGCCAAGCGTGGAGGTTCAGTGGACTCGGAAGCTACTTGAGAATAGCGCGAAGCGACACTACGTTCTTTTACGGCGTGGAAAGGTCTTTCGAAATCTTTTCTTTCCAATTCAGCACGCTGCAGGACAACAGTCTAATCCTACTCATTGGTAATAACACGGTGAGTGACTTTGTGATATCTTACGTCGCTGCCCATCTCGGCAGCACTTTTGTTCTAGCCGCTGATGGTTGATGGTGGCGCAAGCACTTCTGTGCTGTTGTTCCTGGCGCGTTATTCGAGTCCACGGCAGCCGATTGGCGTCCTTTCAATTGCAACCACTCGTTCAGATTCTTCGCAAAGCACAGCTGGTAGGTCGGTGGCAAACAGAGTTGACTTAAAACAGAATGTAAAAGGTGATAAACTCATGCGCGTTGATCAAGTGAAAATAGTATCTGGCAAAATATCTGGCATCTGGCAAACTTCTACAGAACTTTTATTTAGCTTATCTAAACCGTGATTATGACGTAATATTTGGGTACTCTGTGACTGCAATCAAGAAACAATGCCTTGCAACAGTGCGCATGTCAGGCTGGTCAGCGTTGCTCCCTCGCTTTCCTCCAGGATACGACGCAGATAAAGATATTGGATGCTGGATTTTAACTATTATCACTTTTGCTGATTTTGAAAATGACACGTAAAATCCGGCCGAATGCTGATATTTTGTCAGCCCACTATCCAAATCTAGGTTCTAGCCAAAAAAACATTTCTTTAGTCACCACGGTAGTAGCATCTCCGGTAGTAAGCTTCTTGCGAATGAGCTTAATGTGAAAACCTCCGGCACTTATAAGAATAAATGAAGTTGCAACCAGGGTTGCGGAGTCGGAGGTGAAATATCCGACTCCCGACTCCGATTCCTTAACATAAAGGGAATGAAATTTGGCTGCTAAAATCAATGGAAATCGTGGTACACAGCAAGAAATCTGTTTCAACAGAAGTTTGAAAAGAAATTGCACCATTTCAACAGGAATTACCAATTTAAGAGTGTGATGTAAAAAAACGATCAAATCGGACATCCGGATTCGGACAAAAAATCCGACTCAGACTCCCAATGTTGTTAGGAATCCGACTCGCACTCCACCCAAAAACCTCCGACTCCTTACGACACCGGTTCCGACTCCGCAACCCTGGTTGCAAGTCATTAATTCCCATTACCAGTACTTTTAAACGCAAATGGACCACAATGAAAGAATGGGCACAGAAGCTTTAAAATAAATGAACTGTACTTCTGAATGTGTCAAAAATATTTTGCAAAAGGTCAACAAACAAAAGACTGAACCTTCAGTAATACGCGCACAAGTTTCATCCGTCAGCATCATGATCTGCATTACACTAAACTTATCAGGTCCAAATTTAACCGAAGTTATTGATGTCTACGAAATATTGAGTGTAACACTGTCAAAGTCACAACAAATCGTCCAAATTGGAGTTAGACACTGAATAACTTGATCAACCCCTGAGAAAAAAAGGCTAGAATACCCAGATTATCAACCCGTGCGTTGCATATCACCTGAATGGGAAACACTGCGAACAGTCTTAACTCAACAGCAAATCTTTTTATGTATCCTTGACAAAATTAAGCGAAGTCAAAGTCAATTTTATTTAAATTAAAACCATACATGGGTGTTGGAAGGAATGTTTCCAGGGGGACAATGGTAGATTTTTCCAGGGATGATCTTTTGCCACCCCTGCAAAAAATATTTTGCAAAAAAAACAAAAAATCTTTTGCAGGGGTGGCAACAGTGGTGAAATTTTGTTTCAACAACTGCGAAACTGAGAAAAAAATTTACTGAAATGTTACAAGCAAAACATCAAATTTCAAAGTTCAAGGGGGCATGCATCGGCCCTACTTGCCTCCCTTCCGACGCCTTTAAAATCATATCTCAAAAAATGTTGGCGAAAGGAATTTATGTCCATAACAAATGAAGGATTTCATTTCCAAGTGTTACAACCGCGATAAAGTACTACATCACTCGCTGCTGGCATAGTATATCACGAGGCAAAATTCTGGCGTCACCAATATTAAGTCACTGCGAGTGATGCCATAAACAAATCTCAAACCACCATTTTATCAACCGAACCACACAAACCCAAAATGAGTTAAAAACACAAGCGATTTTGGACACCAGTATCCTGCGAGTAAAACACTGCACTTTGGGATGACCAACAAGGCAGTGGAAGCCTGCTTCACATTGTCTTTAAGGTACGCTACAGTTTGAATTGCAAGTGGTTCTCGGTAATTAGGTTAAGACTATGTTTTTAATGTCAAAGCTCCCATGCTTTTTATGATGTCATTTCGTGATAAATCATTAGTACAGACCGAACGCTGGTTTCGTATCGTCGCCAATCACGCGAAGATGTACAATAATTTCTTTGCTTTACCTCTTCCCATACACTGCACTAAGTTTATAAGTCAAGCGGTGCTTCTGAACAAAGTGAAACCGGCGATGAAAAGGACAACCATAAAAGAACGACTCGAAGTAGTAACTGACTTTAATCTGTAAATCCGAAGTGTTTCGTGCGAAGAATCTGAGCCAGAGTTGTAGAAGCGTGTGATGTAATTGTCCTGTCCTCCGAGGTGACAAGGCGAAATGACACCAAACACAGACTTTTCATGTGAGCCAGACCCTATTCGCGCTTCTTTATAAAGTAATTGACCTTTTGCTTATATCACCTTGCAAGTAGATAACCTTGCAATAATTACGCTGCTGCCATTGCGAATGGCAGCAAAACTTCACCTTAGCGTAGCGCGATGCCCAAACAGCAAATCAGCGATGCGGTTGCGCGGTAAGTTTATCATTTAATTACTTAACAGCTCTTCGTGCTATTGAAGTAACGTGTCTGAGTACGATATCTTCCTGTCGTGCTGATCCATCGACTCGACCAGCTCTCGTGTAATCTACTATTCCCCGAGAGCAGCGATTCACCAATTTCTAAGATATTTCCAAACCACCATTTTTGTCAATTTTATCGCATTTGATCCCTGAAAATGAGAAAAAATGTATTTCTCTCTGCAGACGTTCGTTATTCATAAATCAGCATTCTACAAATTAATCAGTCTGTCTCATACAAATATGTATGTTTTCTGTATTCATGCACTGTCTATTATCAATATTTTTACTTTTCTAATAAATGTTGTTTGCAAAATTTAACTAGACCTTAGCTCATTGATTGCACTTATGTTTTAGGATCAATTCATGGCGTTGGAAGTGGTCAACGGAAAGTTGGTGGTTTCGTATAACTTCGGATTTGCTGATGGGTACAGGAGCTCCGTTGTGCCCAACTACAATGACGTTACTAAACTGAAACGTGCCTTGTTAATCAAATTGGGAATCGCACGCAACTTCAACATGCTGATCGTTTCTGCAAATCTCGAGTAAAAATATTTTTTATTATGTCACTTGTACAAACTAGATACGATTGCTTCGTTTTAAGTTCTGCAATTCATGTTACTTTGGGGGAAAATAACTTCTCTGCCTGATAAACGACGACTTCGATCAACTGAAGCTACACAGATCTTTGAATGCTGAGCTGACACCTTGCCTTTTAGCGCTTTCCTGCAAGCTCAATATTCTTTCCATATCCTTTACTCGGTCGTTAAACGCTCAGAAAAATACTGCAGTGGTTCGCATTTACTATAACGTTTTTTTCACCTCCAGTTTCACCCTTCGAGAAACATATCCACCCTCTGAAATAAACATCTCCGGCGATATTTGGATTGGCGGAATGTGGCAGAATGACATCCAACCAGCGTGAGTAGTCATTTTTGGATTGAAACAAGTGGTACGGCATAATGCTTTGGAAGCTTCTGTGCTCTCAGTTAGGTTTCTGGCCAATAAGAAATGTTTGGGAATTTGCAACGAAGTGCTTGGTGAAAATCGAACGTTGGTCTGTAGTTGCCTGTAGAGTGTTTGTTACGGGATATGCAAAAAGTAAAAAAAGCAAAACTTCCCAATGTCTTCGTTTCAGTGACAACCAGCTTTAGGGGTGCATGCAATCGTGACACGTCTGGCCATTTCCCCATTTGCTCGTCATAATAACCGATTAAGGAAACGCACTTTCAGTCATCGACTCACGATTCACTTGTTTCCGGTATCTCTGGAGGGCCGCGCTTTGGTGCAACACCCGTTTGAAAAACTTAAGTAAAACTACAGATTATTGTGATGTTACTGTAAGTGGTCTATTTTAGAATTTGCAAGAAGATGAGTATTTTTTGACATTACTGAACAGAATCTGAAGGAGGGTTATAAGGACGTCTGTCGCAAAATCGCTTCCAGGATTTTGAAATCATGCATTCGTGATTTGTAAACCAGTAGCTAACAAAAACCTGGCGCGTGATGCAAACAAAGGACGACAGTTGAAATAAAAAGTTATTAACAAACCAGTGATTTTTGCTCTTGTTACACTCGGACAGGTTCTACTCTGTGTTGACCAACTTGGGCAAGTCCTTCCGTGGTTGCATGCGCGACATTAGCTTCAGCAACATCAACTTCGATGTCCAGAAGGCGAAAGAAAACGTCGGTGTTACAAGAGGCTGTTCGAAAGAGGTATTGAGCTAGAAAAATGAAAAGTGTGTTTCTCTCTTGTTTTTCAATAGGAAACCAAGCAGAATCAGCAGATATTGCTACGGATGGTCGGGCACGTTTTGTGTGAAAGCTACGGCAGCGAAACACGCTGTAATTCAAAGGAATTTTTCATAACATGGAAATCACCCAAGTTGACAACCTGTAGACGCTGCTCTGATTCGAAGAATAACATTTTGCTGCCTGTTTCGCAATAGCAGGTTGAAAGATCAACGACAAGTTCGTTAAAAGTCACTGCCAATCTACTCTGTAGCAGACTTGCTCAAAATTCTCTCTCACAGTTTCAAACTCAAGGCTGGAACCGTTCGACCAAAAAATATTTTTGTTTCATGTTTTTTTTTGCCGTGAACAGAATTTCATTCAAAATTTTTAAATAAGACTGATCAGTCAATTTTCGGAGTTCGCTCTAAAGCTTGCCCAAGTCACCAACAAACATTTCGTCTGCTCGCAGGCTGTCCAAGATCTCAAGTTGAATGGAACCGATTTCGTCGGATTGCCTACAGGCTTGCGACACGCTCAGAATCTGGACGGAACGGTTATTGTCAAGAGCGATTACCCCAACGGGCTGATACTGAGCGTGAATGATCAGCAGGTATCGTAAATATCGCAACATCATTTTTCCACGCGTGGCGTCCGGCTAGCCAAGCTTATATGTTGCAATGTTGTGGCTGCCGCCTTCGTGGGGCGTTTTAAACCGACTCGACATTAGTCCTTTCAGCAACTGGTTCCGTGACGCGTCGCTTGAACGACGAATTCTAATTTCTATTTTTTTTTCGTTTGAATCGTTTGCATGTTTGTTAATCTTCGCTCTGTCTGTTGTAAGTTGCACACAACCGCGGTACGTCGTATCTATCTGAAAGCAAAAATTTAATCGCTCTTTGATCTTGACAATTGTTCGCAATTTTGAACCATAAAACCACTACTAACACTTCCAAATCATGATGTAGCAAAGCGTTTTGCTTTTCTACTTCTAGTTTTAATACTGCCAACTCGTACGTCTCACGAAGGTAATTTCGTTTTCTTTGTTTTTTTCTTGTTTTATTGACTTTTTCTTCCAAGTCAAAGTGATTACTCCTAAATGCAAGCGTTTATTTTTTAAAGATCTCGGTAGTGGCCAGAGTTGCATGGACAAAAACAATCGTTGCATGTACTTTTTCTTCATTTGTAGAAAAAAGATTTGTTATCCTTTTCATTGTATTATTAGTGTGCAGTGCAATGCGTTCTGGAACGTATCTGGTTGCATGAGATTGATACGCTGTCGCATGAAATCCCGAAAGGGCAAAAATTTGTTCGTTTTGCGTCAATTTGAAAATTGCTTGCGCAACTTACCTTGCATGTCTCAGTAAACACTTGCATGTTCTCGAGGTCAGTAGATGCTTAGCTTATTTTCTGAAAACCATTAAACCTCCGTGCCCTGCTAATCCATCAACGACTGCTTGCTGAGATTCTTTGGAGAGTTAGGCTTTTCGATAAGGAAAACATGTCATTATGTTTGGACCGAGTGTGAGTACAAACTGAGATATCGGCCTGGAAGCTCAGTTGTGGAAGCAAGTGGCAGCTAACAGTTCGCGCAAATCAGAAGAAGCTTTCATGCTTCGCCTGGAACTTGTGCTACTAATAATCAGAAAAATTCTCGTTCCTAGTTTTTGACAAACACTTGAAGCTGGAAAGGTCTTCGGCACATAGCGCTAGAAATGTTAAAGCTTAAAAAAATACAAACTTAACCAGCGGAATGGTTTGGCTGAGGTTGTTTTCGAGAAAGTTGAACTTTGCCACTTTGTAAATGGTCAGTCAAGAAAATGAGGGAGTATGGTTAAAAATCAGACGGTTCAATGCTCACGAATAGTGAAAAGTTGTAAAAACTACCACACTGTTTAAAACTGCTTTTGCGCAACAGCGTGCATCGTGCTATTACAGTTGGTAGTCAATTATATGAGCTCTGATTTGCTTAGTAATCACATCGCATAAACTCTTAACGGCTCTGCAGTGCTTTCTCTTTGCTCGTATTCTGTGTGTCACACACTTTGCATGATGAGCATACGGGGCAATCTCCTTCCTGCTTCTCATCGCTCTGTTGCTTTGGACAGAATTGGTGGCTTTGCTCTTTCTCGTGCATGGAGGTAGAGGCACGATAATTGCTTGCGATAGACTGCTTCCAAGGAAAGATCGGAGCTTGGCATCGGTTTACGGTGGTAGTTTCTGTGGTCGTGCATGTGGTGGACGGCTGTAGTGTCACTTTTCTGCAGTTGTCTGTGGTTACAAATGCTTCGTCATCGTGGGTTTGTGCTGTTCGCAATACACTACCCGCGCCTTCTGCTGCTGGTTAGCGATTCAGCCCATGAGGCTCGGTGGCGAATGTTTTAACACGTCATGTGCAATTCCAAACAGGATTCTTTACTCGATTCTGAAAGAATACCAGCAGCACCTACAACGGACAAAAGCAACGAGCTGCCTCTTAGCAGTCCTGACGAGGTTGTGATTCCACCAACTGAGCCTGTGGAATTCACCGAGCTTAATGGGCACGGCAGTGATGTCCATCCAGTCCCGTCGCCCTCCGTCGCACCACCTCAGCCAACCAATGTTGAACTTGCGGATGCAGGACCGTCAGACACCGAGAATGTCCCACCGGAAGCGCCTGTCATTGGAGGCGAGCTACCTCGCCGAGGCGCAAAACCTGACAGCGCAGGTGAAGATGCTGCAGGCAAAGCGACCGGAAGCCTTCTGCCTGTCATTTTAATTGTTATTGGAGTCGTGGTCACAGTCGTGTTGATTGGAGCAGTAGTGTCGTCTTTGCTGAAGTCAAGTCTGGCTTCGGGGGGTGGTGCCCCGAGTCTTCCACCGGTCGCTCCCGAGCAACAGCCCCTAAACGAAGTACAAGCTCAGCGTACTGCTCAAATGGATTGGTAAAACGGTATTTGCGAAAGGAGTCTTGTAAATATGTAGGTTATTGCTTTTTCGTAACGAAAACAGTTTTCTTTTAGCAAGAGTCGGTCACAGTTTGTCAAAACTCAGAACATCGAACTAATTCGCATTTGGTGAAAACTTGAAGCCTAATGTAGCAGCGCGGTGGCTGCCACATGCGGCGCGCTAACAATAAAATCCCCGGTGGTGCGAAAGTCATCGGAGATCTCCTTTGGCCTAGCGCTTTGGCGTGCAGGCAAGCCGCTTCTTTACTAATACCACTCTTGATGAACTAATTCAACCATACATTTTGTGAAATTTTGCTTGACACTTTGCTCTTGTTCGCGCTACCCAAGCCATTCTGCCATTAGTAGTCAACAAAGATAACGATAATGTTGGTAAATTGTACATCTTGCAAGACATTTTTATTTTTAAGAGTTGTCCCCGTTGGTTTCGCAAAGAGGTATTTTGTTAGAGCATACAGCTGGTGCATGAAAATTGTGTGCATGGTTTCAGATGCACTATCGAGCAATGGGTTTGCAAGCCAACGGAGTAGCATTACCTCAAATAAAATTGTACATAACAGTTGTTTGTACGCTCGAGTGGTGGGTAGTTTGCTATTGCAATAATATTAGGATAGATCAGATTATGACTATAGCCAGGGCCAGTGTGGTGAAAAATTGCATTTGTAATTTCTATGAAAAAAAGAGAATTTTGAAGTCCCGAAAACCAATTTTCAAAAAATAGACAATCACTATTTAACAAGATCCGATTGATTCCTTCAGTCACGTGACTCAGGTCACAACCACGTGTACTTATGTTTAGTTCCTTGGCAATATCTTGACAAGATAATTCATTTAATATATTCAGTTTTCAACAAACTACATTATTTTTATAAAAATATTGGTGGGGCAAAACATATTGTGTCCCCCTTGTCCAAAAGTTGGGGGACATGTCTACCCCTAAATTCGGTCCCTGGTGTCAAGAAAGTTTTCACGCGAAAAAAGAGTTTTGTGCGAATTGCCAGACCAGGATCAGATCCATAATCTTCATTAAGGGAAGTACAAGACTTGCAAACTTTTTATTCGATCAGTCCTGCAACCACAGGGTGTTGTTCAAGTGAGCCCTTTATGGTTGAAATCCCAATAAGCTTTTTGCAGAACCCTTTGCTCTGTCGCACGGTATGATTGCAGAACAGATCACAAAGTTGTGTTTCCAATACAATCCTTTCATCGTTTCGTAATAGATTTGATGCAGTGCAGAAGGTTGGTGAACTACAGCACAAAAAATAGCAACAAAAATAATTTGTAATCAGTAAAACTACTCAAAAACAAACTCAAAAAATGAAATGGGTTCACTTGAAACATACATTGGTGTTCGGAGTAGCGAGTAGGTGTATTACGACCTACTTACCTTCTTTACCAGCCCATCAACGCACCAAGCAATGCGCGATTTAAACCTGAAACCAATCAAAGCAACTAAAAGAAACGATCATTAAGACAGGAGTCTGGAACCACAGACCAAATGCATTGCAATCAACAAGTTTCAGAACCTAAGGTGTCCGCTAACAATGTGAGGTAGGGTATGGAGAAACGAACAGAGATAGCTCTGAGCTTGTCTACAGTTTGGGAATTCGCCTCCTGGTCAAAAATGTTAAGTTTTTAAAGCATGTAACTGTCAAAATGTGGACATTGTTTAACAATAAAATTCTATCAAATCAACAAATTTTCGTAAATATATTATTTTTTCGATATTGACAAAATGTCTTCGCGGGCCCTACAGTAATTTGAAAACCCTGATCTAGAGCAGGGGTGGCCCGCTCGCGAGCCGCATTCGGCTCTCACGTAATTGCCAGAAGTCCCAATAAATAACATGCATAACAATAAATGGCTTGTAAAGTTCTGTCATTTGTCATGCTGGTATGTGGTATTTACAATAATCTAGCTGAGCAAATGTATGTGTGTGAGTGAGGAAAAGATAAAGTGATGTTTATATGTGCCCACGTGTGTGATGTGGCTCCTTGCGGTAACACAGTAAGAAATGTTGCTCTTGGTCTCAGTCTGGTTCGTTCCTCTTGATCCTGAGTAAGAAACGTGTTATCCACGTGAATGACGTGCCAACTTCACTGTCTTTTTTCTAGTTGGATTTTTCCTGATTATGAGATATGTAGGCTGCGTCAACAAACCGGTAGAATCTGTGTACCGTACAATCAGTAGGATTCAGCGTTATGTGAAGGAAGGCTGACAAGGCTAGTGTGTTGTGTACAGTAAAAGAAGGCTGAAAAGGATTTTTAAACGCATTGTCACAGAAAAATAAATAGACAGGATAGCAGTCTGACAAAAATACAAGCAGGTTAGCAGGCAGTAAAAGTAGTGTAAAAATTTTAACGGCAAGTGTTTAATTTTGTGTTTTTCTATTTTGCTGATTCCTCCCTTATTTTCAAATAGCATCGTACTGAAATAATATCGGACTATAAACAGTTGATAACAGTAACAATACTGCAAATGACTAACTACAGAAACCAACAAAAGCGTATTTTAAAAGCATCTTGTATCATTGTTAAAGTTGAGATAGAATTCGAATATATATCGATCAAGTTCAATGAAGATACTGCAAAGCTTGAAAAATCAGTAAAATAGAAGGAATATAATGGTTTCACAAGCTGATAAAGCTCAAAACACAAAACCGGCTATGCAAGATTTTAACGCTTTATTTTAGTTATGCATGGGCATACCATATTTTTGTGATCGAAAACCGGGACGCTTCAGAACAACGAGACCTATCAGATAAATGTGGTTCATATTTATTTGGAGTATGTAGCTAACTTGGATTCCTATAGTTAAGAAACCAAGAAAAACTAGAATAATACATTTTACCAATAAACAAAACAATGTTCAAGTATTTGTAAATTTACCCATTCGCCCAATCATACTTTTCTGTAGACAATACTTTTTTCAAAAAGTTTTTGTTCGATTATATATTCTCGTAAAAATCAGACCAGGAAAAGTCAATATTAATTTTACAGGTGATAAGGGCTTTCACATTCTGCTCCAGCATTCTGTTTCTGTTACCAGACCACATGCTCTTCATGATGGCTGACTGACTGCCTAACCGTGACTTTTTGGTTGATTGACCGGGACGCCGGGACAAAGTCCTGCAACCGGGGCTGTCCTGGCGAAAACGGACGTGTGGTATGCCTAGTTATACTGCATATGCTTGGCTTCTAAACCAACTCTCCACCTCAAACAGGGATTCCTAAACGTCATATGAAACAATAAATTTATCAATCAAAATATCGATCAAATGACGCCGACAGCCTTTTGAATGAGCCACAATTTTTTCACAAATACTAGGCATCACACTCAAAGATTCATTGTTATCGACAATTTCTTCAAGTGATGGGAAATTCGAATAATTCCCTTTTTTCACTCGCCAACACATATACAGACAATTCCTCTTAGAACTTATTTATCTTTCATAGCATTCCAATTCCAAAATGTTTATGTTTTTTCCTTGAAGCGATAAGCTCAGGTCATTCATACGAGTAAATATGTTACTCAAATACGTTAAGATTTGGTTGAATTCTTGCGATTCCAACTCTTCAAGCAGATCACAGTGACTTTCCTCCAGAAAAACTGATTTGTTCTGGCAGTTCTATGAAGTACTTGTAAGTTAAAACTCTCCCACGTGAGAGCTAGTGGACTTAGGTGTGGAACATTAAAACAGTTTGTTAACTTCCAAGATATTTACAGTGACATAAAGAGGCGGTGATTTAGAACACGACCCCCAATCAAGTTGATGGTCTCCTCAGAAATATCAAGGACTTTCTTGAATATCGGAGGCAAGGTTTTTGATTCCAAAGCATGAGGATGAAAGTAAGAGCGAGTATATTACAAGCGTGGATTTCCTGTTCCATCAATGCAGAAAACCCAGATTTATTTCTCAGCATAGCAGGAGCGCCATCGGTGCACACAGAGCCATAGTTCTTCGAATATACAATTCATGTTTTGCAAAGAAATTTTTCACAGATTAAAACACATCTTTTGCTTTGGTTATTGTTTTCAGTTCTTCACAGAAAAGGAAGTTCTTTATGGTGCCATCATGGACGTACCTCACCAGTGCAATAAGTTGACTGCACTTCGAAAAATCGGTAGTCTCGTCTAATAGGAGGGAGATTGTCAAAGGGTTAGCCTTCATATGTGCGATAGCTTGTTTCAGAATATGTAAACACAAATCAATAATTCGGCTCTGAATAACATTATTTGATAGCAGCACTAATTCAAGCTTCTTTCTTGTTTCACTTACGAGAATATTTGTAGCCATAATGCACGTAAGCTCTTCTGCAACAGTATGACTTTTCGTAGAAATTGTTACTTCAAGTCCATTTGTTATTTAAGCCATCAGCTGTGGTTTGTCAAGAGATACAAAACCTAATTTAGGAAAAAATTTTGCTCGAGAAACAAAATGGGCTGTTTCAGATCGCAAAGATTTTTATCATGGCCCACAACATTGGTCCTGTCATGTCGGTTGTAGAAGTGTTCTTGTAGCTTAGATGGTTTCAAATTTGGGTTGGAGAAAACAGTTTCACAGAGCATGCGCTGAGAATTTTCCAAATCCTCAGTTTTCGACATGATGAAGGGTTATGATGATAATCAGAAAAACTTCTAATATTATTGCCACTCGCAATTACATAGAGCAGACCTTCGTATCTCTCAAAATTAACGAAACACTTTCACAAAAACAAAAATTCACTCCAATATGAAAGGCAGTGCACACGACTCTTTTCCTCTACGATCGATTCATCTCAGAACTATTTACTAAGAATGATGAAATGCGGAATCCACCCGTATATAAACTATATGCTCAGACTATCCTAGAATTGTCCAGAAAAGTAATTAACACGTTACAAAAAGAAATGCTAATACTTACTTAGTTCACTCGAGCAAAAATACTACAAGTTCCAAATAAAAAGAATACGAACTGCGCATTTTTGTGTGTAATAATCAATTGCAAAAGAAAAAAAAACGCAGGAGAGTAATAAATAGATACATTTCCTGTCATTAAACGGATGCTTCTCTCACCGCTGGTAGGGAACCACTGGGCTAAGGAATCTGACGTTACTGCCGTCCTAACTTGCGTAAAACTTATTGATAATTTTGCTTATTAGAAGACACGAAAAAACGCTTGTGATAGACTGTGTCAGCTGTTGGATGCGTTACTGGCAATAAATTTGTTATCAGTCGATGCAGATAATTGTCCTCTGCCTCATTGAGTGGAAGAGTAGAGTTGCAATTGGCTAAATTTTTTGTAATCTTCAATTTTAGTAATCTTAAATTTTTGAAAAAAATTTTTGTAATCTTAAATTTTAGTAATTTCGAGTTTTGATCTTGGCAACAGTGCGTAATTTTTTCTTTTTGTTTCATATGTCGACTCTTGCGCAGGACTGAAGATGTGTAACACACGAAACTAGTTTCCTTACGCAATAAATTGCGATAGATTCGCTTGGTGTGGGTCACTGATGTGGCTTTACAAACATTGATGAATGATAAGTACAAGCTTGAATCATTGCAAG
>Ga0210059_1000223_pt1 | contig 61972 bp, 34 predicted proteins | sample Ectturendosymbi2_FD_188042 | JGI IMG/M metagenome (GOLD analysis project Ga0210059, IMG submission 188042) | Ecteinascidia turbinata endosymbiont from Florida, USA - Sample 2 (SPAdes) (version 2) | ecosystem: Host-associated > Tunicates > Ascidians > Unclassified | place: Key West, Florida... | reverse complement strand
GTCAATTGTTTTTCCACAAATTAAGTGCTTTTCTTGACTATTCTAATCACAAGCAATTTTTCCTTTACAAGGCTTTTGCTTCCATAACTTCAGCCCCCCCCTTAGAAAAATCCTGGCTGCGCCCCTGAACGTAGATGTCTTGGTTGGCAGGTAAGCAGCGAAACAGCGACTGCTGATAGTAGTAAACCACGTGGGTTTATACCAGGGGTCTCAAACTCAAATTGCTCCTAGGGCCAAACAAGGACTTATAAAGTTACCCGATGGCAGCATATACGGCGTTGACGTAACATTGACTGTACCTGAGCTTTACTAGAAACATTTAAACCTGCGAAAGGTATCGTGAGTTACAGGCAAATCATTTCTAGCCATCTCTACGTTCATTTAAACTTTAAAAGGAACTTGTTCACTCGATGGCTGAGCACTTTTAAACACCGATGAATAAACCAAATGTTAATTATTTGGTACTTCTCAACGAGCATTGCGGGCCGCACAAAATGCCCTCGCGGGTCACATGCTGCCCGCGAGCCGCATGTTTGAGGCCTGGTTTATACTATGTGTAAAACAGCATGAGTGAAAAAGAAGCATTGCTGACAACAAAGCACATTTTTGCAACCAATTCTCCCTCTAAAATGTGCAACTGCGCAGACTGTTGGCGCAGTGAAATCTCACCTCGCGCACTTGCGACATTCCAAAACACAGAAAAAACAAGAAAACAAGAAGCTATTTGAATTAAATGTGTACTTTGTTCGTATTTTTATAAGATTTTGTATGTTTATTCTAATAGTTCACAAAGCTTGTAATTCATTTAGAACTCTGCTAGCTCAGTCTCAAAATATTCATGCACACTAAAACAAACACTTGTTCAGTGTAAAATTTTCTTGAGTGAAAACCCTGTTTGCAACTGTTGTCGTAATTTTAGGCGCTTTCTTTGTGGTGTAAAAAGGGTGGAGCGCTTTGTATACGGCCATTTTCGTTGCATCGTCAACAAAGTGAAAAGGATAGGCCTAAGAAAAATTTCGACTTTGCCCCCCCCCCTGGAAAAATTTCTGCGGACGCCCATGGCCGTCTGTAAACACTTGAAAGCATTCTCAAGCTTGCAGTTGGGAGACCGAAAAAAACCTTAGGCTATCTAATCGATAATCCTAGAATCTCGCAAGACAACAATAAGCAAAAGAAACACATAAAACAAGAAAACCAAAAAATAAGGACAAAAGTTCACCAATGTTGATTTAGTAAATGCTTAAATAGAAAACATAAATCAATATTCTGTTGAAGCATGTACTTTCCGCGATGGGTGTAAGCAAGGAATCGATCAGCAAATTTTTAATAGGAAATCGATTTCACGTAAAATTACGCATCCTCAGTCCTGAAAATTGCAAGCAAAGCTTACAGGTGGAAAGCTGAAAGGCTGAAGTAACAGCAGAGAAAAAACAAGCTCAAGACTACAATCAAAATTTCGTAATACAAGCTCATAAATCATAACATCTTAACAAACTGACTGACGTCAAGAATACTAGTGGCGACAAAACTGACTCATGAAATAAGTGTTTACTCAAAAACGTTTACTCAAATAAATAAATGACTGAAACATCCAACTAGTTGATGCTAATGGCTGAAAAATTTCTCCAACTAAAAACTAACTCTTAGTGAAATGACTAACAACGGTAGAGAAAAATAGTACGCCATGTGCGGGCAGTAAGTCTCTGGGGTACGCATTTAAACCTGCCACGAGTTCGCTTTAAACGCTGCGGTGGGAGTAAGCAAGCTGTGTTGAGAGGAAAGCTAGCGCACAAAGCGGAAGACAACATCGGATTGAGTCAAACAACACAAAGCATCGTAATAATTATTTCACATGGGGGAGGATCATGTTCTGAATATTGATTTGCGCGTCAATTAGGTGATACCATTGATTTTCACAGATATCCAGAGAGTGACAACTTGGTTGTTCGACAAAAGTAACGGTGTAACGACAAAAGTAACAATATTCTGTTGATGAGTATTCGCAATTTGACAGGCATTTCTGAAAACGAAACGAGAAATTTAGTACTGCGATAGCCAATAATTGCACGTAGTTATTTTAAAGTGGTGAAAAGGTAAATTTTGGTATTCCACATTGATTTCTCTCCATATCACTGTTCCTTTAGATAATATTAGTTTTTTGCCAATGTTAGTGTGGACACTAGCAATAAAAGAGTTTTGATTGCTACCATATCTTGTATTATAGTTAAGTAAATCCGATGATTTCTGGAACAGACTATAGCTGGGCAATAACTCGTTATGAAATCTGTGCAGTATTGGCCAATTCCAGTTTATATATACCCTGCACTTTAAGAAACTTCAATCACTTATAAATGGGGCTTACCTGTGTATAATAGTTACTGAACGTCATGTTGCGCAATGTGTTATTGTGTTTTACATAGATTGGTTTGAGATGTGACGTGGTTGCAGATCTCCAAGCTGTAATACAATAACATAAAATGTGTATGCAAAACTATAGTATAGTAATTTGAGCGTATTTATCGGTAATATGTTTCTCGTTTTGTAAATCACATTTGAGGCAAAAGCTAACTTGTTTTAATATGTTTAAATATGATGACCAATTAAGCTATATAATGCACATAGCACAGTAAGAGCGCTCTTTCACAAGTTTTAAACCTGTAGGTTACACAACATTGCAATTACAACACACTTTTGTTTCGACAATTTGTATATGATATAATTAAGTGCTCTGTGCTTCTGACCGGACAAGCATTTTCAATTGTTAATTAAGTGTGATTTATTTAAAATTACTTATTTTAGTGAAAAACTTAAAATCGCGTAATGGTAAATTATATTTTTCTTCGTGTCTCTGCAGATGAACAGCAATCAGCAATCTTTTTGCGCATCGTAATGGGAATAACTGCGCCTTCGTTTTCTCGCAAAACTTTTGCTTCTATAAGGGAAAACACAGCTGGTGGCCATTGACCACGTTGGACAAGCTTCGGTACAGTTGAGCAACAGCTTTTGTCAAGTAAAATTGGATCATGCGGTGATGCGGTTCTCTTGTTTCGTGAGCATCCGTGGTTTTACGAAAAAATGAAGCAGATTTTGGTCTGCAGCGAGCTTTCACTGAAACTGAAACTGAAGTAAGAATCGAGAAACTCCCTGGAACAACCAACCAAACGAAGAAATACATCCCAAATGTTGTTATCTTGACGATACTGAAAGAGTTGATGCTCTTCGAAGCATGTCGATCAAAGTAAGGTACGCTGTGAAGACTACCTGAGATTTTAAACTATAGAAAGTTTTTGTGCAACTTCCTCACACCAACTTTCTTGTCTCCGAAGTTCATATTCTGACATCAAACCATTCCAAAACGTTTGCACGCACTTTCACAACCAGAGAGTAGCAGGCCCGTAACCTGATTTCAAAGTTTGGGGGGCCAAATATATTTTTAGGGAGGCAAAATTTTTGTTTTTAATATACGTTTTAATTAAAAATTTTCTAGGCACAACAAAATTTGGTGGGAGGGCAATTTGGGGGGCTTTGCCCCGAATGCTCCCCGTGGCTACAGGCCTGGCGAGCAGGTTGAGCAACGAACACAAACGTTCTCGAATGAGATAAAACAGTGCTGCCGAAGCAAACATTGGGCTGATCTCGGTCTGTGCACGAGAAGTAATGTTTGCTTCAGCACATCTACGAAGTGTCTGCTAAACGATCTCCAAGCAGTTATGTCCGTGTGCGCTACAAAGCATAATGACGTCCCTGCATTGTGACTTGTAAAAGTTGTACATGACAAACTTTCTGTAATACAACGTGCGAATACTCTGAGAGGCAAATTGTAACACCTGTGTAAAAAACACTTCTGTTTGATGCATTTTCAAACTTCTGCATTGTGGTGAAAAGTTGTTGAACTGCTAAAACACTTTTTAAATGTTGATTCTCTCGCAGTTCTACTTATGTATAAGTGTTTGCACACGCAATTCCACTCTGCTGTTTATTGCGTGATTGTTTGTATTTTTCATGTGTACTAGTGCTATCCAATGTGATATAGAGTTTGACTACAGATTGACAGGATACATTAAACGAATACAATATGTCAAGTTTAATATGCTTAGTCATTTTCTAAAACAGTTGACGGGTGGCGACAAAGAGCATTTTTCACAACTAAAAATTCCCACTTTTGAGAACAATTTCAGAACTTAATTTTACACAACTGTTTGCAGGAAATTAGGATGTTCAACTGATTTGAAGAAAATTAGGGTGCGTGACTCCTGGCTGCGTCTATGCTTAAAGCTTGCTATTGTGGGTGCTTTTTTGGTTGTCACGGTAGTCAAGACAAGCTCCTACTATTAAGTTTATTCTGTAGCAGAACTATTCCCGTTTTCAAAATGCTTACCTTGAATAACACACTTGGATAAAAAGTCACAGCATATTTTTAATATGGGCACATATCAGAAATATAAGTATTTCGAGGACCTTATGTAAACGTCTACGCAAACCTGCTTGGTGCTTTCAGGGTTTGGTGCAATTTTTTCGTCAAAATAAGGGGATACATCCGCTCCGCCCCTTGGTTACGCCTATGACTGCTTGTAAGATATTCTGTTAAATTTCTACTCAGCAGTGTGCTTGTATGGCGTGCTTCTTACCACCATGCTGCCCGACAGTAGGTACGTAAGTTGTATGCCTACCCTATCGGCACTGCTATCAGGTTGCAGCTAATCCATGTCGATTCCTCGGGGTAGTCTGGCATGTCACGAACTTGGTGAACCATGGCGAAACAAATTTCCTGTACCATGGTTGGAAAATGCTTGGTGCAACAAAACAGGAGCCGGTGTTACTTGAAGAAACGGTATTTTATTTGAGCAATATCAAAAAGCGAAAGAAGGAAAACTACAACAACGAGTACAACGGTGCGTGGGAATCGATGCGATCTGACGGAAAACGTTGTATTTTACAATAGAAAGAACAAGCTCGACGGGAAGAAACGGCAATAGGCTCAGCAAAGCGCCTGCGCCGCAAATTTCGTACGGGTAACAGTGAGTTGAAAGAATAAATAAAAATTGCGAAGCCTCGTTTCCGATGACGAATCACGTATGAGATAGACGGGGTTTCAGAACTCATAATGTATGCGCTGGAAATATTGTTCAGGCGTCGGTGGTGGCACCAGATGTCAATCAATTGCTTAGATCGCGCATGGGTTCGAGCGCTCTCCGCCGTTGTGCCTGGCCAGGAATTCCTTTTCAGCAGGTATGGTCAGCGTGTGCAGCGGATGCAAAAGCAATTTTCTTTGAAAATGCTCCCAACGAGGACCGTGTGAGCTTACGAGTTGAAAAACAACGAGTCAAAAAACGAAAATCGTAATCAAACGTTCAAACAAGTGCATGAGCACTAGTTCCAGTAAACTTTTTGCGCAACAAGGGCCAGTTGATAAACTCAAAGCGAAGTTCCTGTGCAACAGCTCGCTGCCTCAGACTTGTGTCAAGTGAAGCAAACGCAAAATCGGACATCGAACGGTCGTCGCGTACACACGATGTCAGCAAAATGCAAATTTCAGCAGCACACGATTTTGCTAAGTACAGTTCGTTTACATCGTTTGCCAGTGAAAGTGACGCACATAGCTTTAAGCCACAACAAGTTCTAGGGTGAGGATGTTCGTTTTTGTGCCTCTGTCAAAATTTGGTGCAAAAAATGTGTGCCAGTTTCCAAGCAGAAGCCTCGAAACTGGCCGTCATAGCAAGCAGCGTGAGGGAAGACGCCGATCAGCTGAATGTGGTAACTGAGTAACTCTGGAGCTGTGCTCCAGACGCGAAGATAAATGGCGGATTTCGTGTGAAATTGCACGTGTCGATAAAAAGCATGCAAATCAAAAGAGACTGCTCCATTGCTGGAAGAGTTCACGTTAACTCTTCGTAGCGGATTATTGTTAGATGTCTTCAACGTCAAGTTTTAAGGTAATGTGTTGCTATGCTTAAAAATAACGTTTGTACATTTCAAAACGCTCTGCGATTTCACCGCACGGCTGTCAGTATCAAAGCATAGAAAAAAATTTGCTTTCTACAGATTTGCTCTAATCAGCCAGTAACACGTGTTTCTTACAGCACTTAATTTGTTCCTTTAGTGCCAACGTTGTTCTTGGAAAATGTCTGTTAAACACTATACAGTAAGCGATGCTTTTGCAATTGCGCAATGAGCAAATTTTAAAAAATTTCGCTGATATCTCACATTAATTAAAATGTAAGGTAAATGATCGCTTGTGAGATTGCTTCACTTTAGTATATGCACTTTTGTGTATATTGCAAAAACCGGTTAACGTGTGAGATACCACGATATATATTGTGCGGCTTTTCTTTGTTTCTTTGTTTTGCGATTAAGCACTTATTCCTTGAAAAAAAACAATCATTCCCAAAATATTTAAAAGTAAACAGTAAATCTGTTCGATCTCGTTGCATCTTAGCTCATATGAAGCCGCTGAAAAATAATAAAAGGTTCGGGTGATCAGAGGACAGCGAAGTTGAGATGATCGCAAAACCAAAAGGCATTATCGACCGTGCGGTAAAAACTTTCTACGCGCAGAATCAAAATAATTTTAAATTTAAAAAATAATTTACGTTTGCTCGCAACAACAAGAAGCACAAACAAAGCAGTCCCAGGAAGTCGCAGGACAAGTCATATTGAGCGGCGCAGCAATTGAGCTGCAAGGGCTCGTATGCGAAAAAAGTTGCTCGGTGTTCGACGTTTGGCGATGTGACCGTCGCCCGTGTCGTTGAGAATGTTGTGTTCCGGCGAAGAAAGTTGCGCAGAAAGCTGTTTCCGTCCATGCCGCTACTGGCAGATGCTTCGGACATGCACTTCAAGGTAAAGCAAAGTTTAAACAATTTTCCTAAATCTCGCGATGGCGTGCTTCCGGGCCTCTCTCCCTGGTTTGCCACAACGTGACCTGGACTGTAAGCAACAGTATGGAGCGAGGACTTTTTGCTGCAGTGGGGTCTTCCTTGTCCTTTATTCAGCAGCCTCGTTTTCTCGCTCGTTTTGCCAAACGTCGAATTTTCCGTTTGAAGGATTTTTTCCACGGTATCGCGATGGTCGTCTTATCGATGGACAACGTTGCTTCCCCAGACGAGCGGTCGTATTGTCCCAAAAGCAAAAACTTCCCTCTGACGCGCAGCTTCGGACACATGCAGCTCATCACGCGTTGCCGCACAGCGACGTCCACAAGACCGCGGCGCAGCTTGACATCTCCGCTCCTGTAGACTCGCTTGACGGCCAGCGTCACATGCGAGCTCCTGCCCGCGTCTCTCGTCTCCTTCACTTTGACTTGGATGGCTGCAAATAACCAAAGTCGAATCTTGATGGTGCTTTTGCGAAGCACTGTCGAAGCATGCGCGCAACCACAATGTACCCTCCATCGCAAGCGGTGAAGGCAACGCAGTATCAATCTCAAACGGTTGAGCAGAGTGCAATCTGACCCCAAAATGAAAATCTTCCAAAAATTCAAATTTCCATTAAAAAAATTATTGCAAAAAATCTTGCAACTGATTTTGCGAAAAAATACTTCACAAGAGGTGAAAGTGCGTCGAGAAAAAACAATTGAGAGGGAACCCGTTTATGCTTGCTAATGAAGTCAATGAATATGACGTGGAAATGGCTTAGGTCATGGAGCTTGGACAATTGTTGGAGTGGAATAGGATCAAATCGCATAAGAAATAAAATGAGAAATATCTAGGAAAGGTGGGAGTGGCACTTCTTTTTACTCTCCTAATTTCCAAACAAACACATTTACTTCAACTTAAATGATGTTCGCGTAAACTTGGTTGGGGGAGACGAAGCCCTTAGTCTCATCGCTTTGTGCATTTCAAATTTTTTTGTAAATGAAAGTAAATCAGCATTGACTTGACGCTTTAACCAGAATTCCTGATGATTTTTCGTTGTTTCAACTAAAAAATATTATTCATATCAACATGTCACACGACCACAACCGTATTTCCCATGCATCAGATGTCTTTGCAGTTAAAGTTAAACTTGCAATGAAAGAACAGTCAAGACTCAGGTTATTTCAATCAAGGGAGCATTCGCATTTTCTCGATGCCGCTGTCCGACGTAAACTCGTTCACACGAAGAAGATGGCAATGACGAGCAGCAGGACCAGCAGCGATGAACAAACAGTCCGACCACCGACATCGATAAATATCTCCGACGCAGGGAAGTTTATTTACGGCGGAGATCGACATCGTAGGAACGATGATGGCCGTATACAACGAGGGGCTGAAAAGTCCACTTACAGCATGTTGCCATAATCTGTTACAACAACCGCGGTTTGAGTGATCCGCAAGGTTATAAGGTTTTCTTGTCAAGCTTTTTGACCAACGGGCGTGTGCGGCGCACCTGGAGGTCAATGTGCTTATTGGGAAAGTTAATTAATCCAGCTTCATGCCGCAAGGAGGAAGTACACCTCTGTCTCTTTTGATGCTGTTGTGCAAACATTTTAATCACTTTATAGGTTTGGAAACGTCAGTGTCAACAGGTGTCTTAATCTCTTCCAGGCGGATCCCAAGTTTAGCAGGAGCAACACAGACAACAACTGGTGGCAACTACTTGGCAAACAAAATATTAAAAATGAAAAATAGTTTTTTTCCAAGACAAGGTCAGGGTTGTTCGGCGTATGGCTCAGTGCATGCAATAGTAGCATAGCTTCATAAGTGTTGACGTCAAATGTACGCATTATTGTTATTGAGTTATGATCCTTGCTAAATTTTTCAGCAATTGACGTCTGCATGTTACAATAATCATTTTTGTTTTGAAATTGAGCAAAACGAGAAAAATGCATTTTTATGCTCGAACAACAGACGAAGAACTGTAAAACCTGTGTGGATTATTTTTTCAGATTCTTTAAAACTTTTCCTAAATACGTCAGATAAATGCGCAAAATTGGTAACAAATATTTCAAGTCAAATAACACAAAATAATGTTAAACTTTAAGCGGGAGCTAGGCCAGCATAACCTACAGTGCTTTCTTTTTTGCAGTGCACAAGCGTTCTACCGTGAACCACTACGTTTTCACTATTTTTTGAGTTCTACCGTCATAACTTTGCTCTAAACTTTTTAATGTTGTGGCAAGAAGCACAACTCATTTCAATTTGTCCTTTAACGTCCTCAAGTCAATAACATTAGGAAAGCAGCATGTAATGTTTTAAGTTTAGTGCTTACCATAACCCATCTTACACACTTTGCGAAGCGTAAGGTCAATTGAACGGAACTTGCACGTTGCCGAGCATCCTGCAGAATAAAATGTATTGTCACTCCAATTTTCCTATAACAAGGCGTATTAAAAATGCGAAAAATGTGAAGCTGTTTTTCCTTTATTATGAGCGTTATCTACTACTCCTAAGAAGCATTATTTAAAAATTCTTGAATACAATCTCATGCATTTGCTTTTCGTTGCTGAGGCTACACTACCGATGTTAATTTTAAATAGAAGTTCGCTCGAAGACTTATTTAAAAAAAAATACTGCTTTTAAAAAAATGCCTTTCAATTACTTTTAGTTGTAAAAATAGGAGAAAATGGTTTTCTGTTATTTCAATCGACAAAGGTGTCAAAAACCTTGCTGTAAGTATGTTTAAAAACGCACAAGAAATTGTGGAAATTGATAAATAGGCAAACAAACAATTATGATGCACAGTCATCGGTTGGGTGCATGCCTATTCAGCATTTTTAACTTCTGATTCATACTCAGTGTAAGAAAACTTTTGTCAAGACCATCATTCATCAACTTTAAAGCGGTTTACAAGCAGACATAAAACAACTTACTTGGTGGAGGAGGCGTTGGTGCAACTCGAATTCCTAAACAAAAGATGAAAGCCTAACAAACAAATATTTCGGACTGCGAGCAAAGAAACAGGCTTAACATCTGAGAAAACACTAATGAGTACGTTAGGTATGCAATGCAAAACCTCTTTTGGATCGTAGTGCACAGGTTTCGAGTTTTAATTTTCGGTTTTTAAAAGACAAATCCAACAGCTTTTTTCGAAGCCACAGCTACAGGCAACTCCACTCGACGCGACTGCTGCGAGACTTGATTCTTTCAAACGCGATCGCGAAGGAACGAAAAAGCAAACAGGTCGCCCTGGAAGTCTGTAAGCGACCCCAACAATCACTGAGCGATGCAGATTCGTCATCATCATCATCATAACAGCGCGATATTGAGACATGCACACATGCAAGTTGCCATAAAAGAGGCCCATCGTCGACCGGCCATGCTGGACAGCACCTCGTTCTTGATTTTAAGTATTGTTTTTTTTTATGTAAAGCGCGCTGTAGAAACAGTTGCTGTGCCGAGGTTTCGTCCTTTTTTAGTAGCTGCTTTTTTATGAGCACAAGTTGCGTTGAATCGGAATCAAGTCTTCCAGCAATAGCATGAGCAGAACAAACATGTAAGTATAGCAAAATTATTTTTTCTAGTAGGCATGGCAGATGGACGCTGCTGACAAGCAGGACTGCCGCGGTCCACGCGAGACTGCTGCCTCAATGCTTCGGAAAAGTTCAGTGAAAGAACGTTATGCGTTATCGGTTTGAGCATTAAGCACGGTTAAGGAAAATTAATTCTTGCATCGCGTTCCTGCTCATGGACGCCATGAAAGTACCCTTGAGTTCAGTGACAGCTGCAAAATGACGTATCCGTTTACTGAAAAGAAACTGTGGTCGAAAGAAACGAGATACCGATCTCTTTTTTTAATTTGTACGAAAAGCAAATACTCTGTAGTCTGTCAAAACGCAGACCATAAAAATTTTAAATTGCGCATCATTTTTGAGAAATTTCTTCACAGTTACCCCACAGAGAAAACCTTTATGTTCGAATTCGTTACAACGTTTGTAACTTTTTGATATTAGGTGCTCATTGACGTATTGACGTAAAGGTGCGTGGACACTCGCGTGCCTGCCAATAAGTTTAGTCGAAAGAGCCTCGCTCCGTCAGCAACGTCCACTGTGCATGGCAAAAAAATGAGAAGTAGCACAGGTTCAAAGGGCACGTACTAACGCAAGGAGCGACGACGGATCGAGTCTGTTCGTATCCTTTCGCGCAGCGGTTACAGCGCTTTCCAGTCACGCCGTCTTTGCAGGGACATTGGCCCGTCAGTGGGTTGCATATTTTCCCAGCAGCGCCCACTGGATGGCAGGCGCAAGCTACACAAATACATCAGAACGGATTAGATTGAGCAATCCACACCGGCGGAAAACATTCGCGATGTACCGTGCTGGAATTACACTGGACCTTCTTCAAAATTCTTAGAGTAAAACATTATTCCATAAGGTTAACAATATCAAGAAAAACTTACGTATTGGGAAAGACAACCCTTGCGCAACACAGTGGTTTATGTGTCAAAAAACAGAATGTTTCTAATATTTCGGCAACTGAACCACTCGTTATTGTGTAGCTGCTTTGACACGTTATATGCACAACTATTGCTTCGATATTAGTGAACCGGAAAGAATTACGCACTTCAGGGCAACGGGAAGATAAACACTTGGCACGCACGGGTTAGTAGCGATCAGCAGCAACTGTTCATCAACATGCTTTGTTAATAGAAATCACATTCGGTTAATCAGCGCAGCTAGGCAACAAACACTACAGCAGTGCACACTTGCAAGCGAGTCGCTCAGTCAAGAAAACACTTCCCGCAATGTTTTCGGTAGTGCTTGTGAGCATCGGGACTGGAACGTTAGCTTACATCAACGCAAAAAGACATTCGCCAAGTAAAAGCGACGTCCACGCCGCGTTTTTGAAAGAACCAAGTCGCAGCCATTGCGACGTCGGGTTGTCGTCACCTGCTCACTTTGCTGCTACGCTGTCTACGCATTACTTCAAATCACTACAAACTAAACATAACGCACTGCAACAAGACAAACACCAAAACGGTTTCTAAGGTGAGATGAAACAGTTAACTCCACATCAGTTTCAAACGCTTAAAAAATATTCGCTGAGTGTTTGTGGCAGTTAGTCAACGTACGTTGTGGCTGTGCAAAAAAGACTCAAACACGTGCTGATAGCCAAGAAAACTTCTTCAAATGTCCTTGCTCTGTGACATTTACTTCCTATTATACAAAAGTTTTGTCAAACGCAAATAAGCAAAAAAGGTTGAACAACACATGCTAAGTTGCCAGGTGTAAAAGAACGCGTGGGTACCCAAGTAAGGAATGCGTTGGTATGCGAAATGTCAAACGTAGTGGTCTCATAGAAAAGATATTTCGTAAGTGACCTGATCATTTTTATTTAAAGCTATGCCATTTTGTGCGAAATAAGCAGTGGTGAAACCTTGCGCAACGAGCTCTCGTTTTTTGCAATTTTGCCACGCTCTGGTCTGGGGTGATATTTCATTATGTTGGAAGCGAGGCAGGCACTTTCGCCTTAATCTGTCAGGTGTGACTCGACACACGCTCCCAGTTTGCGGTTTCGTGACATATTCTGTGGAACTGGCGTTCCTGCGAAATCCCGTGGCAACGTTTGAATGGACAGGTGATGATGGCGCGCAGCACCTGCGGAGGGAGGTTTCTTGAAGCCGGCACCGTCGGGTAGAAAAACTGCTTTTAATCTCGAGTGAAAACATTGACAACGAGGCAGCCGTGGCATGATCAAAATGGGAACGACCCAGATGGATCACGCGACAGAGCAGATGACAGATATTCGTAGCAGCAAATGCGAAGTGGAAGGAAGTCGCGACGAGTCAAATATCGCGTTCTTCGCACCTCTGGACACGCACGGTTTTGTTTCGGGTGTGAAAAACGTTGTCAAATGTTTTTGATAACGTGGAGATGCCCAGTGTCAAGTGACAAGGCGTGAGACCGACGCTTTCCAAGCCTGGTGTGCGGGAACGTCAGTACGATTAAACCGGGCACTTTGTTCTCGTCCAGTGTCTTTTGTCAGCTGGCCGTGTCTCTTTGTTTCAAACAAATTGTTCTAACAGCGCAGACTGCGCGAGCATATTGAGTAATAGCAAGCTTCGCCTTCCCATGAATCTAGCGTGACGAACTACAACGATGGCACAATGCGATTGGAACTGAAAGCCACCAGTTTTCATAAGTTGCGATTTGTGGAGAAATTCATGTGCCGCGATTGAACATCGTATATTCCGTACAGTTTATCACGGCCAACTCTAGACGGGTTTAACAGGCAGTGCTGTTTCCTTCTTTTATAAGGTTAGGATAAATGAGGCGTTATGCCAACATTTCCAGACAGTGGAAACTTTCCGGCAACGGACGTTAAACAGCGGAGAGAGGTTGAACGTGCTTTTCCCCCTATCACAGCTGATGCTGGAATTTAATAAATTTTCTTGAGGCAGTTTGGGCACAAGTTGTATTCAAGGCTTGGTTTTATCGTTTCGCAGAAGAAAGTACCTGCTGTGCTTTTCTCACTAAAGGTCGGTAAACGTAGGTGAAATTCTTTCGTGTGATTTGCATTAAAAGAAACCTACTAAACAACTATCGGTACAACTGAGCTGTACCTACTGTACTCCTTGAAAATCACCTTTTCAAGTTCGTTCTACACGAGCGGAACGACTATTTCAACAAGTCTTCGAAATATTCAGACTTCTTTTGCAGCTAATATTACCCCAAACACAATCCAGCACCTTAAACAGCTCGTAGTTTTTGAATAATTCATCCTGGCCACTTTTTTCACTACATTTTTCACTTCGGCAGAGAAATGGACCACCCCTTGACTTACATTTGTTAAGTTTTGATATCATTTAAGCAATGTGTAAGGCTCGTCAATCGATTACATCATTTAAATGTGCTACAGTGCAATAATCCACTCCAAGTTAAGTACACTCCCATCAAATTTCATCAATAAAAAAATAAACAAAAATATGTTATAGTGAGTTTACGTGGCATTGTTTAACAAAAGTATATATTGTTTAACAAAAGTGTAGTCTTTATACTGAAAATCGAATTTTATTGTTCATTCAATTGTGCTTTACTTCCCCACGTGTTTACAGGAAGTGCTCCTTGCAAGGCGTTTTTTTCTCTCACGCGTGCGAGAAGTTCAGCTCTTCAGCATTTTTACCCAACCTGGTGCTTTGATGTAATTCAAACCGTTGGGCAAGTAAACCCACGCCCGGCTGCAAAGTGAAGCGAGAAAGCACGGTATTTACTGAAAAAAGGACCACTGCTTTGCATAGTTTGGACGACAGCAACAAGGAGGTACATTTACTAATCTCACGGCTTTTCTTTTCGTCTGGAGTGCTCAGCTTCCGTGCCTGATATCGTGAACAAGAGGCAATTGAAGAGATACATTATACGGTGGCACAACACCCAAAGAGGCCATATCATTTTCAAACCAAGTGAAAGGACGGTGAGCCAAGCGGTGGGTTTATAAAAATAAAATGACAGAAATTCAAATTCAAATCAACAGTTTGAAAACATCGCAGCAGATAACGAGGCCAGTGCGGTTAAATTTATCTCAGAAACGAAGTAAAGTGTCTGGAAATCTATCCAAGTAGCTAAAAGCTTCCAGCATTCACATTCGTCGCTTGTGGACATTGCATCACTACGACCGTGCGATGTAGCAGAGACAAACTGCCAATAAGTGCCAAGGACAACAACGATACAACCATGCCCTATGGGTTTCTTGTACAGGCAATCTCAGAAAAGCACACGACTCTTTCAACACAAGCAATCCTCAAGATTGCTTGTATTGAAAAAATGATGCAAAATGTCTCGTGAGAAACGTCGTTTGTAACAGCGTAGAGTGCTTCAACATGCTTTTCAAACGACTTGAAACATTTGTACGTATTTGCGAGCTTTTTGTCAGCGTGCTCTCTCGACGCGATAGCGTGAAATCTTTGCTAAGATCTACGCAGGGAAAGGATGTCGCTAATGTGGTGTTACAAACTAAAAAATTAAAAAGTATTATAAAAAGTTTGACTGCAAAAAGCTGTCCATGACTTACGTTTGCAGGCCTTCCTGTCAGCAAAAGACTTTGTTTTGTTATTCCTGTAGTAACCTTGCTTGCAGAAATGACAATGCCGACCCGTGGTGTGGTGACGACATCGCTGGCAAACGCCTCCACTCTGACCTCCTGACTTTTGATAAAGCTCGGCGTTGAATCGGCAGCGTTTCGCGTGTAGATTGCACTTGCACGCTGCAGGTAAAATAAAACGACTGTGAAAGTCAGCAAAGCTTGTTTGCGAAAAAAACTTTTATATCTTCAGACAAAAAAATACGTTAATTTCTTCATTCTAATTTGAAAAAATTGCCACAAGCATTTAAAAGAAAAGATTTGTTTGAATGTTTGCTCCAACTGGTTGAATGAGACACGAATGTGTTTGATGGTAAGCATCCCACCTAAACAAACTGCACGTAGTGGTACAAGCGAAGACGGTAATTCGGACAACAAAGACAGGCAAAGCAATGACCAAAATTAGCTAAAGGTGTTAAGATTAGTCTTTGTATCGTTTAAATCGATTTAAAGTAGCAGCAGAAAATAGACAAAAGGCATCAATACTTTTGCTGAAAATGTACAAGTGAACGAACCCTTTTGTGGATACGCCAGACAATTCTAAGAAACAAAACGCACAACAAAGACGACCCAAATGTTACATCACACTTTGGCTTTCAGAGCATCACACCTAACATTGCTTGTAGCTTTAACAGCGGCATTTGTTTGCAGAATTGCAGATCTATCTAACACTCTTGCTCCCGTTCTTGTCATAACAGAAAAAAACAACTTGCGCCATAAATTTTGCAAAACTGGCAGTAATTGCTCCAGCATCAAGGAAAAGAACAAAACAATATCATTTGTGACTTGATGAGTAGAGATCGCTATTTTATCATAAAAAGGTGAAGAGAGCTACCATGACGTTACTGCAACTTGTCAGCAACTGATTTAACGCGAAATTATACAGGCTAATTTTACAACTACGTGCAGAAAGGCATGAACAAAGATCATTATTAGGTGTTTGTTGTAAGTTAATTCATTCAAATATCGAGGAAGTTTTTGAAAGAGATTTCAGAGTTTCGACGACTCTTTGTTTTGCGACAAGTTCAAGGGTTCCAGCGTTTAAGCCAATAGCGTTTGTTGTCGCTCCATTGTCCTTTTGTAGTAACAGGTGGGTCGAGTGCGGCGTGCGTGTGTGCTGCTATTGAGGGTCAAGTTCAGTGGGAATCAAATTACGGACACACCGTGTCAGCGGGTAGTAACGCAGCCTTACAACAACTTTGAACGAAGGGCGACATGAGACATGCGCTCTTCAACCTTGCAAAAGTTAAACTGGGTAAAACCACAAGCAAGTTTCAAATGCTTGTGCCATCACGGCTGCGTTTCGTTTTCGATCACGCGTGTTGAAAACTCTGAACATGTACTTCGAACACAATTAAATGTTAAACCGTAGACTTGCCCAAGCAAAATGATGTGCGGTCATCGACGCAGAAACCTGAAACGTATACCTCACGCCAAAATGTTATTTCAGCGCCAGGCGAAGATTCTTGCGACACGTCTTGCAGAACTGTTTGACAATTTCGCACAAGATTCAAGCGCCACATGAATCTTATCAGATCCCAGAAAACCCATCCCAGAAAAGGCAATTCGCCAACGCGCGGCAAAACAAAAGGTTATGATTCATTCAAGCAGTCACACCTAACGAACAATTGCAAATGTTTAAACGCATTGGGAGCCTGACATGACTCCAGGGCAAAAGGAAGTGGCAACAGGAACGTGGAAGACACTGGCGGTGACCGGCGACAATTCATTGCATTGGATAACAACTGCGACAGACTTACTTCTCTTGTTGGCTGGGTTTGTTTAAGTGATGGGTCTCTATTTGAAACGCTGCAGCCGCTTAAAATCAAGCAAACATACAAAGGGTGTGACTCAGGCTAGATCACCCTCATTTCGGCAGCCATTCGGCGCTAACACAAAGAAGTAATCCTCTCCCTTTTATTAAGTACAATGAGCGTGGCCCGCTCGCCAACAGGTGGGTTGCGGGCGGCGCGTACTTTGCGTTGCTCGCGCGATTTTATCGCTATTTGTCGGGCGGACGTCGAGGATTGATTTTGCCTGGAACTTACAGCGTTGTTCACCGCAAATCAAGTACTTATCGCATTCGATGCACCTGCGGCTACTGACCCACCTGCTGGGCGCTACAGAATTTTAAAAAGCACGAAAATTGCCGGTGTGTACTAGTTTTGCAGAGAAAACTAATGAATCTGACAGTTTTTCTTGTAACGTTTGATGAGAGTGATTTCACGCATACGGCGTGGACAACGTTCCCTCTGAGGCGCGCAACTGCGCTGTCAGGACCACCAGACCATTTGTGCAGTGAAATCTCATTCCCGCGCACTTCCAACATTCCATAACATTGGAAAAGCACAAAAGCAAAGAGAAGTTATTTAAATGAAATGTGTAATTTGTTCGGAATTTTATAAAATTTTATGCAAATTCTAATAATTCAGAAAGTTTGTAAATCATTTAGAACTCTGTTATCTCAGCCTAAAATATTCATGCTCATTGCTCAGTAAAACAAACATTTGTTCAGTGCAAAAGTTTCTTAGGGGGAACACTGGGTGTGGATTAAAGCGGTTAACACGACGCAACCATTGTAAACGTTTTTGTGAGGGCAATTCTTACCGAACTCAAAAGCAACAGTGGTACTATCTACGCAGAATGCGTTACTCAAATTTTGAATGCAGAGGGGTGTTTGCCGTAAGAATAATGCTCTCAGTGAAGTCGCAAAAAACGAAATCGCTGGCTTCCTGATCAACGTGACGCAGCTAGTTTTTTGCGGTCATTCAAAATCGAGTCTCGCACAACGTTCGTCATAAGTGAACTTTCTGGTGTGATGATTATGGTACACACAAGCGGGAGGCAATTGATGGTAGACAAACGCATCCACTTGAAGCAGGTGTGTCTGGCACATTAGATCCATTACCAAATGTGCCAAGAATGGATCAGAAGCGCTTCGTTCGTTGATATTCAATTACGGTGCGTGTTCATCAAATTCTTTAGTGTGGCGTCAGTATTTGGTTAGTGGTCACATCTGGCAGTTTTCCGACGATCGCAAATTTATAAGAATGGTAACATTCGCTAACAGTGTTGTTGATTAGGCTTGGTGTTAAACTCCCATGTTCATGAAATGCCAACCATTCGTCAAACGCCTTAACCAAGTGCAACTCTCAGTTTTCTTTGGTGATAGTCAAACACAACCGAAGCCCAGAAAGTATTTCCTACTACTGAAAAGGTGTGCTTTACAAAATCGCAATTTCACCCGGAACTGTAAACCGAAACAAGATATAGTAACAGTGAATAATTTGTGTTGGTAATTATGCCATCAAATGCGTTCGGACGTAAACTATGTCTTTTTCTGTAACATGGCTAAAAGCCAACCTCTCGAAAAGAAACTTGATTAATCATTAGTGTTACCAACTTGATCCGAAAGTTCTCCTCAAACTTAAGCCATACTTGCTTGTTTGCAAATCGGGGAGTATTTTTAACATTGAAGATTGCGGTCCTAAAAATATGGGCGAGGGTGACGACAATTTCACTTCCTAACGTGGTTAAACGCCTGATAATGCGAAAGTAACTAAAGCACACCTAAAATTTAAGATTATGTCACAGGAATTTTTTGTGACTGTAATTGAGCGCCTTGGACAAAAATACCTTATAAAAGCCTGTAGTGTCACCAGCGTAAAGCAAAATACTTAGTTCGTGAATTTATCTACATAAGCAAGCCACGACTGAGCAAAGAACAGTTACACACGCACCTTTACTGTTTGCCGTGGCGAAAGGGCTTTCCGTTTGAAGATTTCCACTTCATGTTATTGTTTAATCACCGCAAAACCCTAATTTCGTATTTGTAAATAAACAAATTCGTTTCGTTCTACCACCATTCATTACATGTTTATTCCCACTCATTTCTTGCTGAGATGACTCAAACGAATTCGGTCACTTTTTCGAAGCACTGCTTGTCACCGCCACAGTGTGGTCGCTCTCAGAGCCAATAAATTGCCCGTCTAGAAGTGGCCAGCGCGCAGCTAAGTAAACAACCGTGCGAGCAGATTTGACCAGTGTGTGTATTTTGTCAAGCCACAGAAATACCGCCACAAAAGACGAGAGGAGTCTTTTGTTTCGTAAAGAAAAGACTCTAGCACAAGTAACTGTATGCCAGCTGGTTTTACGGGAAAAGCAGACTAAAAACTCTTCAACGGCGTTATCTGTTGTCATCAACATCAATAATTTGCTAGTGACATTTTTAATAATTAAGGAGGGCTCTGTTTGGAAAATACGTTTAAATGCAACATCGAACCAAGGAAATATTTCTGCGTGAGTGTCAGGTTGTCACTGAAACATTACGAAATGGAAAACGCAGTGCAAGCAGAGTTGTCCATCTGTTCAACACAATTCCATTCATAACACTGCTTTGCAGAAGTCGTGAGTGAAACCTCTGATTAATACATACACAAAGCATTGGCCATAGGCTAGGAATCATGCGATCAAAAAATCAGAAAATTTTATGAACTTTCAGAGAAAAAGCCTTACTAATATATTAATGAGAACATGGAGTTGTAAGATTTCGATATCTCTGGCTATTATGCAAAATTTTAAATGTAAATTTGGTCGTATTTATTTTAAACCAAAAAAACGCCCATGTTTCTCATTTTCGGAGGCGAAAACATATCAACGTCCGGAGGCCTTCTTGCTCAAGGGTTAGGATATCCAGATTGCGGACAGAGGGGTGTACACGACCTGGAAAATGGCTTACTTAAGACCATCAAACCTAATGACAAGTGCGTTCTTTCTCATATTCGTTAGTCATTTGGATATCAATGAATTTTCCTTACATTTTTACATCCCTTTATTCTGCAACTCATCACAATGAATGGAAAGCTTGAAGCTACCATCATTTAAGACTTTGCAAGTGGGTTGAAAACACTATTTTAAGAAACTGGGCAGTGGCTCTCATGCACAAAATTAACAAAATCCATTAATGCTTTTATCAGTATGATGTACTAAAACTTTTCTGAAATTACTTCCAGGTAACAGTCATAAATATTAACGCGTAAAATTTTTCCGCTAACACAGAAACCCTTGTGAATTGTGCAAATAGTGCTTGTAGCCTTCTTTCAAGCTGCGAAACAATTGCTCTATGTCTTTCTGGCATTCACTCCTGTAGACAGAACTGATGTTTATCGCACGGCAAGCTGAGCGTAAAAACATGCACTAAATTTTTGTCAGCACCCACGTTCGCTGCACCATACTGAGACAGATCATGTAGGACAATGATGACAGGTTTACATGATCGTAGGTTTTATTCTCCCTAAAGGACACTTTACAGATGACCGAAACTCGGCAGATACTGTAGATTTTTAGCAGATCAGCCTTCAATGACTTAGTATATGCCAAGGCTCTCCAAATTGAAAAAAATAGCTTAGTAAGTTTTCCACCATACAGTGTGAAGTTCCGATGGGTTCAATAAGCGACACATGAGAAAATATTATTTGCAGGACTTATAGTACAGATTGATTAGGGACAAAAATGCAGACTGAACCACCTGCAGCCGTAATTTTCTACGCTTACCACTCATGTTGATAGTACGATTTCGATTGTCGTTAAGGCTTTTTGATTGGTGGGTAAACTCCTGGAAAGTGGAAGAAATGGGAGGGAAGAATTGCCCAGAAATGCGTGATTAAAAGATTGATAAAGTACAAGGGCTATAAATAGTTCTGCTTAGCGTTTGTTCTGGGCCCAAGGCAGTTCAAAAAATTATGATGTCGAAATAATTTTTTGCTAATATCCGTCTGCCAAACCTCTCAAAGCTTTACATAGTGATTTCAGCAGAAAATAATTTTTTCGTTTACAGACGTTTTGCATACTGCCACACTCGCATTATTACACAAAAAGCGGTCGTGTGTTTTTCTAACAACTTTCTTCGGTCGTGTGTTTTCCTAACAAAATACTTCGGACAAACAAATACTGGCAGTTTTCTAACTGCCATTGGCCGACCAATTTCGGTTGACAAAAATTCACCTTTCGTTGTTCACTGCACGTTTTTGTAATTTAGTTCTGGTTCTAATGATTTATCCTAGGCAATTAGATTTTCCTGTGCAAAAGCAGGAGTCATCAAGGGAAAAAAATGTATATCAACGATTTTCGGCTGGAACAAAAGCAAAAAAAAACTTTCGTTAACTTCGAGACCATGCTGAAAGGAAGCAGTGTTTTTTTGAGCAGAGCATTGAAGTTAAGCAGCGCGTGCCTTCGAGAGCACCTGGGCGGATTAGTGGTAGCGGGGAAGGGAAGCCGGGTTACTTTCATCCGACTTTTTGTCCAAACATTTGTCACCAGCGCGGCGGATTAAAAAAGTAAGAGACGACCAGCACGATAATTTGCTCCTTTGCTAGTAAATATCCTATTTCCTGTGTCGTGGAAACCAACGTGACAGTGCATTTATTTTTTGAAGGGATGACTGAAATTCAGCGTTAAGGCGAAAATGCGAACCGAGACAGGTCGAAAATGCGAACCGATACCTAAGGAACTTTCAGGTTATTCGTGATCGTGACTATAGAAAACTAAAGAAAAACAGCTGAGCTTCAGGTCATTCGTGTTATTTATTTATAGCGCTGTAGTTTACCATTAACATAAAATATGCATTTATTCAAATTTGAATCGCCTATTATTATCAGAGAAAGCCAATATGCTGCTGTGACCAATCAAACCTTCATATAAATCAAGATTGGCCTGGCTGATATTGTCGACAAGATAATCTACATGATTTAAGGGCGATAGCGCGGTTGAGGTTAAGTGCAGTGTCAAGCATGTCAATTTGTTCTGTGTTGGTGGAATCCGTTCTGAACAAATGTCAAGCTTCACCGAAACATGAGAGCAAAGTTTCCCGGTTCTCAACTTTCGTTACTTGTGGAACGTAAAGACGAAACTTGGCGCGATGAAATGAATTAATTATTGTTCACCGCCCCTTGCCGAACAACCAGATGCACTGACCCTTTTCTAAAAAAGGTAAGGTAGGCCAGACGAGACGAAAGTTTTAAACTGGTCTCCACTTGCAGTGAAAATCTTTATTGAAGTCAAAACAAACATGAAAAGATCAACGGACGTCAAATAACCGCTGATGCTGGAGAATGAAAGTGCATGTTATTCTTGTCCATGCGTTTTGTATCGCGCATTCAAAGGACAAAACATGAAAGAACTTAAATATGTTAAAACAAAATCTAAGAACGGGGGCCACCGGTGTTGAGGGATTTGGTAGTGGGGTCACGGGCCATGAAAAGTTGATATCATATGGTCTAAACTAACCGGTGGGTGGAACCTCTCGCCTTTACCTCGGTTACGCTAATGGACAAAAATACTTTGACTACCGTCTGGACACACACATCTTAACGACAATTTAAAAGTTCAGGCAGATATTTTTGTGAAACAATTGCGTCGACATTTGGTACTTCTCTTCTTCCTTTTTTCGGGACTTTCGAGTGGATCACAACTGAAGGGGAAGTTGCGGTTCAACCCGGGAGAAGGGGAAGTTGTGGTTCGACACAGGGATTCGGGTACTAGCTCAACAGGTTTTCTTAACAACGGACACCTGACAATTACATATTTGGCTGCAAATTCTTGCACCGAAAAGCAAATTAATTAAACCTGATCGTTTTCGAAAGGGAGCGTCGACCTACAAGCTTTTGTCAAACGCATGTTTTAAGATAAGGTGAATCCATTAAAACCCCTCAAAAAAGTTGTTTCACAGCAGAGTTTGCCGCGACCCACCCTGTGGAGCAAGACTGAGTGTTGAATGCTCATGAAATCGCAGGTATAAAAAAATAATAGTTTTCAAACAAACATCCACGCCTACTACTTACCAACACATTCGTTTGCGTTTCTTCGAGTGGCTCTTTTCCAAGGCCGATCGTAGTGAAAAGCTTTGCACCTGTCGCAGTTGTCACCATCGGTGTTGTGGCGGCAATCGCATACCAGCTTCCCGTTCTTGGTGATGCAGCGCGAGGCATGACCATTGCATTTACACGTCCCGCCAATACTAATGTCGCTGATCGCATAGAACTCGCTCGGACCGAGTGGAACTCGGTTTACCGAGCTGGGAGGATAGACAACTGGGTGTTTGGAGTCTTCGGACCGACCCGAGGCAAGACGCTTGCGCAGAGCGGAAGCAGCGCGCTCTCTTCTTGTCATTGAGCCCGGGGTATGAGGATCAAGCACGAAGCGAATATCAGTGGCTGTTACCCACTCCTGAAGGATATAGCTCTTTTCGAAGCTGTTCTCCGACGGCCGGCCCCTGGTGGGATTGTAAACGACCAGTTTTCGCCTTGCCACATGTGGCAGCAGATCGAAGTCTGTGCACAGCACCTCTAATTCATTTGTGGTGTTAGGTGCTACCTTGCTGGTCATTCGGAAGCTCTCCCGGCAGTCGTGCGCGTAATATTGATAAGGCTGCCAAGTCCGGCCGTGGTTCATCGATTTGTAGATTACCATCGCCGTCGGTTTCGATGAGTAAAACTCAACGGAAATGTACGCCAGCTCGAACTGCTTGCCAAAAGACAAAGTGAGCTTCACGTCTTTTCTCGAGTGATACACGGTTTTCGATTGCCAGTAAGTTGGATTGTCCAGATCGTTGACGTCGGTCAGGTAGCTTGCAGGGTGCGACTTAACCCCAGTGCGTTCGCATGCGTCGCATTCGCGCACCACGCGCCCGTTGCGCTCTACGAGGTGGCAGTACCTCTCGCTTTCGGGCACCCCGCAAGTTTCGGAAACAGTCACCTTGCGCTTAAGCGCGACATTGTCAAATTCTGGGGTACACATGCGCGGGGCCCCGTTGTCGTAGCAAGGGTCTTCGTTTTTATATCTATGGGAACCTGTGGATTCAGTCGTCAAGACGCACGTCACTAAAAATATTACAAAACTGATTTTTTTTGATCCGCATTGCGGGCATTTTCTTAAGCGGTAGAAATTCGAGTTCCGTTGTTCTGTGGCTGGCGAACAAGCAGTTCCTTCTGTTTTTGGCGGCCATTCTTTCAGCATGGTTTTCTATTTTAATATCAAGGCCTCTTACTAATAGCGGTATGCAGCGTTGAAACTATCCAGATACAATGCACCAAGGGCAATAGATGCCACTGATTGTGTTCCACAGTTCTTCTAGTTTGTTCAAAGTCGAGCTTCTATGCTCTAGTTTGTTCAAAGTCGAGAGTCACCACACTGCAGATCACTGCTTTGCGGATATCTGGAAATCCTTAGTTTTCCGCAGATCGGAATATGCTGAAAGGATGACCGTGGTCAAACACTGATTCAGCATCCAAACAAATTGTTACTTTTAACATATGACAACAAAACGTTTTTACAAAACCTATCAAAATGTTCCAAATATGCATTTTATAGAACACAGTGGCTGCTACTTAGCGCTACATCACAGACTTTCCGATTTGAAACACTTGCTCGCTACGGTCTTTGCTATGGATCGTGTATACCTCTCCAATAACTTATAAAATTAGACTATGTAGAAGTCTTTTCACAAGTCAATCGAATAAGTGGGATTGTTTATGAAGGTAACTTACAGCAACTGACGAAAAAAGCACATTACTCAGAGTTAAAACATGTAAACCTCAACTATTTTTAACCAACGATGCCAAAATCGATGGACCTAGATGTATCTAAAAACGGTCTTTACTGCATGACATCAAAACAAATTGTTTAATATCGGCTGGCTGTTTTCACAGCATTGAGGTATTTTCATTGTAGTCAAGACGCGCGTAAATCGTTAGGAAATGGTCACTGAAAGTACTCACGGGTAATTTCAGTGGCTGTGAAATAAACGCACCAATGCTTTGTTTATTCTAAGATGCCCTTGACATTCGCTTGATTTGACAGTTTAATCAACCTTAGATAAAGATGCCGTTTGCTGGTCTCGGGTTCGTAGTTCATCTTTTTTAACGATTAAATTTCTCCACACAGCTTTGGCAAAAACCTCTTATTGCCTGGAAGACAGACTAGAACAAGGGTCTTGACCTTCATCTGGAAGATTTCTATGCGGACGCTCGGCAATACTGTCAATTAAAAATTTACCACTGTACCACAATCACTCAGATTATGTTCCGAGCTATAGACGGTTTAACGCCTGTCTTGTTTGGTCATTCACGGTTTCGATTTGTCTGATAAAGAAACGTGACTAACTAAAATGACAAAGCGACGCTATCCTGGCAAGAAAAACAGCACCTGACGCTGAAGACTCGAAGACTTCACTGGTTTGCCTCTTTTCAACTACAAAGTATACGCAATCGAAGCAGTCATATTTGAAGTGGAATTTGTCAACGGCGCTTGGTACAGAAGTGGCCGCTTGCGCAGCAGGTCGCTCTCGACGAGGTGTTTTTCCGATGTTCGGAACGGGATGCCAAGAATCACGTAAAGAAAGCAGTTTCAGCGCGGCACCGGTTACTAAGTAGCAGGTAAAGCGCCCAACTCGACTGTGCAGGTGTTCGCAACACAATGAGAGCAAGAGAGGTCCTGCCGTGGAGTGAATGCTTAGACAGAGTGAATGGGGTCCCCATTCCGGTGTTCTTGTCGCGTGAGCGCTTTCGATAGTTTTTACGGCCTTTCAATTATTCGTTAGCGCTTCTGGATTGCTCGCCGGCAATTGTGGTGAAAATTCTCGGCATTGTGTTGAGCGGATCGGGCATTTTAAACGCACCTGGCCGAATAATTCGTTTCCGTTTACCGCGACAAAGACGCGACCCGTACGAGAACAACGATAGGCTTTTACCAAGACAGCAGTTCTTGCAGATCTCGGTAACGTACACGAGCACTTCATATTACAGCATGCCTGGTAATGCTACCTTATAAAATGTTTTTGTAACTTCATACAACTCAGTGCAAGAGCAAACTTTGCGTTTTTCAAATTTCTAAGTGATTTTATTTCCAAAGTTTTGCTGATAAAAATATTGATTCTTGTCCATTTGCTGCATTACTCGCAAGTCCCCTTGGTTAATTTTAAAAAGCCAGGTGCGTTGTTTAAATAAACGTTTCACAAAGTATGACCTATCTAATTAATTCAACAAATCTGCAGCTCAATCGTAGTTTTCAGGTAAACTCTGCGCAACTGAATAGTACCAGGCGGTAAAGCGATTTCGTTGTGGCAGACTGACTGCACCTGCAGTTGATCTTCTACCTGCTTATCGCCAGTCTTCTTCAAAGTCATCTTAAACTTGCTAAAGTGCGACCCAACATCTATTAGGCTGCCGCAAACGAGCTAAACGCGTTCTTGAGAACACCTGGGTGTGGCCTGGCAACGCGCAATTCAACTGAACTGTGTGCAACAATCGAAAGCCACGCTTTAGGGCGACCTGTCTTCTACTGCCCCGCAAATCAACGATTTAATGCCTTTATGTTTACTGAAACTAATTGGAATGGATTGATGTTTACCTGCGGGTAGAAAAACGAAGTCTTGAAACTGGATAAAGACTCCAACACCTTTTCGCACCCGGCGTGGTGACACAAAAAAGCGAAAGACGATCGACGCGGAGTCGCCCTCGCTCACTTCGCCGCCTCCCCAAATTTTTTCGGGGCCTTGACTTGCTGGCGTTCTATGATTGCGAGGTTACGTGCGGAAGTACAATATTACACAAATTAGGGGGCTCGGGTTTTCTTGAACAAAAGGCAGTGCTATACCATTTCGCAGCTTTTGGATGACGAATGGTTCAGCAGAGGTAAGTTTAGAGAAATAACTAGCGGAACTCAAATATTTGCTGTAGGATGCATAACGTACCTCGGCTCGGCAATTCACAAAATTGTTTGTGCCTGTCACGCAAAAATGCATTGAAAAATCTTGATTTGTAGCATTCCACCTTTCAATAATGAACGGTTTCCAATAATAAATTTCAATAATAAATGAAAGGGCACGTTACAACCTTCAGACAAAGAAATTTTTTCGCTACGTTGTACTCAAGTTATATTTTCACGATTCAGTGCATTCTCAATAAGCGTGAAGATAAAGTATTTCAGTAAGACTTATACACATAGCAACTAACTTAATATCTCGACGAATTTCACTGTTTCGCCGTCAAAAATTCATCAAGCATTTCAACATTTTCGGCAAACCTCTGAGCGAAGTTTTAACATTTTTTGATTAATTTCTTCAAATAAATGCAAAAAATACTTCCGAAATTTTCTGACGTGGACTCTACTTCAAGTTTGTTAGGATTACACAAATATATCTGCCGTTCGAAACCTTTGCAGTGATCAAATAACTTTCGCCTTTGAAGCACCGCATCAAACTCTTGCGACAGCACAGCAGTCAGACACCTTTCGCTACTTGAAATATCCCGTTGCAGGCATTTTTATTTAGGAAATTTAGTTGTAATGAAAAGGTCATGTAATCGCAATTGAAGGAGTATCGTTTGAATGTATGTGTTAATCTTGAATCAAGCGAAAATGTGTGTTCAGTCCCGCTATTCTGACAAGAAAAGTCCTGTAGTAATTTGCATAAACGTTGCATTTTATGCATTCTTTTAAACGAAAAAGATAAATGGAAGTTGAGTGAGGACAGTATTTGACTAAAAGAAAACGCGCACAAAAACTGAATAATTCCAGCACATTTGTCTTGAGGTTTTCTTAAAGCGTAGAAAAAAATCAGTGGCAACTTTCTCAACAGATCTCGTGTCTTGGCAAACTGTGGACGCCATTTTCAATAAACAATTTTTTTCCTCCTGCTATTCCGTGGTTGCCATCGTCATTGTCTAACAAGCTAGTTCAAACTTTTCAAAATTAAAAAACGGCTGTTATTTTCCATAGTCTCCAACTACTTCATTCCCCTGCACGTCAGTTTCAACATCAATTTAGCACTTTTGACCGAGTCCAATTTCGCGGTACCGTGAACAAAGCAATTCGAACATATTTTGAAAAATGGTTTAATTACACTTACTTTTACTCGCATTGATAGAAGTTTAAAACATAAAAAATCACTCTACAACTATATTTGTGAGGTGAAAATAGCAAGTGATACACTGACGCCTAAATTGTTTCTGCGCTTCGACCTTACCATAAACAACTGCTTTCAAACCTGAAAAAATTTTGCTTGCATTCTTCTTCGACCTAAAAATCTTTGTCAAGATATTGGTGGATCTTCGAATAAAATAGGCAAACATCATCAAAAAATTTTCCTGGCATTGGCATTCATTTCAATTGCTACGGTTTTCATTTTTGCAACAAAGTGAGCTTTTTACCAGGAACTCCACTTTGAACCAGCAAAAACAAGTTCCTGCGCAATCATCCAAATCATTCTCTTTCATTTGGATAAGTTTCGCGGCAAAATGTCTACAATCAATTGACTGTATTTGACGCAACTTCAAATTAATTGTTTCCAAACAACAGACACCTGCGAATCAAACCTTGTTTGCTTCGTTTCGCCGTTGTGCTGTTTCTTGCAAATCAGATTATGAAGGCTTGGTGACGAAGATAAACGGACGTAGTTTATAGCAACTCACAGAACTGTCGTTGATAGCTTGATGCTGTATTTAAGCGATAAATGGACGAACGTGATGCAGGGACGTACTGAGGTTAGATGACGCCCGGTGCAAGAAACAAGCTTGGCGCCCCCATGTTCGAGCCTAAGGTCTTTCGGGAGTAAATGTACTGTATTGAAGAAGGTACTTGCGATATTGTTAGAACTTTAGGTGCCCCCCAGTGATTCGGCGCCAGGGGCATTGTTCTCCCCTTGTCCCCTCGTTATGCCCCTGACGTGATGACTGTTAAGCAGTATTAGTGATGTGAACAACGATAGGCGTTCGTGCCCAGTCTACGAAGCTTTACTTTGGTTGTTGAGATGAATGATATTTGCACGCCAGCCAAAACTGAAAATTATCTTTGAGCAATTTTTCTCAGAATTCGCCAACGCAAGCTTGCGCTTTTGTATGTTGTACAAGAAGGGTTGACTAACACAATGCATGCTTTTTGTGCACATAAAAGAACGAATTACTGTTTTACATAAAAACTATTTCTGTAGGTGATTCTTTTGGTTGAAATCTTGTGGGTCGAAACGTATGCTGTATTCAAGTCATTGAGGGATTCACAGGGGTAATTTTTCCTCCAACAACCATCGTATCTCTTGGCAATGACACCCTTTATTAGCAAACGCACATCGTTTCCTGGGTTCGCCTTTCTATTGCACTGCAAGCTGTAAAACGTTATAACCTATCTGGCCCCTTCTTTTCACGACTCCTCCACCCAAATGCAGGACCCACGACAGATTCATGATGAACCACACAGAAATGGGGACAAACGTTTTGTCTCCTTTCTGTCTCTACAACAAAGGAGATTACAGATAAATCGATGACGTAAATATAAAAGTAAGGCGGTTAGCTTGATCTACTGTGTTTATCTTCATATCATTGACAATCACCAATTATTTTAAAGCTAATTTCTTGTTGGCTATAACTTTCAATTAGTTAATGAAAGCCAAAGTGCGTTTGATCGAACACCGAAAGTTCGAAAAGATCAACAGCAAAAACTGAATTTGACCCCAAAACGCATCAAAATGGCGTCGCCGCCTATATAATGCCCATATGCTCACAGACCCGCTTTCAATTTGGACTTTTGTTCAGTGCATTCAGCGTCTCGTGTATTTTGATAGCTGCACCCCACAAACGCCGTCTGGCGGTAGTTTAACTTTTCGCGCTAATGCGTTAATGTTGATATACCTAATTGGTTCGCTTGCTGTCCACTGCTCGCGGTGGCCTGAGCCATTGTCCTGGTCGTCGGGCTTGTTTAATTTGGCCATCAGAGAAGCGTACGTGCTCTTCGCACTTCAGTGCGCTTTCTCGCATGAGCAGGCTCGAACGATGGCATGCACACCGGACTCGATCGCATTACCACGCGGCGGGGACTTACACACGGGTGGCAATCGAAGTTTTTCTCAAAGAAGTGCGAAAGTGCCAAAAGGTCAATTGAATATTTGCTAAAAAGTTGAAAATTCTCAGCTTTTTTTAATTTAAACTGTAGAAGAACCTTCGCACGTAATAAATACTGTGCCTTTTAATTTAAAATCAAGATTAACGATCTTAGCATTTTCTCGAATTTCAAATGCTAAATTCAATTTTTTAAATGCGGTCTACAGATATTTAACAAAACGAGACTTACCCTCAGTGAAAGTACTCTAAATACTGCGTAGGAAGGTTCGCAGTTTGGTTTCATAAATTTCGGAGGTGTTCCCCGTTCCTGTCTGAACGAAATTCTACGTGTGCGTGTTTTCAAACCCATCGCACTAAGACCCAAAATAATTTCCTTCTTTGTGAAGACGATGTGACCTGAAAAGTACTCTGTGAATTCGCAATGCTGAAGGTTACAAGGACTGAGAACAAATTTGAAAACCCTGCAAGTAGCCTCCTGTCGCGCGTGCGACACGCGCTGCTGCAAAACGTGACCCTCGGGGTTTTGGGGTCGGTGCGGGCGCCTAGCGCTGAATGGAAAGCACGCGGCGTGGCACGGCAAGTTGAGCGAGCCGTGATTTTTCCTCCTGGTGTTTTGTTTGCTGCGCTAAACGGCGAAAGACCCACGGCTTTGAACGCAAGTGAATACAAATTCCCTCGCACAGAACTTCAAAGGGGGGCCCACGGTTTTTGGATTGCTGGGGAATTTAATTAATTGCGCTATTTTTGGCAGCCTTAGCATAAACTGACATTGCCGACAGATCAGCCGTTTCGCCACGCAAGCGCCTCAGTAGAATAAATAAAAATGCGAAACAACGCGACATTCCGAGCAGTTTCCTGCTTTGACCAATTCCCTTTCACAGTCACTTCATCCTGCATAACAATCGCGCTTCGGGTGTCCGACACTGAAACGAACTCTGTGTGGAAATAAACTCCTCTGCTGCGGATATTTTCTTGGCCACACCGAGTGTCAACCATTTTGTACACCATACCTCAGCTTTTCCTTGCAACGTCCAGGTGGTGTTGCGAACGGCTGCATCTGCAGACAACGCATCGTCGTTGGTCCACAGTACGCACAGTTGACCGTGCAAACTTGAAAAAAGCCTCTGCGGTTTACTGCCATTGTGTGCCAGTTCATTCTGAATTTACAAAAGCCTAGAAGCAACTCTGCAATGCTTTGCAAAACAACCGTTCGCTTAGCGACGAGGAATCCTATTATTTGGTTTTCGATTTTACACCGTCAGTTTGCAGCTTCTTGTAGTTTGTAACTCGTTCAACTCTGCGCTGGCTGATCTGACCAATGAAAATATTGCTGTGCAACACACATAAACAAGTTACTCTAGCAGCACCACCATTCAAAATATTTGGGTTTTCGCTTAATGTTAATGGTGTGTTTGAACAACCTCTTGCAATAGCAATTGTTCAGAAGTTTCTTAGTATGTGCAAATGTCTGCTGACATTTTTTACTTGTGTCCCTTTTCTTACACTAGTTAGCGCTTTTTAAGCACTATGATTGCTTTCCTGCATTTGCAAGATTTCCATGTGCAGCACTACTTTAACTTCGCTGATATTAGCAACGTAGTCTGACTCTATATTGAACAGCACAGTTCCACTTTTAATTTTAGCTCTACAGCATGGTTACCTCATGGACTTTTGCTTGCAGTTTAGATCAAACTAGCACAACTTGCTTAAGGATGTCCTTCTCGCATTGTTTTTCTTGCTTCTCTCCGCATCAGCCATTATTCTCCCAAAAATTGTAGAAAAAAAATTAAGCATTTGACTGGTAAAACGCACTGAATCGGGATCGAGCAATGAAACCACTGGACGCGATGCAGCTAAACTTAGCGCAAAATGCCGACCGTGAATTAAACGTGCAAAAGCGCTAAGGACAACATTCGACAAAACCTACGATTTGAGACACCGAACAGGAGTGAGAAAGTTACCGGAAGGCAACATTCTGAGCTGGCGCACCTGGCCGAGTCAAAATTGATGCAGCTGTAATAATTCTCATCTCGTTTGCGATCCGACCGCTTAAGCCTGCAATCTCACGACTTCATGCGCACCCCAGATTGGCGACGCAAGGACTGAATGAGACGTCGCCAGCTCAAGTTTACGATATACAGCGTTATGAATTTGACCTAGTCCGGCACTCGAGACGCCTTCCACGAGTTGTTGTTCTAACCTCCTACCTCGACTGAGTTGCACCGGCTGACTGCGTGTGAGAAACAGTCAGCGGCACGACGAATTTTCCTCAGGAAGAGCGGGGCCCCGCGAGGTCGGCCCCAACCGAGCCGAAGATTAAAAGCGGAAATCCCAGCCATTTAATCGGCAACAACAGACAGTTCGCACTTCTCGCGGATTTAGTAAACTGGCAATCGGATGAGCAACTTTGCTTGTTTGTGGCTTTTTCAAGCAGCGTAAAAGTTATCACCAGAAAAGACACTGCGGTAGATTGCTGTACGTCCTTATCAATGGTAAAAAATGGACGTAAACAAATTGTTTCACCTGAACATAAACCCGGTGGTTTGCAAATACAAAACGTATATTCGTACTTCACGAAAATTGGGAGCACTTTTCAAGCAAGGCAATAAACGTAGATGTAACCGGGCCTCCTGATTACATCGAATAAACAAATGATTTACGTAGCTGGCAGAGGGATTTTTGCCGGGGAAACAAAATCTTTACGGGAAATTATCGTTATTCCCACCACTCATAGGCACGCTACTTTCGCCCGACAACGCATTTACCTGTAGTTGTAGATAAATCGAAATCTGAAGCTCTCCTACAATTAAGTGTAACAAAGTCGGAAAAACAGTTCTCCGGGTGTCTGGCAAAGTTTCACCAGCGATCTTTAAGCAGTTTAACGACAGCCAGTTCAAGCACAAGAACCACCACACGTGACTCAAAACGTTGCTGTTCACAAAGGCAATAAACTTAGTGGGAGAGCTTGGCTCTTTTTTACAACTGTCTGCCCGAAAGTTGTAGCGGAAATCTACTTGGCGCGTGGGTTGAACGACTGGACATTTAAAAAAAAGATTGACTGAAATACGAAAAAAGCATTCGATGCAGAACCTAATTAAAGACCTATTACGCATGTTGTTTTCTCAAATTGGAGATTTTCAGCGAAGATACGAACGTCTGTAAAAGATACCCATTTGATTCACATCTCTGCTGCAGATTGCAAGATGCCAGCCAGATAATCACTTTCACTGGACACACCTGATTTAAGACGGAAGTCGTGGATTTTTGAACTTGTTGAAAAACCTCTACTGAAAAAGCAACGTCAGCTGCAGCGGCGCGAACTGGCAATTTGCAGGAAAAAAACATTGTCAGCACTTCGAAATTAAAAAGAGAACAATTATGACAAAAAAGTTTCGCCTTTTCGCTAAGAACACGTTCATCTATTTTTGTCACTTGACACAACTGTGGCGACGTTCTCATCTCAATGTTCACTGTAAAGAAAATTGTAAAATTGTGGGAATATTAACGGAAAATCCGTACTGTTGTTTCGATGAGGACATGTACTCCAACGAATAATTTCGTCAGTCGCTAAAGTCGTAATTCGGCTTTATAAATGCCGTGGACAACATGCGATTAGCTTAGTTGTACAAGCACTTTATGTGGCAAGTGCTTGTCTGGCAGCTCGTTTCAAAATTACATCCAATTAATTTGCTACGGGATTAGATTGGCTAAAAAAATGTGCGAAGCTGTCGCGACTTCACCTCTGGTGTTTAATTGCTACGTGGAGAAATTTACAGGCATCCGATCCAGCACCTGTTGCCCAGAACCTTTGAAGACCAGTCGTTGTATATAGAGGGCAGCAAGTGCAGATGCGCTCTTTTGCTCACCTTGTTCTTGTTGAAGGCAGTCGAGCTCAGGGCAGAGCGCAGCAGCGGTCAGAGAGCAAATATTAATTGGCGTTTTCCGGCAGGACTCTCGCTCGCTGTGGGCAGAACGTGATGCGGTACCCTGGGCAGCGACTGCCAACATCACATTTGTTTGTTTAATTCGCTTCAATGGCCACCATCTCAGCGAGTTTGGACAGCGGTTGGATTTTCCACTCTCACCCCCGCAACCACGTTTCGACCCCTGGGTGAACGGAATGCGTGGCAACTGCTGAAGGACTTTCGTCTGAAAATTCTTATTCCTGCTGCGTTGTTGTATAGATGAGTCAAGAAATTCACACAATGGAGACATGCGCGTATGGACGAGATGTCAACGGCCTGCGTGATCCCCGGCGCGCGATCCGCCCCGTGCTTCATTCATCACTGACAAGAGCAGCGGTCCAAAGCCCCCTTCTCTCCATCTATAACGGGGTGTTGAAAATGATTTGGGCGTACGACTGCAAGTAAGTTTGGCTGCACCTCGTTTCGACACTGTGCGATCGCTTGACACATCAGATTGTCTTAACAAAGCTAGAGTGATCCACTGTCTGGCTGGCTTTTGATTTCAGACTCGTGTCAACAGTACGTAACTCGATAGCAGTATGCCGAGTGCCTAGTGAAGACCCTACGTCAGGCAATTTGTGTTGCCAGCTGACCCCACTCTCAACAGGACCGTCACGATGCTTGGCTCTACTCGGTATACGTCGCGTGCCTATGACGTAAGTTAGCTCTACTCGAGTATGAGCTTAACAACCAAAGCAAGATGATGCAGGCCCAGCTTGCTGATCAACAAGACATGTCATTTCATCGTCAAAAATAACGATCCCCGTAAGACTTCATTCCATACTCTCCATAACTCACATAAATGTATATGAAATCGCGCCGGAAAGTTGAGAGCGAGCTTCATGCCACTTAAAAACAGCTATAGATAATGATCGCGGCCACCAACTTCTCTACTGCTTGCCGCTTTGGGTCATTAAAGGAATCTTCTTTTCTTAAACGATCAACATGATACTCCTTTACTCTGCTCAGCCCCGTGCGGGCCTGTTTTCAGCTACGCTGAGCTAACGTAATAATCGCCGAGTTGCCCGTGATTGAGACACAAAATGCAGAATAGTGCGAGGAGTAATTAGCCTGCGGCGGCGTGGCGCGCCTGATCACTTCACATATCAACATGCGTATCACAGATCACATAGGATTAAGCGGCATGGAGGGTCCGTTCAGCTCATGACCAAACAACAGCCGGACAAATTTTCAAGAACGATGTAAACAGCGGTTTTGCGACAGCAGGGAACAGAAGGCGCAGTGGCAAGCAAGTGCGATCGACGCGACCGCAGACCAAACCCCAGTTTTTCGTTTGTTACAATAGTTTTTGTTTGCAAACACAGTGTTTTACCGCGGCGCATGTACGGGTTAGATGAGTTGCGTTTTGACAGTTTCATGGGTTGGTTACTTGACGTGAACAACCATTGACGATATGTACTGCGAGCGAGATCGACGACACAGCGTGAACGGAATATTCTTGTGAAGGTTAGGTCCGCTTTGATCTTCACTAACGTCGACCCCGACCCAGGTGGCGCAATACTTGATTGCCTGATTGCTCTACGAGGGCGAAGCAACACCTGGATAATACCGCAGAGTAGCAAACTACATTGGTTATAATGACAACTGTAAATTACTTTGTTCTGTGTTCCTTCCTCCGAGTGAAACTGACCGCCCAAATATTAAGGAGGCAAAGCTTTGGAAGAAAAGCGTAAAAACAAAAAATATTTGTTTATCATAGCCTGTCATAAAATCTTCGTAAATTTATTTTTAACGACAAGCCTGTGTTTATAGCGGCAAACGTATGCTGAACATGCTTTTTCCACAACTTAACAGTGTTTTGAAACATAACACATGCTGTATAAAACACCATTTCTCCGCAAGCTAATGCGCCTTGAGAGACGACATGAGACACTGTGCTGTGAGCAATGCCAAACCTTCAACGAAACTTCTGTTATCCACTAGAATAAATGCCACCTCCTTTCTACTGATATCTGTTATCTGGATATACGACTATAGCCTATTTTGTGTCTCGAACTACTTTGCTGCCAGGTTAGCAGTCGAAAAACTGTTCTCAGGTCGGTTGGCATTGGCCAACTTAAAAACCTGCAAAAACACGGCTTCATACTACGGCGAAGCTGAGCCGCTCTGACGGTGTTTTAGTGAATGGAGGTCGGTTACCGAGTAGCAGTACGTACGATCGACACGCGCGTCCAGTGACGTCTTACCGTATCAAAGGGAAATTACGCGTGACGAGTCGGCAATCACAAGGAGTTCTTGAAATCTACCATTTTTAGCGACTGGATAAATCTGCAGCCATAAGTGGCTGCATACCGATTCCATATACATACTTTAAAAATGTCTATCAACGTTATCAGCCTTTCCTCCACGAATGGTTGTGAACAGAAGAAATTGAAAGATCAACGTCATGGAACACCAAGAGGTAAAACTTATGACTATTTACATGCTGTTGTCTATAACGATAAACTGCCACAAACCCGACAAATTATTACAAGTTGTCTATTCTATAAAATAAAATTGTAACTTTATGACAAGATCTCAACTGCCACAGGCTGTTTTTACCTTTATGACGTCATTACCACTGTTTGTGGCTGTATTTTTTAAACCATTACCTGAAACTACAGCAGCTAAATTCCCATTGCGCACTTTTTGCTGGCATAGCTACTTTTGTACAAAATCGGAGTTTCTCCGGTAATTCATGCTTGATCCTGTCAAGCACTGTATGCACTTGAATTAAGTTACAAAAAATAGATATGTGCGACTAGTTATTTTTCGCGCAGATTTTACTTCAGCAAGTCTGTGCTAACTACGCAACCTTCGTGTGGGCACGGTCTCCTCATCAATTATAACGCGGTTTCAAGTAAAGAAAATATATTTAAATGCATTAAACAAAATTTTCATACTTTTATTCACTGCTAGCAATGTTTTCCGGATTGCAGCTTCATTGCGAAGTTTATCTTGCAACGTTTGATCAGAATACCAATATTACGTTCAACAGTAGACAGTGCTTGGTTCAAAGCAATCCATTACCTGCAAGCAATTATTGCTTAACACCTGAAAATGAAAGTAGAACCTAAAATATAATGTCTCCAATGAAAGGCTGAACTGCAAACATTTTTTTGAAAACGGAAGATCTTTCCAATGAGCGATTTCTCTCCACGTATTCAAGATCCAATATCCTACCCGCCTGATTACGAAGTTGCAATGGATTTCTTCAAGTGTCTTTAAATTTCACCAGTTGACACACTCAGGCGTCGATATGAACCGGTATACTTTGAGCTGCGACGTTGGACGGACTTTTTCAATACGATTTGGTGGCATTGGCCTTTTTTCTTCTGCTTCCATTACGCTCGTTGCCTCATATATCGCTGACAGGGATCCCCGTGGGGGCATGGCACCCTGCAGGATGGCGACGCTTTCAAACTGAAGATGTGGTCGAATCTTTGTATCTGCCTTTTCTGCACAGTGCGGAAAAAAACGACAAACGTTTCCAAGAGTGTTTAACAAATACTGGCCGCAATTTTGTCGGGGTTGTCACTCAAGCACTGAAAAATTCGCACGAAAACTGCTAGAAGTGTCATACCCCGCTGACAGGCTCCGCAATTCTGTAAAGCGTATCTGAGATGATAGGAATGCATCAAAGTTTGTGGAACGGAGAGTTGCTTTAATGATCGAGTTTGCTGAGTCTTAAAACCCGGCCATTGTCTTTGATCTGTCGCCATAACGGTATCCCGCGCTTGGTACGATTTGCTCACGGTCTGGAGAGAGCGATAAATCACTTCGTTCCACCTGACGTCCCAAACCTATCACGACGTGATGGTTATGCTGCGACTTATGATTTCTGAGTTGGATGTGTGTTAGCAACAAATCGAATAGGTGTACAAATAACACCAAGCAAATCTAACAACGACAGTTAACAATCCGCTAGCCAGCAGAGTTCAAACCTTCAACTATGTCTTTACACGATAAACGCTTAGCAAGACTTATCAAACATCAAAGAGCACGTTGGTTTATTGCATCATAGTAACAGATTATGATATATTGGAACCAATTGCAGGGTAAAATTTCAAAAAACTTCGATTTAAGCTAGCCGGCAAGACTTCACGGAAAACGTCCTTTATTAGCGCGTAGTTTTAACTGCAGCTGAACCCACAGTCCAGACACTTATATCACCAGTGTGCCAGCAAAATTAATCTCACGCAATACTGTTACACAAAATTGTACTGAAAGCTTGGGATCCTGCCATAGGCGTAGCCGGGGGTGCCAAAGGGGCCATGCCTCCCCCAAAATTTTTAGAATATCTAGTCATTTTGTGCTTTTAGAAGTGGTATCCTATACAAAATACTGTTGCTAGCTTAAACTCAAGGATTTTGGCCCCCCCAAAAAAACTTTTGGGCTGGCTATGCTACTCTATCCTGCGTTCTAGTAGTTCGACAGAAACAGCTTTTGGATTGTGAGCAGTAACAGTCAACCACCAGACCACAGAAGAGCGACACAACAGGGTTGAACAGAAACTTGTCACTCTGAGCAAGAGCGACAGTGCTTTCAAACAGTGGAGGGAAACTGAAACAACGATTGGATGGAGTTTTATCCAACGGGCACCCAGAGTTGCAGTCGAGGGACTCGGCCCCCCATGTGACTTCAACGTTTTGAAGGTTATGTCGTCTTTTCGAAATAAAACTCCCCACAAACCATTACCAACTGTCTTGACTGCAGAAAACCATTCTTTCGCAACAGTACGTTCCTCACCTTGGATTTTGGTACCATACCACTGCGAGCATGTCAACACCGCCAAAGTTTTTCTTTTGAAATCAGTAAAAGAACCGCGGGAGCTAGTTGCTTAATGTTTAGAAAAAATTAAAAAGTATAAATTTTCAAAGCAACTTTTTCACATATGAAAATGCAGATATTTTCAAATCAACTGTTTCACATATCAGAAGAGTTCTTATAAACTAATTACTTGTCCCAAGTGATGCAAATTTTGGTTTTAGCTTACTTTTAACATCACTTGAATTTTACTAAGTTTTCCTAGGATTAAGGCGGCAGTGCAAGATAAGCAAAACATATGCTTGCTATACATTGATTAGCATGTGAAAAGCTTTAGGAATTTCCCTAGTTCGCAGTCTTTGGCACAAGTACATTGTGAATGTACACCAACTTTTAGGTGTGTATCACGAAAATGATAGGGTCGTTGCCCAGAATGTCGGACGAAGGTTCTTATACTACAAAATTGCCTTCATGTGAAAGCCTATTTCTGTCCTCATTGCAACGCCACAAGTGGATAATCAGCAGTGACGCAACTAGAGGTTTGAGCCAGGAGGAAAACGGAGCTGAAGGAGGCCCACTGGACACCGCTGGGGTATGCAAATCAGGTCCCAAAAACTCATACAGGTTATTTCACAAACACACAATATAGTTGTCGGGCGATGCAATGAGTTTTAATCATTGTCGGTAATGAACTTTAATTGGGTATATGACTGAATTTGACGGTTGCATGTAGCATATCCTCACTAAAATTGATTCTCATCAACGACTTGTTATTAGATTAAAGTAGGCTTATGATTTGATTTAAGACCAGTTACAGCTGAATCTTGGTAATTAACTTCTAAAGTAATTTTACCTTTCTTCTAAGCGCCAGATATATTATTATTGATGCAATAATGGGACACGGGGGTAGATTCTGGGCACTGCCTGAGTAAACAATAAAACAAATGTAGAAAGTCCCAAACGGAATTTTTTTGAGGAGCTTCTTGATTTCTCTGCATCAGTGATAAAAATGCATTCATTTAGGAACTATAGTCAGCAAATAATGCTGAACAATTTTATCTAAATATGAAGCTGCACACCAAACAATCTCAAACAGAAATGAACGACTGTCAATATCCACGATCGCATAACAATAATTTGCATGTTGTGTTGACATGTCTACTTATTTCTCTAAATTATCTAATTGAATCGGGCTGACTTTGTTGTGATTAGGATTTGGGAAGATGAGGAACAATCAGAAAAACGACAGTTTATGAGGAAAGTGTATTTTGTCTGATTCGGCCATAAATTCAGCAAAATTGTCATGCAGGCCTGGTTGACATGCTCCGTGCTAAATGACATTTCTAACAAGTACACTAACTTGGGTCTGAGAACTGAACAAGCCAGGATCCGTGGGTAAGGATGCGGTATCATCTAGAAAAGTGTTTCTGAACCTTTTTTGGCCCATAGACCATCTTTTCAAAAAAACTATCCGATGGACCACTTTGCTATGCTGATACCTCATTAAGAAACTATTGCACATAGGTTAGTGAACTCACGGGCATGTTCAATCCTAGTCCTTAATAAAATAATCAATGATTCATGGAAATCTCTGTGGGCCACTAGAAATTCCTGGTGGACCACCGGCGGTCCACCTGGACCAGGTTTGGAATCACTGATCTAGAATATAATCAGTACTAACACTCGGCTCTGGTAAACGTTGTGGTTTTATGTCATCACTTGTAAGATGCTAGTGAGATGAAGATATTCTGCTTGTGGTTTCGGGCACTCTGCTTCAACTACGCCAAACCAGATTATTGACTAAATCAGCATTGATGGTTGTAGACTGACAAACTGACTTGTTTCAATTAAATTGTTAGTGGGCGTGATGGGAGCAGCAAAAATTTCCGTCAGCTTTCTGAACTTTGTTGCAGAAACTTGAATTTGCTGTTGTGTTTTCTCTTTACGTTTTTGAGCACCAGATTTCATATTTACTCCTACTTTGTATGTTTGTGTTGCACCTATTGGTATTGAGTCGTCGAGACTGCAATCTGTACTACATAATCAGTACTACAAAAATCAACAAAGATCATCAAGTAAAAAGAAATAAAGAGATGTTGATGCCCATGTAGACGGTTCGCAACACGCAGAAAAAGTTGAGAAATGAGAAATAATAGTTTTTGGACGGCTTTACTAAAACCCGAAATCACTGGAAAACATTCCGAAAAAAAGTCCGAAAAACACAAAAAAACAGCTATCTACTAAAAACCAAAAGAATACTAAATACCGAAAGACAAGCTAATTGGGGATCAGTTTTTGCATTAAGCATTGCCAGGGAGCGGTTCGCACCTCTGCCCCGTCAGTTACGCCTCTGGTAATTGGTGAGTGGGAGCAGTTCAAACAAAACAAGTGAAAGAAACAACAAATACAAAACAAACTTTGGAAGTGTAGTAGGCGTGCATGCGCAGACAGTTTTATCAAGCACGTTTTGTTTTGTTCTATCGCTTTTCGCGTCGTTGAACGTTTTATTGTGGTTTGAATCGCAGCAAGTACGTTTGTGGATAGTCTCGGAGCAACGTTGGTGTTATCTATTTGCATGCAGTTATCTGCACACATTGTGATCTGCAGCGTCTGGCATTGTATGCGGTCCCGTCATTCAACCAGTACACGTTTTACTTGGGTGTCTTTGTGGAAAACCGAAAGCTTTGGAAATTTGTATCTGTCAACAACTAAAGGAGGTGGTAAGCCTCTGCAGGCCATACGCTGAGCTCGGAGAAGAGTAGCCAAGCTGGCGAATGCATTCATTGGTTTGACACTGCTGGGTCTATGCAGAAAAGAAAGGACAAATTTGATATTGCGTGGACAACAGCGAAATAACGCGTGCGCACACTACATTTGGATAAAACGCAAACCTCAAAACCAAGGAAAATTGTTGCAGAAAACCTTGGAAGTACCGGGTGCAATATTCCGAAAGCTGTAACCTATGATAGAAACCATGCGCGATAGAAGTGCTGCTAGCGAACGTTTATCCTCAGATCTGCAACGTTGTGTGTCGAATGATATTAAATAGAATTCATTCTGTTGAATGAAAATGAGTATATGAAGGGTATGCATTATCCCGTAGTGTTTACAAAAGCTCTTTTTTCTAGTGGTGGCTACCTACTTCAGTAAAAGTACAGATCGAGAAAAGTTTACCGCAAACTTTCACATCATCATCTTCGTGACAGGTTTCATTACGAAGCATCAAAATTTACTGAAGTTTGCTACCGAGAAACCTCTACGCGTGAACTGTCAAAGTCAGGTTCTACTTTGTTGTAATCTTGAGTATTTTTTCGGAGAAAATGTCTAACTCTTACTAGGAAAGCAGATAACCTACATCTCCAACTCCTGCTTGTGCTTGATCTGTTTTACCAAGCTCTTCGATGCAGCCTGCTTTATCCCTGTTGAATTGTTTGCGTTGATCAAAGTGACGTTGACCGGCAACGTGTTGCATCGTGGATTGTCAAACCTTAAATCGCATCCAGTCATTAATTTTCTTGAAAAACAATAATCATATTTTTAATCGACTATCAAGAGGTTCGGTTGTAAGCTGTAGTTAACGTTAGGCAGAAAGAACTAAAAAGAAAGTTTTGTCATGTTTTCTGAGAAAACCAAATGGGATATAGCCACCCATTGCAAGTTAGGTTAAATACGTTGTCTCTTCATCACCACCATCAGTGTGATCGCCAAACATTAATTGCGCAGCTCTTCCTTCTCTTTCTAGTTGCCCAACTTCCACACAAGAGTATTAACGCAATTTGACCGCTCTCGCAGTGTTGCCTGTTTTCTCTACATATGCTATCGGGACTTTCTGGGAAGAAATCCTAAAGCACCAAAACTGACGCATTGCAAATAAAACATGTCGCATAGTTTAATAAAGATACGCCTGTCGGTTGCAAGTCAAACAAGCTGTCACAGGTTGGTGTTTGGGCTATTTAGTTTTAAATCTTACTGCACTTTTTGTAAGAAACTTCATCATTACTTGCTTCCATTAAGGTTGCAAAATGTTGTTTAAACTGCTTTAACAATCGCATGGACCGGTTTCGGCGTATTTCTGGTGACGACCACAAAAAAATCACGACTCGCTGAAAAGCGTGAGGATTAAGTTGATAATCTGTCTTTCAACTGTTGGTCGCGATCACTCTGACGAGCGTGATGTCTCTGTGAGAAAGAAGCAATTGTCGAAATATCACGAAAACCTCGTGGGTGCGAGATCATGGGTTGCACTCTTAAAAAACACCGCTTGGCAACGAAATTTGATGTTGCTTTTAAATATAACGCAGGAACCTGGCAACAGGAAACGGGGCAGCGGGAATGTAAATAATAAGCAGAGACGTTGCTAGCAACGATAGTTTCGTGAAAGGCAACTCCGCAGCCGGGCGGCGAATATAAAGATTTAACAGCAAAGCAACCAACTGCGATAACAGACAGCATACGGACGTGGCTGGCACATACTGATTCCTAAATACAGTATAATGAGATAAACCAGTTTGCTCTCGCCCACAGAACAATTGTATACTAAGAGCTGTATCAGGGATAAAGCTGTCAAGGAAATGTCGGCCCTCGTTACCTGTATTTTCAAATCAACGGCTGAGTCTCAATAAGATGTATGAGACTGACCGCACAAACAAACCGTAATATTTCCGAACATCAGTGAAGAGTTCAACTCTGTGGCCATGTTTAGTTTATTTACAGAAAGTTTGTGATTAAATTTCCAGCTTGCGACTTTGTCGTGAGCCATGCTGTTACGGACTTCTTTTTGTAAACAAGGCGCAGTGAGATCAAATCAGAGCAAATAGAAATTATTTTACTTTTTCTTTGACGCTTCTCAAAAAGTTTGGGTTATAAGAAAGCGGTTCTTAAAGCACAGTTGCACGTTTTTAAAGATTTACTTTCGAAAGCTTTGAAACAACTGCTAAATTTCAAACAGTTGACATGGTACGGCTTGAAGTAAATCTGAGTGTAAGTTGGGCTTCAATATTTGGTGCTTTCACTCTCCCGATTGTCCTTACCTTTCCAGCACCCTGATAAATTTTCTTTGGATGTGAGGAGGCAGATTTGCCCGGTGTAATTTTTACGATGGATGTTGTGATGACAGTGTTTTGTCCATGCAATCTATACCTAGATTGCTTAAGGTTTCTAATTTTTGTTGTGGAAAAACAATACTGTAACGTTTTTGTGATTGTAGTATAAAAAGGCGTCGTAATTCCCGCATGGCTTTTTCCGGTAGCTAGCTCTTATGGAGGAGCAGCAACAAGTACCTGAAACAAGTCTACAACAAACTTTGGTTTGGCGCCACAGCATCTGTCGACAGTCTTCAATTGGTTTCACACTTGCCTGGTTACGACAACACCTGAGTCGGATTTTAATGGAGCGTCCGACAACATAAAATCACTACACAAATGCTAGAGACAAATAAACTAACCAAAGCGGGCAAACTACAGTTCCGATACTAATACTAGGTAAAAACACACAATCAAGTAAGTTTAACACCTGACCATACGAGACAGGAACCCTCCAGCTATGGTTTGTAATTTGTATACTGTCTGTCTTTAATCTTCCTCAGTGCACTTAACTCCTCATAACAGGAATTCGTGTTGCTTCCAGAAAAACAACGTCGCAACACAGATTCAGCATTCTAAAGTGATCTATTCCGAAGAGAGGGAACATCCAAAACATATGATGGATTCTCCATACAAATTCAAGCAGCAAGCAATTTGTAAATACTTTTTGTGACTACGTAGAAACACAAGGTAAGCTTCGGAAGCAGGAGTGTAGCCAGCCCAAAATTTTGAGAGGGCCAAATACTGTATTTTTGCGAGCAACAGTTTTTGGTGTGGGACACCGCCTCTCGAAGAACAAAAGGAAAAGATATGATAGAGATTTGAGGGGATGGCCCCTTTGTTCCCCCTGGCTACGCCTATGTTCGGAAGTTTATCAGTTTTCAATTGCATCACAAAAGAGAAGAGTCGAACATAATGTTTTAACAACTTCATGTGTATGTTTTTTCGATCTTACAAGCAGAAAAGACCAAAGGTGCTTCAGTGTGTGCAAAAGAGTTGATTTCAACCAGTTGCACATTGGACCACTTCGTGAAATGTCTTTGGGATAAATTCAATGAGAGAAAATGTTCTGATGTACAATCGCCGCAGGAATCCTCTAGAACAGGGGTTCCGAAACTGGGGTACATGTACTCCTAGGGGTAAATTTGCCTATCTGAAGGGGTACAATTAAGTTTAGCAATAGAAGGAAAGATATGTTTATACATTATTGATTTCGAATTATTTATACATATATCAGTGAATATTATTTTCAAAAATCATTATGTGCTTATTGGTAAACATATTTTTATTATTTTCTTCAGTCTTTTTGTCATAAAAAATTTTAGAGGTACGTGCTCATCTGTCAAAATGCTGAAGGGGTACATGGCCAGAGAGAGTTTGGGAAACCATGCTCTAGAACCATCGCAATTTTCAGCTAATATTTGCGGGGCCTATGGAATCACTGGCTATATAGGTGCTATTCCTGGTGAACATGAAAACCTGCATGGCCTCAGTAAAAATCGAAAAACGCCGGCAGATTTTTGAAGTTTCATAATTGTTTTCACATCTCCGGGCAAGTAGTTTGGATTGTTTAATTTGAACAGGTAATGCATATCTTAAAAAATAAAACTATTGGCCACATGCACCAGCCAATGCTTTATACATAACAAGTTTTGTTGTGCAGAAGTATCTGAACAGTATCTCACGCCTTTAGTTGCGGGTTTGTTTCACAAAAATTCAAATTCTTGTTGCAAAAAGACTGGTTTTGCTTTCCTGAAAAGCAAACGTCACCTGACAAGGAATTTTCACTTCGCAACATCAGAGATGACAAAGCATAGTTCAGACCCGCAGAGATGAAAACGAATTTTTGGAAAACGTTTTCTCGTCGAAGTAAAAGGAGCATTTACTACTAACAGGTTACTTTTTTTGGTACACGCAACTTATTTTTTCGACCAAAAGTGCAACTGTGTGGTGATTGGTGACGTAAGAACATAATGGTATTGTTCTCCTCAGACAACAGCGTTTGCAGCACCTTGTGTAGTTTGCTGTGAATGCAAGAATGGGCGGTGCTAGCACTCACGTTTTTTTTCTTCATATGTAAATATTTTGTTGGCTGTAAATAGGTCATGCATCAAAGTAACTAATTTTGTGTGAGATGTCAGTAGTGCGTTGAAAATGTAATATTTTGTTCAAGAATACAAAGACAAACTAAAGTTGCGAAAGTCGAAACGCATGTGCTTGTTGTTTTCGGAAGAAATTTCAGTATTGTTTCCGCGAAGGCTTTGGGTCTTAAAATCTTCCTCCGTGGAATAACTCACGTGTTGTATGATCTTGTTTGGCAGGAAAAGCCGGAAAAGGCTGCTTTGGCTTAAGTCGCCTTTCTGGTATCATTGCACCTTTACCTGTTCTGAAAATTGGGCTGCAATTTTTGTCTGTTTTACAAAGGAGCAGTTGTCCCAAAGCTTGAACAATATAAAACGGATCTTCTGCATGTTAAAGCAGCCGGTTCAACACTTTGTGCAGTCGCCTGTTAGTTTGTTTCCAATCTGATTTAATTTTTTTTTGTATTTCGGCTCCACAGCCACAAGGAAATTTTACCCGCATTACAGCACTATTTTCCTCAGGTAATGCTCTGAGCCTCCGTACTAGCCATCAATCACCGACATGAAAGCATTTTCGCTATGTAATATAATTGTCTTCATGAGGTTAGCGTGTGAGTGACATCGACGTGTCATATGTTCATGCTCGACTTGCGAAACAACTCGCTGATAAACAAAAAGTTCACGAGTCCACGTTATGACACCAGTGAGTGCTGAAATTTAAACCTTTTGAACGTGCGAATTTCAAAGTATCACGTACACCAGTCAAATTTTTTGATCAAGCTGTGGAAACGCGTGAGTAACCCAGAGGCATGGTGTCAGTTAATTTTACGATGGGCTGTTGTCAACCTATCAGCAGCTCCGTGACAGGATAGAAGACACACATGATTTTCAGCGTTTTGCGATGAAATTCAAATATTGCGTCATGCTAATGAGAGATGTAGCTTGTCATCAAGACAAGGCCTCGTTCGACTTGCAAGAGGTTTTGTTTGCAAGTCGATTGCGTCACTGCCAAAGCATTATGACATAACAGTCTGACAGGAAGTGACCAACCACCCACCACGCTTTTTGATGGGATTACTTCCACACAGAAATCATTCAGAGACATTTAAGGAAATTAAATTCGGGTCCCTAGAAATACTTGGGCGCCAGCATTGAAGTCCTAACAATGCAACAATTCGTTGAAGGATTCAGAAACATTTTTTTAATGGACAAACAAGCTGGGTGGAATGATTGGAGTGTAATACATGAGTGGCAATAAAAACCAGAAAGATCATGGTTGCCTATCATCGCTTTTGGAAACACACGTAGCACAACACAAAGGAGCCAGGCCTGTTTAATATCGTTGCAGCAATATGCCCCGAAAAAACTACTTTGCAATGAAAGTAATTGTTTTGTTTAACTGACGGGAAGATAAGCTCAACGCGATTTACACAACGAAAACGCATTTGCAAGGATAGAACAAGAGGGTTAAAACTCTTTCTAAATACGGTGAAATTAATATTAAGCTTTTGATACGTTCTGCACGTACAGTTGTTTAAAGAAGAAAAGAGCTTAATTTGTCTCAATATTGATTTTAATTAATCAAGTTACAACCGCTTTCCTTTCGCAAGAAGTACGTAATGAAGTTCCTCAAAAATCTCAGGATCAGTAACACAAACGTATCTACATGTAGAAGAGAAACCTTGGCAAGCAACTTCACCTTCAACAACTTAACCATATTAATTTGATAAGCACTTGTCTACTGTTTTTTCAACGCAGAGCATTCCGCTTTAAATAAAGCGTACCGTATTTACTTCGCGCGAAGACGAATTTCCTGTGGTTACAATCTACTTTACTTTATTTACGAACTACGTTACTCTAATTACAAAGAATAGAATATTCTGCGTTACCCTCTCTCCCACCCTATGTCTATCCTATCCCTCTCCACATATAAAAAACGGAGCGATTTCTCCAAACTGCTTGCAGTATTGCTCAAAGCAGCGACTGCGATATTGGCGTTGCTTCCGAGTGTTTTCAAACGTCGCCCAATAAGTAGAAGTTTGGTTTTGCGCATTAATTAACGTGAAAACGTTGACTTAATGATACAAAGCCTTCAAATATATATTTTACTGTACTTTTTCATTTAACCGCATAACGCAAGCGAAACCACCATTATAACAATAACATGAAATCCCAATTACTTAGTTTTATTTTTCTCAATATTCTGTCCTTGCTTTTTCCTTTAACCCGTTTACCTTTCAATTGTTGTTGCGCGTTTCACAATACTTGTTAGGTTTCCATGTACATATTGTCAACCCTGGTTCACACAAGTTACATAAAATGAATGAATATTATGAAAATGAATATCTGGCAAAATGTCTACATTCAGCTATAGCTTATTAATAGCAGGACGAACACCATGAATTTTCGGAAGTTAGAGAGAATAAAATTCACTCAAATAGTTTTTTTAAGTATCTGTCAAGGAACAGTCATGCTGTGCAACTAGAAATGTACGTGACACTTATCCATCCAAATCATGAAAACATATATGAGTGGGTTCACTGAGACATGTGCGACGGAACAAGGAAAATTAATTATGGCAGCTTTTGAAGTCAAATAACGCCCTTAAACCTCACATAGGTGCAACTTGTTACTCGGTAATGTTTTTGACTTCACAAATCTTTTGAAAATGCACTTGCAGTAAAGCTTTGCCTGTCTGCATTCAAATATCCTCCATCATGGTGGTGATGTCAACTGAAGAAAGTCGAACAAGCTCTTCACCTTATATGTATGGCTGGCAAGGAAAGCCGAATAGTGCGTTGGAGTTTTTCAATCAACTCATGCTGGCTAACTCCTAAAAAATGATATCCTCGTTAAACTGTGTTCCGCCGCGCGGCTGTCAAGCCCCCCCCCGCGGCAAGCTGACACCAGAAAGCCGCAATGAGGTGCGTACCATGAGCGAAGCTGCCTTGGATTTCTGGACGTCATGTGGATTGCGATCGGACACGCACTGAGCTCTTTCATCCGACGTCATTAAGCTTGAGCAAGTCCGTGCCAACCCATGCTGCGCTGTATTCGTCATGACGTTCCTTCGATGCAGACGCCCTTGTGTAATGCGCTTGGCGAAATTCCCCATCTTAGTTAAAATAACGTTGTATTTCGTTATTATTGTGTGTTTGAAAATACGTTCGAATTCTAGTGACGAAAAGGACGACTTTTTTCTTACAAATTTGTGTCACTACAACACATGGAAATTGTTCAGCCATCGACGGGTCTGCTTCAGACGATGATGTGTTCAAAATGTTCAGGATTTTTCAAAATTTGCAAATTTACCCGGAAAGTTTGCTGAGCTTCACAAGCAAAAGTGAAAACCAGCTGTTTTGTATGTTATTAAGTTAATGATATTTTCCACAGTTTGATTATATCAGCAAAAGGGTGAACTTGGTTATATGGCTGTAGCCGTGGCAAGCCAACCAAAACGGGTAACACTGGGCCACTATCACTGAAAAAGCGGAAAAAGGTCATCACTCATTGCAAGCAGAGGTGTCACGACTGACATAGAGAGCCTTGTGCTTCGGTCTCCCACTGGCAATGTCTCTGTTTGCAAAATGATGAGATCTGAGATAAAATGTGACCGAAGTAAGTTTTTATGCTTCTGTTGTACATTATAGAATTCAAGTTTATATTTTCAAGCACTTTCACAATCGAATTTTTCTGGCCATTCGGAATTTTTAGTCAGAGGCTTCCAAAATCTTGACCTTTTCAACAGTAGTTTCAAAAGAAACTTCGGCTCAAGTATTCTTTGCATGCAGTCGAAGCAAGCACCAACTACATTGTGTTAGAACTCGCACGTGGGCGGCAAGGTACGGGAGAGGTTTTGTTTGTTTTGGCGACAGCCTAAAACTACGGCTCTACTGAAATCACTGTTGCTTAACTACTTCTGTTGCAAAAGTCATTTCCTAGGTTTTGTCCAGAACCGTCATTCGTTTGTTTTAGGTATTTCCAACCAATCATGTGAATTCCATAATGACGATTTTGTCAACAAACGCAAAACATTTCGCACGACGAGCCTTTTTCAAAAATACCCCTGTTCGTTTCCAGAACGATTTCCAACAACTTGTAGAATTAATGAATGAAAGCCATAGTAACTACCTGTCCACAACAAGACGTTACGCGTAAAAAATATTACACTACGAACGGACTAAAAGTTTCAACAATTAATTATGTTGGTTTTAATACTGTGCTAACATTATACCGCAATTTATCCTAAATACGCCACGTTGCGGTCGTTTCGCTTGTAAAGCGGAAACACAAAAATGAGACAATAAAGTACATCACTAACAATGGCATTTTTAAACTCGAAAAACAGTATCATTAGCAAAAAATTTTTCTGAAATAAAAATTATTTTCATTTTATTTTGTGCTAAGTACATGACTGTGGTATAGCACTGTTTTACTTTGAGTATTTACAAACATTTCTATTCACCAAAAGTAGTTGGTCGCACGTGAGATGTAAAAACTGTGTAAAAGCTGTGAAAACTGTGAGCAGTAAAAAACTGTGAGAAATTCTAAAAGAAATAGGTAAAAGTATTAAGGAGTTAAATCAATGACCAGTCAACATAATTTAGATAGCTACACAGTTTGAAGAAATAAGTAAATTACACAAAATAGTATGGATGATGTCTTTTCAATAAATGCTAGCTACAGTGATATGTGTACAACTGATCTCAAATTTGCTTATCCTGCGATTTGTATGAGTTTTCTTTCAACTAACGAGGCATTGATGGAATCAGGTGAAAGAAAATTTGCTCTGCTGCCAAAGGCCTTACTTCCCTGTAGCAATTTTTCCTGTTATTCAATACTGCTCCAGAGAGCTAGACTTGCTGACAAAATTTAATGCGTTAATCAACTGCTATTTGTGATAAACAGTACTACAGCCTGTATTTCATCTGAGTATACGCTGTTTAGTCAAATATTGGCAGTGTAACCAAACACGATTTTACAACTCATTAGGAGTTTTGAACTTAAAAACAAAAAAAGGTTTCAACTAAAAAAACTTTAACTTCAATACCCTTTCGCTTCTACGAGCGTTTAAAGAAAAAAAATATATTTTAAAAAATGTTGCACGATTTCTTAATCTATTGGCATATGGTTTTGCAAGATTCAGCACTTATAGAAAACATTTTATCTTTCAGCATTAAAAAGCTGCCAAAACCTCGGTGAGAAGGTTATTGACCATCAACACATGTAACCGAATGTCAAGCTTGATTATTCTGCCTGATTATGCTTCATTATTCTGCTTGCTTCTATCACTGCAATTCATAAACAATTATTTCACATGAATGAAATTCCTCACTGATAGTTGAAGTGTCGCGTTCTGAACGCGATAAATGCCAAATAACTGCTTCAGAGAAAATTGAGCATTTTACTTGCATCCTGGGATACTTTTTCAAAGCAGTCGAAGGTAGCAAATCAAAACTGAATAAGGTCCACTATTGTTGTTTTTTACAAATCCGCAACTCATCTAGACGTCAAAATAACTTTCTTGTGACTTTCGGGGCAGTGAAAGTCATGGACCAGATTTGACGATTGACGCCTGTATTTATCTGGCGTGTGACTGAGAAGCCGAAGGCTGAGCAAACATGGGAACTGTAAAACAAACGCAAAGGATTAACTGAATGGCCCAATACTTTATTCCCGCAATAAATTGTTGTATGACGTCTGAACAAATGAAATATTACGCAACTGCGCCCACGGATCACTCAGAAAGATACCGTTGTCTTGGTGAGCAACTTCAACGCAATAAGCAACTTGGAGAAGGAGGGTCTACCTTTAACATAACTCACCCTCTTCCAGCCTACCTACAAAGAGGCTTGAAAGAAGGCATGTTGGAGCCAGCAAAATTGGAAGTGGATATTGGATACTGTCACGAGCTATGAGATTCACTGGGTTGGCCAAAAAACGTTTCATATTTTCCGGAAATTCGACTAGACTTTGAGCGATCAAATAGCTCAAATACCGAATGCTTGATATAGGAAAATCTCTTTCAAAAAGCTACTCTGCATAAGCTGGAAGAAGAGAAACTGTGGAAGATGTGCTTCACAATATACTGCTTCTTCGTCTTCGGCAATCTATTTGATTGTTGTGATCGTTAGAGGAAGCTACTCGAACGACTAAGTCGCTTTTTGTGGAAATAATCGTTCGTCGAAAGTTTGTTTACACAGTGTAGCTGCTTGCTTCTAATCAACAGAGATGTTGTGTTTTTCGTGTGGGGCTGGTAGGCCGCGGTTTTCCAAAGCACACATTTGACAAACTGGAATTAGAGGGTGGTTTTAATTTAAAAAAGCAAATACCAAAATATGCCATAGGTAATGCTTTACTACTGAGCACTTTGCTAGACAACGTAACTTTTACGAAATCAACCCCAGAGTAAACAGACGAATCTTCTTCAAGAAGGTAATGTAAGAGACCGACTTGCTAAAGATAACTCGTAGCCAACCGAAGGAGCGTTTTGTTTCTACAGTGGTCGTTCTACCGGGTCAGATTTTCTCATTCAAGTATTTCAAAAAGAAGAGTGGTCTAGCTTACAGCTGCTAAAAGCCTTATGTTTAATCGTGGTTCTTTCAACCGTCGCAAAGTACTGAGGCGCATCCTTGCATTTAAAACAATGGGTCGACAGTTTTGCTCTACGAGACGAAGGTTCCAGCAAACGAGACCACGCGGACAATGCTTTGCTAGACGATGTACACAGCGTTTGCACTTTTCATCTACTTCACGTTGAAAAGACACATCAAAGAAACTCTGCCATAAACACTTGCCGTTAATACATAACTCAAAACGTTCGTGCGTGGTTATCGGGCAGAGTTTACAAGATTACATGATGAAATGCACGTCTCTCTCCTGCAGTAAATTCATATGCTTGAGCAGTGTTACACAACCTGCACTCCGGGATTTTTTCAAAATCTCTACACCTTTTGCCCTCTGTCAAGAGACATGCGCTTCCAGCTGTCGCAGTTTTAAAACTGTAACAATTTAAAAAAGTTTTAAATTATGTTTCAACAGGATGCAACCAGTGTCCCGTGATGAATGCATGTTGTCTGTTGGCGACGTTTGATCTCTTAACTTACTTCGCCGTTGCCATATATATTTGATTTTTGAAGCGATTTTTCCCAAATCAGACGCACCATGAAGTAGCGAACAGAAATTAATCTGCGATTGAGTTTTCGCAACTCAAGACGGATTTGTGATCGTTTTCAAAAGTGGCTGACCGACCACAAGGCCAATAAAGAGCCTTATCATCTTTGCAGTATTCAAGAATGTATTTACCCCACAAGTTTGTACAAATTTTCGTGGTGCATAAGAACTGAACGAACCTTGCGTTACATTTGAACTGAAGAAAAGTTACTCTGATACAGTTACAACAATAAAAGAGAACCTTAAACAGTTAAAAACAAACCAATGAGCGTCAAAAACTTTGAAGCATATCATGATGGACACTTCGAAGACTCTTTTGTAACTGCCAATCTCTTTGGTAAACACCAGTGTTATCGGTACTCTAATTATTATGCCATCACTCTTGGCCAGGTAATAAAACAACGAATCAAAAGCTCTAAGTACTGAAGGCAGTGTAAAGTCCAAGGACAAGAGCAGACAACAAAGACCTCAAAATGAGTGATTCATGGAACTAAGTGGGCAATTTTGCATAAAATTGCTTCACACATAATTGTATTGCTGTTGTAAAATCAAAGAAACTTTAACATCTATCTGCTAAACTCAACTTAATTCCGTCTGGAACAAATGCCAGCATCAGATGAACACAATAAATCAATTATACACAAAATCACAAAATGAAAAAATAATTTTGTTGTTTTGTTGTGTTTCCCTTAATGACAATCTTCTGAGATGCGCCGTAACGAAAAGAAAACTACAAATTTGGGCAAGGAAAAGTAAATACACTAGTCAGGCTTTTCAACTTGAGATAACCGGATTAGCGCCAGGGTTTCCTTTTCTAGTAGGTATGCCATTTGCTATTTGCATTTTATGTGTCACAAAATTCGTTCTTTATACCTTTGTTTCATAGAAAAATATTTAGGTGTCATTTTTGGAGAAGTGTGCAATCAGAATTTCAATGTCCTCGCGTATACATGAAATATCAAATTTCTGGAAAGATGCACAACAATGAGAAACATATTTGTCTCAAGATTCGTAGCAATGAAAAACACTGTAACGTGTAGCTAGAAAGAAAAAGTATTGTATTCGCAGAAGCATTTTGAACAAAAGCTAAAAGTTTGGTGCTTTTCTTTATGTCAGTCGTGATAAGAGTTGTAGCGCATATTCCATTCGTTGTAAAATCGTAAAAAATCATGTCTATGACAAAGTATGTTGTACTGCTTTTTGATATTGCGTAAATTTCTGGTAATGCGAAGATATTTTGTGCTTTTGATGAATAACTCATTCGTCAATTTTTTCCGATCAACAAATTCAACATGATCGTCATGGTTCATGCATTTATCTGCATTTACTGGTGTTATCGGAAAAGAAACAAATCACTTGAATTATATTTTAAATTCATTTTTTCAGTTTTCTTGTGTGAAGCAGCATGTGCCTGTGCTTCTTCGCTTCTTTTCTGGACTGCTTATGCTTTCAGTTGCAAACGTCACCGCACTATAGTTGTGGTTCTCGAGCAATAGCAAAAGACTTAAAACTAATTATTTGATGAAAATCTCATTGGGTGTACAACCTTTTCACAAAAATGTGGTTTTAAACTTTCGTCTCCTCCACTTAAGATAGAAAATGTTGTTGAGCAATTTATTAGTTTTGCAGTTTAGGTCAGGTGAGTTTTGCATATCCAGTCATGCTGTAGGTCAGGCCTGCGCAACATACGGCCCGCGAGAGATTTTCCAGTTGCAGAAAATTTGCAAAGGCATGACTACAGATAGTTAATTAATTGTCCTTTCAGTATTTCTTCCACACTACAACGAAATAGACTTAGGCGGCCCGCTGCGAATTTATTTTGATTAATTTGACCCTTCCAGCTTTCTGAGTTGAGCAGTTGAGCTGCTGTAGGTAATTTGTAGGATGCATCAAACGCAGGCAGACTTTGTGTTTCACTGTATTATTTCAACCTGCACATTGGCTATATTTCATGGCATGCGACATTCGTTTCATAGCTGTCACACAGCGCAACAGCTTTGCCGGCTTTCCTGATGTGGTAGCGCCAAAATTGCATTGCACATAAGACCAACGCTCGCTAACAAAATAACAGTTTCAATAGTTTGCTTCATATGTAAACAGCAACGAATGTACTTGGAGCCCATGGCATCCAGATCGCAGAGGCGGTGGCATGCGGTTGAAGTTGAAACCCTGCTTGTCTCGGTGGCGATAAACAGAACGCATTTAGACGCATACAATTATGCCTCAACTTTCGACAAAATTTTAATTCAGTGAAAGCATGAACGTAATAAACAGTGTTCAGGTGCTTCATCCGTTTATTTACCTACTTCATATGACCCAGAGGACAGAGATCTACGAGCATACCTGAAGCAGGTGCAGTCCGCATCTCAGTGGACGGCGCGATCGTTACGCATAATCAAATTGCGCTTTCTGCGTGACAAGTTAAATGCGAGAAAACTTTTTTGAAAGCATCGCTTTTCATAACTGCGCTTTCATTCACTTCAAGCCAAGCCACCCACCCTGTTGTCCGCCCCGGCTTAGTCACGTATATTGAGCCGCTCGATATTTCAGGGGCTGTTCAGCACCGTCTGTGGCTCGGACAATAAAGTTTTCTCAACCGTCGACCAATCGCGCGCAGATTGACAAATTAGGCCAAAACAGAACGCCGAAAATGTAGTGGATGCGCGCACCTGTTCCCAACTTTCCCGAAACTATTTATTTTGTAACGAATCGGTTTAACTGCCTTATATATAAGCCTTGCGTTATCGCCTGCTTCATCAATGGCTCGATTATTATTCGCGACGCTCTAAGGGGCCGATTTGCAAACGTCTGATCAACCAACGATGCGCCGCCGATTTTCCATCGTTTCAGCCAAGTTGAAACTACAGTATTCGCAAGCCATCAAAAGCGAAGCGGTTTCAGGTGCAGCGTAAATGAATTTCCAAGACGATCAAGCAGATTTGTTTGAAAAGTGCCACCTGCCACAGCCCCTTTTTGCAGCCGCCATTAGCTGATCAGCGTTCTCGTTCGGTCAAAATGAAGTTGTTGAGAAAAAACCGTGACAAGCTGATTACACGCGGGCTCACGTGCACAGATGGCGAAAAGGCGGAGCTGAGCTTTGCCAAAACTTCAACGTTGCCGCTCGACGCGCGCACCGTAAATGGCCGGGCAAGGTACACATTGTTCATATCATACAGCACACAAATTAATCGGCACCTGGTCAACACACTCGGTTTACCGTTGCAGTGAGAAGTCGATGTAAGGCGTTGCTGCAGCTGTACAAAGAAGCATTGGCCAGCGCGCCTGAGCCCTTGACGCAAACAAGCCGAAGCAGAATGTTGCCGGCTGTTTGAATTAATAATCTACGACACCGTGATAGTCACGCAAGTGACAAAGGCATGCATCATTCCGGCTTTTACCTAAACTTACTCAAACTTGGCGAGTATGCACTGTATTATGGTTACCCGTTCAATTTGTCATTCGCCAAACGCAAGACTCCGCGCTCGGTGTACCTTTAACCCTTTTGGGCATGAAAGCCACTATACTGACAGGCATTATTGGTCATAACTCACAAACCAGAGCTGCATCAAAAGCTCAGACATTGCTGGAAATGATAAGACTTTACCCATCTTATGACGCAGGTTTTGTGCATGTGTGAATTCACTGTGACGCCTTCTGGTGGAAACCGCAATGACATAATAATGTATAACCGGAAAATTATAAAAAGTAGGTAAACCACTTTTATTTTTATCGAAAAGTTCATCAAACTCTGTATGCAAAGATGTCTTCGTTTTCTCTCTGCCACAAACGGTTTGTGAGTTACGACCAATGAGACGAGCTAGTAATGCCACTAGCTCACTTTCAGAGTCAGTACAGTGGCTTTCCCTCCCCAAAAGGCTACCCAGGTTGTTATGCGAGTGTCAAAATTCCGCCTCCTGCCGAGCACGGACGAAAATGACAGACCAGCTGGCGTGCATGACCTCGTAATGAACAGTGAGCGTCGGACTGTTCGCGCTATTGAACTGTAACTCATATGCCGTGACCTGTTATTTTACACCTGACACTAATCATTTCCAAGGTGTTTCAATAGCTGGTTGGTGATTTCCCTGAATTCGCTGCAACAGCTGTCCGGGCGTTTCTCAGCCTTTTTGTTGATGAAAAGTAGCCCTATTTCGTTCCATGCCGTTATCGGTTTATGTCAGGAATTTTGTGGGTTTTCCGATTCGCTCATGCAAACCTGAACTAACTGCCACTTTAAAATGATCCTTGTAATTTTAGCCAATATTTTCAGTTGAATATTTATTCACATTCCTAGTGAAGTTATCTATATTATAGCTTTGACAAATGTTGTGCCCGCACTGTACGCAGAGGGTTTGACACTGATATGTAGATAGATGGTATAAGCAAAAATCTTAGCAAGTTTGTTCCAATAAAGTCATAGATTATCAAATCAAACATAAGCATTCATCCTCCAAACTTGTTTTATAACACTGCTTTAATAAGCACATACTTATCCCTATGAAAAAAGACGAACCAACTTTGATCATCACAAAATACTAGTCACTAGTCTTGAAATCTTTCTTAGCAACTTAAATAACGCAGATACAACTGTTGAAAATTTTTTTTTGAGTTTTTCTTTGTGACGTAATTTTTTGTGCCCTTGCTAAAAAAGTTGTCGAATGGTGAATTTTTATGACTGGAAAGTCAAATAAGATCTTAGATTTGTTTGTGGGTAGCTATCATAGCATGCGTATCAGTTTTTCTATTCAGTAGGTTTCATTGTTGTAAAAACGTTCCAAGTTTATCTTAACACAAAACGGTTTAGAGTTGGAGCACCACTTATGCTTTAAGCTGTTTGCAAACTTCCTCTTAACAAACAGATTTTTTAAACCCAGACTACTTAGACTCAAAGGTTTGGTTGCATGCAGGCAAAAAGTAGATAACAACTCATTTCCAAACCTGACCAAGCTTGAATAAGAATGAAGCTTTATCTGTTACTTTCATAAAGAATTCTCGCAAGCTTTCTTTTGCAAAGTACTTTCTGATAGCTCAAATAGCTCTTTCTGGTCTTATTTACTCTGTCAAGTGCACCAAAAATTTTGGTTGACGGACTGTAATAGCAATCTTCTGAGTCCAACTACTCACCATTGTCAGAAAAAAACACTGACTAATCGAACCGCTGCGGTACATCCATATACACTGTGTTTGCACCCGAGCCATTCAATTATTTGCTTTACGCTAAATAACCTGATCGGCACCTGTTGATTGCCGGATAAGTAAGCTTACAGTCCTGCCGCGTTAAGTTTGCTAAGTGCCTGTTTCCCAAGTCTTGGCTCGTTTGAACAAAAATAGACGTCAAAGAGGGTTTATGTTACTTACAGTAGAACACAGACAGTTTTATCGGTGTACTTTTGATTTAGGTTCACCACTTGTCCAAAGCAAGGTGAGCTTCATTGAAGGTTGTGGTATGCTAAGCATACATTTGAACAAAGGCATGTTCGAGCTGCCTAAGGTGGTGAAACCAGAAATGGCCAAACGCAGATGATCATAAAATTTTGACGTCGGACAACGAACAAAGCAAACACAATGTCGTGGCAGTTGGTGAGTTAAACGCTCATTGCCTCACCAATGTTCCTAGACGATCTTTGCTGAGCTCCGCTGTAATGCTGTGACCACGAAGAGCTGGTTTTTGCAGGATAAAGTCGTGGCAGTAACGCCATTTTGTGCGCCAATGCTGAAAAGAATAATTTCAACTTAGATTGAAAGATTTCATATGTAACAGGTTACGCAATTTCACTCGTGGTGTGCCTTTTGTTTTTCCGAATTTTTCGTTTGCGATGTTCGTGTTACTGTTGAAGAGTTTGATTTGTCTTGGTTTTAAGCTTTTGGAAATTTTCTTACTTCAGCAGGTAAATTAGACTTCAAGTTTCTCCGAAAATGAAGAATGCAATTCTTTTCCTCAGTAGTTTCGTTGAAAAAGGCTATCGCTAGAACCTTAATTATTTTTCTGGTATATTATATTTGCGCTTTTTACAATTGGTTGAGTTATTTCAAACAACATGCAAACTCCAAAGGTTACCAAAGCCTTAGCTCTAGGTACTGTAATAACAAGGTTCACTAGCGACCTTACAAATTTCTGAAGAGAAATTTCCACATCTCAAAACAATTAAATCAGAACTTAAGGTATGTCATTTTGTCAACCACGATTTCAAACAATTTACAGCATTTTGAGTCAGGCCCGTGGCCACGGTGGAGCATTCGGGGGCAGTGCCCCTCAAATATTTCTGTGACTCCCCAAAGGTTGTTGTTTCCAGAAAAATTTATTTTAAACATATCATAAAAACAAAAATCTTGCTCACCTAAATTGTATTTTGCCCCTCCAAACTATTAAAACCTGGCTACGGGCGTGTTGTGAGTTCAACAGCAAGATTTTCTCAATAAAAAATTAAGCGCGTGTCCAAAACAGTCAATGGAGCTATCCATGGAATCGAAAAACGCTTGTGGTTCGAAATATGATCAAACACCGTTTGAGGGTCAACAAGTGGTAGGTAAACGTCAGACGAGTTGTTGTCAAATGCTGACATTCTTGTTAAATATGTTGTTTTGCTTTGTTATTGATAACATATGTATCATCTGAAGTTCGAAGAATGTTAATAATAGGAATGATTATCGTTCCTGTTACTTTTTAATTGCAAAGGTTCACAAATTTCTCCTGCTTGCGTACCCCGAGTTCATTTAAACTTTTCTCGGGGATCCCCAGATCTCAGATTGTTCAGTTTATGAAAATGTCATACGAACTGTTTCTAAATCTGCCATGGATAACTTATCCCTTCGTTCAGTAATTGTATTGACCACAAACAGGTTGCGAAACTTGCGAGGGGTTTGTTATACTGTTAGTTTTTATTGCGTAAAAATAACATGGCAAATTGGCAACAAATCTTCAAAGGTTTACTTTAAGTTACGGTAGTAGGCGTTTTGCCGCATGTGACTGTTGAACGCAGACATCTTTGGAAGGTAATGCAGCGAGGCCGGGCCACAACCAGCTGATATTTTTGAGAGTGGGGAAAATGATTGCACCTTGTTGTTTTGCCTAAGAACTAATAAGTTTTTGGCGCTTTCAAAATGTTTTTGAAAATTTTGGAAGGAGGTAATTGCCCGGTTTCCCCCCTGCTTGCGGACCTGCAGCGAGATAGTGACTGCTGATAGCGGTAAGCCATGCAGTTATAAAATGTGTGGAAATGAACATGAGTGAAAAGAAGCATTGCTCCCAACGAAGCGCAATTTTTGCGACGTTGCCGTAACATAGGGAAGTCATTTTCTTTGTTGTGTAGACAGGGTGAGCGTTTTGTGAACTTCCATTTGCTTTTGATCGTCAGCAACCTGAACCTCCAGTGGGGCCTGACTCTGACAGAGTCGCTTCGTCCCTACCTTCAAGGCTCAAAAAGAAAAGCCAGTAGCTTTGGGAAGAAGCTGTCAATTCCATCCACTTCTCGCACTCCAGCCGCAAGTTTGTGGAGCACCATCAATAAACATACTGGCAGGTCCGAGCAATCCTCTCGTCTGCCTTCTGTCTCTGCATACTCCATCGCTTCACAACTCGTGAAGAACGGGGAACACAAGGCAGGAGACCGAGAGTCCACAAGGCTCGTCAACAAGGAGGTGTCCGACCTATGGTTTGTCCCAGCACCTGAGAGAGATAGTATCTCTGCCCTCTTCTTCTTCTTCTTTTGAGCTAGTTGTTCAAACCACTGCTTGGCCGCACTAGATCTCGGGGCAAATGTTGAGCAGTCATTCGGTTATCTCGTTGTCCAGAACCGTCAGGCCATGCAGTCCATGGGAAGGTCGATGGATTGGGCATTGGAGGACAACATGGTCGACGGTTTGTTCTTCTGCGCCACACTCACAGGCCGCAGAGGAGGCCATACGACATTTCTACAAGCAGGAGCGGAAACGTCCGACACAGGTGCAGAGGCGGTTGAGCCGGACCCAGGCTCTTCTTGGGAGGGTCATTCCGGGAGGATGGGTGCCGGTGTCGGGAATTAAAGTGCGGAGCCTTGTGGGGATCTATCCTCTTTATACCATAGGAGCTTGCTAACGCCCTCAACCACCGAAAGCCAGGAAAACCTCCGTCATTAGATTCTATTTTCCCGGAGTTTATATTCCATGCCGGATCAGCTCTCAAGTCCTACTTATGCGAGTACTTCACTTCCTGCATGCGCCAACGCAAAATTCCCAGTATCAGGAGAGGAGCACTAATCGTTGCGATCCGATTGAGGGGATCTAAAGAGTTGAGGGGCCTAAAGAGTTCTGGCCCCATATCTCCACTGTCTGTTTCCTTCAAGATCTTTGAGAGACTCATCTACGCTTGTGTCGAACCAATCATCGACCCATTACTTCGGCAACAGGCGTGCTTTCGATACGGGAAATTGACCGTAGGTCAGGTCACCTTGCTGACGCAAGACATCAAGGATAGCTTTTTCGCTAGGAAGAAGGCCGGGACTGAGTTTGTCGATCTCACAGCAGTCTAAGACACTCTATGGCATTGCGCCTCATCTGCAAGCTAGTGTGATTGTAACCTGACAGGCACACAGCAGTGGCGTAGCCAGCCCTAAATATTTTTTTGTGTCAAAAATTTAGCGGGCCAAAATTTTTGAGTTTAGGGTAGCAGCAGTATTTTTTTGGGATACCGCCTCACAAAGCACAAAATGACTAGATATTCTAAACATTTGGGGAGATGGGCCCTGGCCCCCTTGGCTACGCCCATGGCACATAGTCCACATGATCATCGAGCTGATTGGCAATCTCAGTTACACCCTTATCACCGGTAACAACAAACGGAGCAGGTCATGACGCCTCAAGAATGGCGTCCCATAGGGATCAGTCTTGGCACCCCGACAATCTTCCTACCCTCGCGGGCATTCAACCTGCTGAGCTTCATTGCAAATAAGCGCACACTATCTCTAGCACGCCGTGCCATGGAGCCTGGACATCTGCTCCACTCACCCCTCACTCGTGCACCGGGTGGGAACGCACGGCATCTCAAATCGAGAC
>Ga0210059_1000222_pt1 | contig 62104 bp, 47 predicted proteins | sample Ectturendosymbi2_FD_188042 | JGI IMG/M metagenome (GOLD analysis project Ga0210059, IMG submission 188042) | Ecteinascidia turbinata endosymbiont from Florida, USA - Sample 2 (SPAdes) (version 2) | ecosystem: Host-associated > Tunicates > Ascidians > Unclassified | place: Key West, Florida... | reverse complement strand
CTTTCCCCGTGGCTACGCCACTGTCTTCAACACAGAATCATAAGTTTGCTTGAAGTTATGCATACAGTCAGGGGCGGAGCCAGACACTTTCATTTGAGGGGGCCACTGGAGGGGCCAGTTTTGCAACAAGGGGAGCTGTCAATGGTCTGTGTAGGACTTTCAGAATGAGACCTGAAAATTTTTGGGGGGGCCAGGCAAAACTTTGGGGGGGGAGTGGCCCCCCTGGCACCCCCCTAGCTCCGACCCTGCATACAGTCAAATATCCTGAAGTCAAAACAAGCTACATAAACTGTCATACTGACATATGCTTCAAAACAAAAACCGCAGTTGCACATGCAGCGAAATGTCGAACCCAGCGCAATATTTTTCCAAGCATTCAGTTCAATCATACGCAGCTTTACCGGTAGCAGTAGCCAATGCTTCAAGCCCCAACTGGTTTAAGTTTGTCGCTGATGCTGAGTTTTTACCGAACTAACGTGGAACCTATCGACCAGGTCAAAAGCAACATGATCTAAATCTTTCCTGATGCTACTAGCTTACCACAAACGAATCATCCGCAATCAGCGCAAAACAGTGAGAAGAGTAGTTACTATCAACGTATGCTGACGGAAGAGCTGTTGCGAACTTTTTCCTTTGGCCACCACTCACGTCAAAGTAGCGAATAGCGGTAGCGGTAAAATGGTAATAGCTCGCCACCGCATCTGTTATTTTTTTCGAAAAAGAGCGGCGCTATCGCTAACGCTACTGGAAAATTAGCTCGCTAAAGTAGCTTGCTACTGCCCAGCTCTGATGGAATGTTACAGTCGGGGAAGATTAAGACTGTGTGGGCCCCTGGCTGAAACTTAGAAAGGAAACCTTTATATATATATATATATATTATAACTGTCGTTAATAGGGAAAAAAATATATGAACGAACTGAAGTATTTGTATTATTAAAACAAAAAAAGCTTGCGCGAAAAAAACGAATCGTTAACAGATATGGATGTCACAATATAAACGAAACTCATTGATTTCAAGTCTCCATTTCTTGCTGGCGACTTGAAACCATATCGATAAATGTTCACAAAACACCGGTGGAACGTTTTGCATATACAATTGTACCCTGGTGCGGGGCCCGATTCGAATCACTTTTGCGAAGCCCCACTCAGCGGCGTGTGCAGAAATTCTTGATGGAGGCATAGGGTCACAATAATAGAAATCGGTGATGTTAAAGAGCAAGGCCTGATGGGGCGACACCTAGCTAGGGGTATCTGGAGGTATGCTCCCAGTTTCACATCTTCAGCAGAGACTTCAATGGACATCTCCGTAACACCCAATGAATCTAAGAGTTACTACATTCAATACCTTCTCTCTGGCCACGGTACCTCCCGCGGGGCAGTCAATTGGCCATGTGCTAAAGGAATTAACAACACTGCTTGATATGATTAGCCAGCAAAGATACAACAACTTAGGTACAAAACATCAGCAAAAGAAAAAGCATGACACCAGGACAGCACATAAAACTGCAGTGCAACCTTTTATTATAATGTTGCAATTTGTCCATGTTTGTGCCTTTTCTAACTTTGGATTCAATGGAAAAACGCCAAAATATTTAGGCGCTCTTGTTGGATTGAAGATCCCAAAAAATTTTGTAGGCTACTTGTTACTGCGTGCGAGAAATTCAAACAATTTCATGGATTTGCGAATCTAAGTTGAGAGAACTGGTTTAAATGCTTCGATTTCTTCACATAGCATATGCGTCAGTTGCGCCTGTGCTTGTTACTTTTTTATAGGAACCGTTATTTTTTATGCTTTTTAAGGAACCATCATTTTTGCACACCTGTAATGGCCATGTGGTTGGCATATAATTAACACTAGCTGTATTTCAACGGTTTTCGACAATCTAAAGTTGCCTCATCAGACTTGTGCGAGAGGAAAAATTAATATCGTTAAAGACTAATTAACCAGCACACATTTGGAATTACGAAATAAACTTAACTTGCAGAAGACAAGTAACAGCAACTATTGAAACAGCAACGACTCTCAAACCGTATCTTGCAGCAACTATTGGAACATAACCTGTGAATTACCAAACGCTTACAACTAAAAAAAAAAACTGTTCAAAACTTAAACCTTCTCTAATTTAACTAGCTGCTAGCCTGCTTCATACAAGTAACTCGTTGCTAGGTGGGCGTGGCTAGACAGGCTTCATCAATGATCTGGAACGTTATCCACACTGTGATTGGCTGAAAACCTCTTATTACACGAACAAGGTTACATTTTGTAAATTTGCGCCCAGGGTGACTGCTTGATTGTATGCCCCCTACCAAATTCTTGTAATAAGCAGTGACATATGGTGCTCATTGCGACTGGATAATACGCTGTTTGTGACGTCACAATATGACGTCATATTCACATTTGCAAACCAACGTTATGGCGAAGTTTGTTGACACAACATGCATATTATTCTCCTTACTCGCACTCTCCTTACACGTTTGTTGTACAATGTGTCACTGTAATAATCATAAATTAACAGTGCTCCAAGTTGCACTAACGCTAAGACAGAGCAGTTCATAACTGCAAAAATATCCATCAACGCGTTAAAACAGGGGAGTAGAACCCAGTCAGTGCTACGTCAACACAGTTCACAACTGCAAAAACGTAAGGTTGCGCGTTAAAACAGTGGAGTAACACACATTCAACACTATGACAGGCCAGTTTACAATTGCAATAACATCAGGGTGCGCGAATGCCTCGTCGAATAGCAGTCGAGCAGAAAAGATATGCGGCTGGGATGGCGGTCATCCAGGGTTTACAGCAGGGTTCTCAAATTCAAGTTGCTCCTATAGCCAAATGGAGATCTATAAAGTAACTCGAGGGCCGCATTATGACGCTGACACAACAATGGCGGTGCCTGAACCTCATTATTTAGCAGAAACAACTTTCACTTCTTGTTTCCTGCGAAAGTTATCGTGCGTTTTAGGCAGAGATTTGTAGCCGTCTGTATATTCTTTAAAGGAACTTGTTAACTCGCTGGCCAAGCACCTTCAAACATCGGTGAATAAAATAAATAGCTTATATGTTAATTACTTGAAAATTGCCAAAAAGCATCGCGGGCCGCACAAATGCCCTACTGTAGCTTGTCATAAATGTGAGGCCCTCTGACCTATACGATTTCATCAAGCATGCAAGGCAATGGAAAACAATCAGTCAGTGCTGCTCATCATGCATTCAGGGTAAAACAAAGGGCATGTGCTAGTAGCCTTACAACAGGAAAAACCATCCAGTTACAGCATTTAAATTTTTGTAATTTCACCCTTTGGATTCCCCCTGTCTTGGATGCCCAGGGCCATCGCTCCGTTCGCCCCCCCTCTGCACGCCACTGCTCGTGGTCAATAACACAGACGCAATCCTACAACACAAGAACACAAAAATGGTTAGCCACAGCGCATTACAGAGTCGGTGTTTAGTGTTTACACTGTTGCACATGACCAACACTAATAGGAGCAAAACACTTTACAGCGCCCCAACTGTAGCGCCATTCACCTATCATAATGCAGGGATCTAGTAGTGTGAAAGAAATGAGAACATTCTAATATCAAAGCTTTGAGATGAACAGCTAACAGAGAAAAATATATAAAGTGAAAGATAAGTCAAATGGGGCTGCACATTGGCGCACAGAGACATGCAAACTGTTCCGATCAAGGTTTCAATTGCTTTGCAACGCATTTATCATGATAGCGACAGCCAATTGATTTTCCTGAATTTTAAATCAGGATTTGGCAATATAGCGTTTTACCAGTTATATTTCTTACTTTTTCTATGCTTGGTTTGTACACGTTGCACACAGGATTTTTTTACTACACAAAAGCAATGTTGATGAGACGCGAACACCGAAACAATGCACCAAAAACTATTGCAGTTGGTCGTCATCAAACAGGAGCGTTGAAAAATTGAGGAAAAATGAAGATTTGTAAAATGCATCAGACATTTTAAGCAATCGGATAAAAAGGTTAGATGAAGATGCGCAGCATATAAAAATCGATACAAATTGTCTGTTAGCAAGGCATCAAAGGTCCTGACACAATTGCTAACCTGGTTATCTATTTATTTTTATTGCCAACTTTCCCACTAAAAAGATTATTTGTTTGCACTGTCTTTTATTGTTCTTATTTATGAATCTTGTACTGTACTCTTGCTGCAACCAATAAGTAAATAATTCTAACAGCACAAGGCCAAGAGGCCTCGCGAAATGTCACTGGTCAGAACTTTCTGCCTTAATCAATGCGCAGCATAATTTAAACTGATTTAAATGAACTTAAATGAACCACGATTCCAAATTCCAATGCAGACCAACCAAAGAGAATATTCTCAGAAGGGAGTGTAACTCACACTTCAACTGCTTTTCGCTCTGCGCACCACAGGAGCACGTAAGTTCGCGTGCAACCTTAATGTCACAGATCATTCGTTAAATGCAATTGTCTGCATGTGACAAAGCCACCGCTCTAGCTTGCGCATGTCAACAACCTTTGAAACAACATCAGGAAATGTATGCTGCGCGGATTTATTCGCAGATACTCAAAATCATTGGACACGGGGCGTGTCGCCCCCACTTTTTCAGGCAATTTTGTTGTAAAATGTGAGGGGTACAGCTTGGTGTAAAACCGACATAGTCACCGGGTCGATGCAAAAGTAAAGTTTTATAAAGACAGATTCACAATCTTGTTTTGTAGAGGTGTTTTGAAAGCAACCCTATTAATCACGCTTTACTTTATCCTTTTAACATCAAATTTCAATACGTTTAAACATCCAATTTTAATAGATAAAATTAACTTCAAAAGTTTCATACTAAGAGTTATGCTTCTTTTGGATTGGTTGCTCAGTGGGTCACCATTATCGCGACAGTACAAGAAATGAGGCTAAATTTTAGGCCGTGGCCGCGGGATAATGAGCCTGCAAAAACTTTCATTCATCATCCAATTTCATAAACTTTCAGTTGTCATTCAATTCCGCATAAACTTTAAACTTTCATTCATCATTCGGTTTCATGTCCGCTTTTCCTCTAGGGAGGGTCGCAGGCACAGGCGTAGCCAAGGGGCCTAGGGGGCCATGCCCCCAACAAATTTTTAGAACATATAGTCATTTTGTGCTTTGAGAGGCGGTATCCCAAACAAAATGGGTGCTATTTGCTGAAATCACAAATTTTTGGACTGGCTACGCTGCTGGTCGCAGGGGCAGTAGCGCTAGGAGGACTGGAAATACCTCACCGTCGAGTTGCAGGGTTGTCCGTCACAATTCGCATTGCATTGGTGATCCGCCCACTTCTCCGTACGTATAGTGTTGTTGTCATATAAACAGATAAGTTGTTGTGCGGCGGGTACAAATGGGTGTCTCGATTTGAGACGCCGTGCATTTGCACTCGATGAACAGGTGAGCGCTGAGTGGAGCAGGTATCCAGGCTCCATGGCACGGCGTGCTAGAGACAGTGTGGCTCCATTACGGTGAAGCTCAGCAGGTTGAATACCTGCGAGGATGGGAAGGTTGTCCGCTGGTGTAGGACGCAGGCACCCAGTCACAATTCGCAAGGCGTGGTTGATGGCAGGGTCAATAAGGCTCCAAGCGCCACACGTAAAAATTGAAATGAAAAATCTTCAAGAATCGTTAATAGCGCAAAAATGTGTAGGAACGCGTTCCCACCCCACGACACCCCTTGCTATGATGAAAACACAGCGTTGCGACATATCTTGCTTGGCTTGGAACTCCTGAGGTCTTGATAGTTAAGAGAAGCTTCATTATCTGGACAGCGAAAAAACTTCATTTGGTTGAAAATTTTGTTCTTACCTGATAATGCCTTTTCAGAACTTCTTGTGACAAATTTTAACCCACAGTTCTAAGATATTGAAGTAATTTTGAAGCTTTTCCTTATTTACACATTACAGATACGGGGCCCCTTCGAAAGCAGAGTAGTTACACACTACAGTTGCTACTAGAAGCCAGTAGCATAGCCAGTCCAAAAATTTGGAGGGCCAAAATGTTTGATTATAAGCGAATAACACTATTTTTTTGGGATACCTACCGCCTCTCCAAGTACAAAATGACTGTTTTGGCCATGTCCCCCTTGGCTACGCCTAAATTTACGCACGAAAAACCTCGAGGGGCACCTAAAAAGGGAGTGCCGATTCAAGTGCCTCGCCACCCCACACACCTCTGACCAGGAAGAACCGCCGCCAGAAAGCTTTCAAGACGGTGGCTTGACATTCTAATATTGACAAAAACTCCACTGATTTAGTGTTTCACATTTCAATTTGGGGGGACTTGGAGTTGTGTGGCGGCTAATCCCCCGTGGCGACGGGACTGCTCGTGCTACGCGGTGCTCGATTAGTAGTTTTGTAACAGCTGTACTCAGTGTTGCCACTTCTGCTGTTATTGTTATTTCCATATTTCTTTTGTTTCCAGGTTGAAAATAAGTTTCATCAATATCGCTAGTCTCAACCTCAAGGGTGGGGTTAACCCCCCCCCTTGAGCTTGGTATTTTACAAAATCTTTATTACTTGCGCAAAGGATATTAAATGTTTTCGCATACTTTTGCTTGTTAATTTGTCGACTTAATGCAAATACCACGGAGAAAATTTCAAACAGCATTGTTAATGGGCCAAAAAGTAATAATTAGGTTTTGGTGGGAATCGGGGTTGTCGTCTGCGTCCAGAAATCATCTCACCGCTTTTTGCAGGCCTTTCGTTCACTACACCTGTTTAAAGATTGTGTTCCGCGATAGTTCACTTTATCCGAAACAATTGTCTTTATTTTGTCTGCTGTGGCTGATCAGCGCAAGCGCTGGCCGTATTGGCTACATTACCAAATTCTGTAGCATGATAGAACTGTTGCACGAGCTCAAAACAGCAGTTTTTAACATAGAAGCATTCAGGCATTCCATAATGTCTCTGCAGGGAAAAAGGAAAACAAGTTTTTTTGATTTCTATACACAACAAAAAATTGAAAGTTTTCTTGCGTACTTTATGCGCATTCTCCATTCTTGTGTAGCAGGGTTGCCAATTTAGCTTTTTTGAAGCCAGATTTCGAAATTCTGGCTACTTTTAAACACCTTTGGCCAGAAAAATCTGTCTTTTTCTGGCTTATTTTCAGTCGGATAGGATTGGCTCTGGCAAAACATTGTTTGGGCTTAATATTCATTACAAACCTCTCGCGTTCACGGTGCACAGAATATTGCAAAAATTTTTCTGTTGCCCTAAAAATGATTTATGTTATTGATAAAAACAAATGCATGACAGTGTAATTACGGGGAAAGAATATGCTTCTAAAGATTGGACTTGGTGTTATATCGATGTTTGTGACGAGTTTTAATGTCTACTGCATTTAGGTTGTGCATGTTTTATGTGTATATGTCTCAAAACTGCTATCTGGCTTTTTGTGAAGACAAGCTGGCAACCCTGTTGCGTAGTTCAGCAAGATTCATCTTGCAAACCGGGGTGTGCGCCAGCCATGGGCGTCGGAAGGATTATTTCCATGGGGGGCCAGTAGGGAATTTTCCCAAAATTTTTTCCAGGGGGACCAAAAGTAGTGAAATTTGTTTTCTACCCCTCGAAATTGAAAAAAACAACTTTTTTTGCTAATATTTTCAAAATCCAAGGCCCCCCCCTTCCGACGCCCATGGCGCCAGCCAGTCCACCCGCACACCTATGCTCGTATTCGACGAGACATTAGCGCAGCCTTATTTTGCAGTTGTAAATTTCTCTGACGCAGTGATGAGTGTGTTTACTCCCCTTTTTCAACACACAACCAAAATTTTGCAGTTATGAACTCCTGTCTCGCAGTATTGAGTTTATTCTCCTCCGGTATCCTAACTTGGAGTGCTGATATAAACTAAGGGGAAGCGTATAGAAGAATATGCACATTATGTCAACAAACTTCGTCAAAACGTTGGTTTGGAAACATGAATATGACGTCACAAAGACCGCACACAACAAACAAATGACCACCATATGCCACTGAATGAACCCCCTCATGAAAATTTTCTGCGTACGCCACTGCTCAACCTCATGGGTATTTGGTTGTCTTTCCAGACTGCAGACGCTCCAAACGCTGCGTTGAGAGCAACGTTTTATGTTACGCACGAACGACTTCATTTAGTGACGTCACTTCAGGACAGCGGTTCTTAACGTTCTCCATCTGAAACGTTTTTGCTGCTTTGAATCGTAGCAGCTGCTCAAATTTTATTTTACTGTTTCTTGCTGGCTGGTACTACAGATGAAGATGCCAGCATAAATATTGAACTATGTGTTACGTTACAGGGTCACAAAATCTTTTTTCACGCTTTCCGTCACCCTTGTCGCTTCAATGACAATCATCACCGCGACACTTACGCTCATCCGTTCGTAGTTCTTCAGCTAAATCTTCAAGTGGAAAGTAGCATGAGGCGGGATGAACAACTGACGACCTATGACTAAAAACAACCGTGCGTCCCTTCCGGGCTGTGGAGGCCAAGAAACTTTTTTTCGGGTCGTACTTTTATGGGCACCGGGAGATTTGATTCCACACACAGTTCAATAAAATTTTTTATTTATTTCGGTGACTCTACACCGAACATTTTCATCGCACGTATAAAGCGCATCGTGCGCTGCTGTACACATTGTATGACACAGGACGTCCCGACGGTCTGCTTGTGACGTACGTTGCGATCTCGCCTCGGTTCTCCAGACAAAGGGTTGTACCATGTAATGGTTCGCTGGTCAAGGAAATCATCGGATACTTACATTTCCAGCAATGAACACCGCGACATGACTTTGCAAACATCGACTCGACGGAATTTGAACAGCCCCGCACTCAAGGCATGAAAATTTCAGATCACGAAAACTTGGTTTTCAAAGTGATTTTGCTTTTTATCTATCTCCTTTGGCCGCATTGCGTTCTTTGCTGGAGCGGTCGCGCTTCGCACTCGGGTCTGAGTCCTGCGAGAACAGAAAAAATATCTAAATATGAAAGCTGGTTTTGCGTACCAATTTTTTCACGTCTTTGAACACAATCAAGTTCAGTGCGCTTTGAAGCATACTAAGGATTTTTCCACGAGGGGCCAATAGTCGGTTTTCCAGGGGTAGCCAAAGATTTTTGCAGGGTGGGCATAAAGTGGCAAAATTTCATCATAACCACTCGAAATTAAGAACATTTCTTACTAAAAGTTTGATAGGAACATGTCAAATTTCAAAATCCAGGAGGGCATTGCCCCCCTTCCAACGCCCATGCTCACACCAGGGGTGTGCATTTATACAGCCGCACGCTTGTGCTTGCATTTGCAATATGGGCATTATTCGTGCTTCGTCATTAATTGGTGGTCCAAGCGGTTGATTATAATGGCTCAAACAAGCCCGTATTTGTTTCTCCCCCCCAATGCTTGTATATTTAATTAACATCAACATGGTGAAAACGAAAGCCTTCTTGCGTGTAGTTTAGCAGGTTTCGAACGGTTAACCCTGGATGCACCATGACAGCCGCACACCACTGCTCGACTGCTCCTTTTCGACGAGACATTCGCGCAGCCTGATGTTTCTGCATTTGTTAACTGCCCTGTTGTAGCGCTGAGTGTGTTCCACACTCCTGTTTTAACGCGCAACCAAATATTTTTGCATTTATGCACTGCTTTGTCGTGGGTTTGAGTGCTGTTTTTTGCTCCGGTCTAACTTGGAGCGACCGCCGTGCCGCGAGAACTCCGCTATCTTGCCGCGAAGCCAGGCTCGTAACCAGCTTGGGATACCAGAAGCGAAGAGTTTACTGAGAGGGACCCAAATTTTTTAAACTGTATTCAATAGTTTTGAACTATGTCGAACACATTTTTCTAGGGGGGCGAAAATTTTTTAGGGGGTGCTTCGCCCCTCCTGCTACCCCTAGATATGGTCCTGCGCGAAGCGATAGTTTATTTGATAGCTGGTATGTGATGTGTCAAACATTAATTTTCGGAAAAATGGTGGTTTTCATGAGATGGGTGCTGGCAAATTTTTATAAGCCTTGAAATTGTGTCGCTGCACAGACAAGGTTGATGCGTGTAAAATAATATGCATGTTTAGTCAACTAACTTTGCCAAAACGTTGATTTTCAAGCGTGAACACGACGTCATATCGTCACGTCAAAAACAGTGTATATCCAGTAACAATGACCACCATACGCTACTGCTCAATACTAGAATTTGTTAGGGGGGCATATAACCAAGCAGTTGCCCCGGGCATCATCAGACCTCTGATTCCCACAGTATCGTTTGAAAACAGTTGATTGACATGAAGATCACCATTACCTTCTTCCCACGAAGGTTTTCCTTTCGGGGTTTCTCTGATTCTTTGCTTCGACGATCCACTGAAAAGTAATTAATAGTTTGCAACGTCATCAATGCATTTCAACCACGACAGCGCCAATTACAGACGTGTGTTGATCAGTCACGATGCAACCCGCGCGACTTCATTCAAAAGTCAACAAAGTCAAAGCAGCACAGAACAACACTCGATCCCATAAAAAAACTGCAATGGCAGGTATTCGATACGAATTGACTGATTCAACACCATCTCACCACCATCTGACTTGACTCGCTTCACTTCATCAACAGTTGTGGGACTGGCGATCAACTCTCTCTTGCGATCTTTGCTTTTCCGTGTTTTTTTCTGTTCGTCCGACATGCCGTTCTCTTCGACCGCGTCCTTGTTCACACTCTTCCGCTGCAGGGAACATCAGTGTCAGTGCTCAAGCGGCCAGCACCTGTTTGCTACAAACATACTCCAACTCTTACCTTCGTCCCCTTTTCCTTTTCGATGCGCGGTTCCTGAGACACAGACAAGCGGATAAAAAAGCTTAAGTTAATTATGACGGGCATGCAAAGCAGGATGCTTGACGGTCGACGGACAAAACGAGGAAGGCGGTGAGGTACTTGTCAGGAGTGAGGATGCTTCTCATATTTGACCATTGAAGATCAGAGGTTGCTTAGAAACATCAGCTTTACGCAGCTGTTAAGTGCGATGCGCGAAACGAAAAACGATGTTCTTCGATTAAAATCCCCCTCGGAGTCCCTTGAACGACTTGTTAGAAACAGATCGGAGAAGCAGCGGCGACAACGCTGAGCAAATTTACCAAAACACACACTCGAGAACCCGCTGCTTAGACGAGCGATGAAAGGAAACGCTTCAAAAGACACATAACATTTGATGGAACAGAGAAAACTATGAAACACGCAAACAGCTATTAGCTACATCAACAAAACGGCAGTGGCAAGCTCAAAATCGCAATAATGCAAGCAGCACAGTTATTCAAAGTTAAAAATTGCATACAGGCCAAAGAACTTCAACGGTGATTTCTTGTGAGAACAGCAAAGCATAGCGTAGTAAAAAAACAGGAACCAAAAGCCCAAGAACGAATACAAAAACGAAACAGACCTAAAAATCAAACTTACAAAAAAAACATTACACGGAATCGGCAACATAGCCTGGTACAACTGTCATGATGCACGAACTCAACATGAGTTTCGAAGGAGTCACAACGAAATCTATCCAGTCCTTTAAACATTTGACTGAATGCAGGTGTAACACTCTGCAAGAGGTTGCTCCTCGCATACTGATGCAGTTGCGCTGCTTCCAATCATAGACGTTGCATGATCGTCACTTGGTGTGGAATGCTTGTGCTCGGCCAAAAGCGGTTAGCAATCGAAGACCTTACCCTTGTTCAAGCTTTAGCCGCAGTAACGCTGTTATTACTAACCTTTGCTTGTGCTGCGGCTGCGTCCAGCTTTCTTCGCTTGTGGTCTGAAATCAATGCAAAGAACGTGTTTGTTGTGCAAGCGGGATGATCAATCAAATGAGAGACGGCGCATATACAAGCTGCTAGAGAAATCAGGGATAATAGACCACCTCTTTCACCATCCGGGGCAGCGCTGTGACTTCGTACTTTAGTTGGTTTGTCGACAGCTTTTTTCTCCTCTTTCCCAGCTGTTCCATTGCTCGATATTTCAACTACACAAGCAACACCAGGTGCTGAGTGTAACATTGCGATAAACAATAAAATGGATGTAAATTTCCAACGTTTTGGCCGATCTGTAGTATGCTCACGGGATTTGGAACACGCTTGTAATTACTTTTTTTTGCAATTCCCGTAGTCGCCGAACAGTTAAAGATGTGCATAAGATGAACGATCTGCTAATGAATTACCGAAGAAATGCAATGGCGCTGTTCCTTTTGCACGAAAAACGACAGATGCTATTGGAAATTTTGCACGGTAATTTGCAGACAGTAGCGGCAATCCTCATTCAAACAAAGAGTGGGTTTAATTCAAGTAAAAGCTTCACGCGTCTCTAACCTGCAGCAGATGACGACCTGTCTTTACTACTGCTGGCTGAGCGGGGTGCTTTGTTTGAAGGGCTCTCTTTCGGTTTTGATGAACGACCTTTCCTGTAAAATAGGACGGGCTTCGCTTGTTTCGGGGGGGTTCGGGAAAAAGAGGAACTCAAAAAAGGTTCGGAATGCGGTGGCAATTAGCAGACATACACATTGTGAACGCTAGCTTGGAAAACTTCCCAGACAAAGTTTTGTCGGAATACACATGAAGGAAAGACGACCAAGTAAAAACAAGTTTGGTCGATATATGCCGCTAAGCGCAAAAAGTGTGAAGTTTGTACATGTACAGTATCTGTGAAAGGTCAGTTACATTCAAAATAATGCTCTTACCTGTCCTCTGACTTGCGCATACTCTTTTCTCGGTTTTTCTCTGCGTCTTTGGTACTTTTATCTGAAAAAAAACAAGATATACTGCGGGTTACGTCTGCAGCCTTTCAACCACCAGTAAAAATTGAAAAAATTTACATAAATAAAAAGTGTTGGCTGTTAAACTCAATTAAAACCAGTATGCTTTTATGAATCGAACAAATGACCAAGATAACAACTCGGTTTGTCGCGGTAAAAGTTTTTTATTTTTATATCATAACTTCGAGCTCCGACGCCGGGTACATATGATTACCAGGAAGTCAAAACACAGCAGGTCTGACGTTGCAGCCGCATGGGAACAAAGCGCTGACTATATTTGTCGCAATTCGCATAAAGAAGCACTGATCCGGAACGAACCACATGATTCACGAAACACGGTGACGCGGATATTACGTGGATTGAGCACAAGATCGTGAGTTACCAACCGAAGTGTCTATCGGACAAGACGAAACACTCAGGTAACAATTTAGCCTCAATTTTTTTTGAGAAAATTGCCTTCCCGTGGCAAAGCATGCCCGTGTCGAAACCTCATACGCACTTTTCAAGCTTGCTGGGTCTTTGTCTGACTAACTCAGAAACGGGTTTCAACAGAGATAATTATCAACAATCCAAAAATCATCAACATGAAAATATTTTCGCTCACCGGACTGTTCGAAATGATTCAGAAGAAAAAAGATGTTTTTATAGTTAGCGTCGAATAGTCTATGCTGCTATGCTCAGCTAACGCCAGATACTGACCAGCTGAACCGGTGGACTTGCCAGATGCTGAGAGTTTATCTTTTGGTGTTGCTTTGTTGTGGAACATGTTTTCTGGCACCAGCGATGGCTTCTTCGATCTCAACATCCCTGAATACCTGCGCCATAATACATTTGATTTACTCCAGAACCACTGAAAAGGAAAACAATTTAAAGAAATTTGCAAGATAAGATTTGCGTCTCTACCCAGGGAACGGCGGACACCTTATTCTCCCCTAAACTCGTCGTTTACAAGTGCAGTGAACTCCAGTAGTTAGGGCCGAATTGAACATTAGCTGCAGACATCATGGGCTGAACCTTCAGTTTTCCATGAAGTAAGTCACTGAGCTCGACAGCCACGCCAATCAACAATTTGTTACAAGAATTGGAAGTTAAGGGTGTGTTGTCCTTGTTTGGGGGACAAAGGCCCTCCTCGGGACTAACGTTTCAAAACACACTGTAAGCAAACAGGCTTGATTTATGTAAGGGTATGCATGTCAAATTTAACCAAGTTTCAACGTTCTATTGCCAACATGAATTTTTGATAAATATTTGAATTATTGAACAAGTCATTATATGCTATATGAATTAAATATTTTCATCAGGGAGCAGTTTCTCATCAGCACTTCAACACGTACTCAAGAAGTAGAACACAGTAACTTTTACCCCATGGCAAGTGCAAACAAATCAGGTCGTTTCTCTTTTTCCTCCGTTCGTATCTTGTCAATTCTCTTTTCCAAAGCACTGGCCAGACCGGTCACAGCCGGAAAATATGCTAAAATCTGCGTCAGAATCACACATTTTATTAGAAAAACATTCTGGACAGGAACACCGGAACAAGGCTTGGACGTACCTTGGTGAGTATCATGAGGGCGTTCCTGATCTGAGTGTATTCCTTTGATTCCAGGCAAACCTGTCGGAAAGGATTGACATTTAGTGGAAGGCATATCGCAAGTAAACGACTTCAATGAACAATAACTTGCCACGAGCGCTTTGGTGAGCTTGTACTGCCATTTGTGGCAAACGTGTCGGAAGTTCTCGTAATCGAGCTGTGACGCTTTTCCACCTCCGTCCGCGTTGTTTGCGCGAAGAACAGTTATGAAGCCGGGATAGCTGTCGCATTCCTGTTGATAAGATAGGTTCCTTATGATTCCAAAAAACATAAGGCAGCGCATCACTGCGCAGATTCCTCAACAATGACTCGCTGCCAATAAATTGGCTTCGACGTGTTGCCAGGAAAAGGTTTCAATTTTTGACGACGGCTGATTCTCCGCCACGGTTTACAGTCACTTGTCGTGACTTCACTAATGTCAGAGCGAACGTGATTTTTTTTCACCTTTTCATACACTGCTTTGTCAGCGTGCCACCGGTGGGCGACCTCCAGCATCGAGCAAAGGAACCTTCCGTATCGAGAAGCTTCGTTTTCCGTCAGGCTGGCAACTGTGTAGGAGATGTCAGAAAAAACCTGCAATGAACCATTTCAACAAGTGAGGGGTTACGACAGGAAGAAATCCCAACTGCAAAACAAGAACGCTATGTATTGGGAACACTATCCCCAGTTTTTGATGGCGTTAAAATCGCTTCCTGCGTACGTTTCAGTTTTCTGCCTTCGCGGTCTTTTATGAATGGGTCTACTATGAATTGTTCTGTTACGAAATGGACACCCGAGCATGCACTGGGCATTGGAGGACAGATCGAAAAATGTGGCACGAAGGGGTATCAAAAAATTTTGCATTAAAATTTTCGGTAACGAGGCCACAGAGGAATTACATCACAACTTCCATACTCCTACTGATGATGACGTGCGAGGTACACTTGTGCGTCATAAAAAAAGCTTGACCAAACTCGTGTGTTCAGCAAACCGTGACAGGCAAGTGGGTAAGTCACGCTGTAAGCATGAAGTTAGTATGATGTACTGTAAGGCAGATAGACTTGTGGATTGCTTGGATAAATCATGGTGCAAGAGTTTGAGAGTTTTAAGCCAAAGGTGTTTTATTTTAATTTTCGAAAAATGTAGATCTTAGCAATGTAGTCAGCTTTTAAGTACACGGCAAGACATTATCAACAGTGAGCATTTACAAAATGAATGAAAATAGTATAACAAGATCGAATAATACACGCTACAAACATCCAACACTATCACAAACTATTATCCAAAATTAAACCAACCCTATCAAAGCATAACAGAGACGAGAAGTTGGGTGTTTTCAGCTGATGCAGAATGTGGATGAACTTAGCACAGTAAACCGCATCTAATGGAGAAAATATGCATCTTGGAAAGATGCAGAGCTGCAAGAACTTGGTGATGGTGTCATTCTTGGTCGTTTCTGTAAAACATCATTGAAACATCCATTCGTGAAAAATACAGACAGCCATTACTTTCGAACGCAATGAAAAATACGAAAAGAAACCACAAGACTCCACCAAGAACGTGTTATTTCAGAAAGAACAGTCCATTGCTTGGCCTCCGATCTTTTACGTGAATAACAAAGCCATGGCAAGTTTGCTTCATAAGCTGCGCATTGCAGGTGCGGGAGACATTCGCGAGCCAGGGTGGAAAATGCAAAACCCAGCTCGAAAAACAGCGGACAACAGGATCGCGCCGTAACTAACAATCATAATCTCACAACAAACGAACAATTAAGCATTGAAGCTACGTTCGGGCATTGGTGCCGCACCAAGTTTAACAAAAGTATGTTTCTATTCAACAGCAACAAAGAAAAAAGACCTGAAAGCAAAATTGCAACCAACGATCACATGCGAACGTACTTGCGACAAACCAGTCTTCCTTTTCGCTTCTAAACCTCGCTCGCACACGCGCTTTGTAATCTTCTTGCTTCTTTTCTTCCTCCTTGAGTTTACTGATCAAGGTTTCGCAACGCTCTTTCTCGCGTCTCCGTCGGGTGTCGTGAGACTGAACATAGTTCAGGTTGAAGAAGACAGCGCGCCGCGCATACCACCTGTAGGTTGCGCTCCCTTCAACCGATCTACTACTGATCATTTGTCGACGACTGGTGACAGCGTATCTTTATTCGCTGGGTTATTATTTTTGTTGAGACATTTCGGTCATCATTAATAGTATTACTAGCCTGCCGTTTCAGATATTATGACCGAATTGACTCATTTTTCGGTCATTAAAAAAAATTCGTTCTGTCACCGCAAAAATAAACCCAGGTTTGCGTCTGAGTCCGACATTTTACGGCAACGTCTACCAATCGGAACGTTGAACTTATTAACAGCAGCTGCACAACTAAACCGACAGTTCACTGATATCTGCAGTGCGGAAAGCTTCAGAAGCGCAAGAATCGGCATCACGAGGGCAACCGCTCACCCCTTCGTTGTCGAGACTATGCAGGGTCTGCTTGAGTTTGTTTATCTCTCGCTCGTATGCAGCGGACGGGACTTCGATGTCGTAAAGGGTCAATGTCCAAAACGTCGTGTAGAATCGTGGAGATATATCAAGCCAAATCTGCAGAACAAAATAAGAATAACTTTTGTCGTAAATCAATGCTTAAAAATGCACGTGACAGAATAAAAGGTTTCAAAAATAAACGGATTACTGGTTATTCCGCAGCTAAAGTTAATGTGGAGGTTTGCCTGTGAGGTGATGAAACTTCTTGTATTAGATTAGAATCATGCATCCTTGACCTCCACAAATAATACAGTAAAATAATATCTCCTCTTTGCTTGTTAAGCAATAGCGTTTCTTGAGGTTGACTTCGTGAAATTTCCAGTGAGTCTTTAAAAGTTCTTGCTATGCGCAGCAAATAAAAAGAAAGATTCGCATTCAGCAATGGTTCAACATTATGGTTCAACGAAACAGGAGTACAGGTGATTTGCGCGAAAGTGAAGACCGAATAATTTCATGGTTGTGCAAAACGTTTTTTCAGGCACCCTGGTTGAACTCTCACAGGATGCGATGCTTCACAGCTACCGAATGCAGATACATGTTGATGTTTTGGTATTTATTTTTTTAGACAGTTTCCGGCAAATTAGTTTAAACGGAGAATGACGCGAAAAGCCAAACGTCTGAACAAGTGACGCGCAAGTGGGAAAAACTGAGATCGCAGCGGCTTCAAGAACCGGTTCCAATTATCGTCACGATTTTTTCATAAATTTTAGATACGAGGTCGCTAGAAACGAAGTTCAAAGGTTTGCAAGCTTTAGAAGAGGCATGATCATCTGCAGTGCAATGACTAGGGCCATTTTTTTATGACCTAAAAAACTTGACAATATGACTTTATTCTTCTAAAAATATGACTTTTTATGACCAAACAAAAATGACTGAGCTAGAACATACGACTACTGTACAAAGAAGCATTACCAGTGAAAATAGGCATAAGCGATGGTGACCCCATGTTTGTTGAAGCGCCACCAAAATAAACAACTCAAAACATGTTTGGTTTGAAGCAAATTGGAAACATGCATGGGCATTGGTTTATTTGTTTGGGGGAGCAAGAACATTCATTTTTAGGCAGTGCATTGCATTTCATCCAAATAACGTGGTTCACCCGTCCACGTCTTTGCCAACATTGATTTCAGTTTACAGGATGCAGCTTAGACCTAGCGATATATTAGTTTCACCTGATATTTTGAGATTGTTTTAACGGTTTCTATATTAAATTAGTTTGAAAATGTGCAAAATATGACTTTTTATGACTTTACAACTTTTGTTAGACTTCGTGGGGGTACGATTTTTGTTTTAAAATTCGTTTCATAGCTTCCTGAAGCACAGAAAAAATATGACTTTTATCACTTTAAATGGTCCTAGCAATGGCACAAATTTTTCTATGGAATTCCATTAGTTGTCGACAAAATTGATGGTTTAATATTGTGTCAACAAACATCGTTTTCCAACAACTCGAAAAAAATTCCCTGGAATTCGGTACCGTCCAATGTTTGCTTGCTATTTGCATCTGCTAAGGAAACTGATGCAGGACCCATTAACGAGTGCATAATCAACTTGCTGCAGGTAGCAATGCGCAAGCACAGCATAAGTACAATCAGCAAATAGGTCGAGTTGGGCTTAATGCGCAGAATAAATGATATACAAGCTAGAGTGCAAGCGAACTGACCTTTGGTGAGTGCATGGTCTGAACAAGTGCACATATTGGTTTAATAACACTGCTGGCAGCGTCGATGTATCGAGACGCTTTGTCTGGATTCGTCTTCTGCTGCTTCGCGCGATCCTGTTTGCGAAGTTCATCGTATCTTGTCTGAAATGAAGCATGAACAGAAAAATCAGAAGGGAAGTTCTACAAAAAAACTGCTGAAACATTTTCACTTTGAGCAAATTATCGCTATGGATAAGTCACATAATTCAGGTCAGCAGCATGCGAATATCGTGAAGAGCACACACCACAAACTGAGCGCCTTACGTTGATCTGATGTGCGAACATTGGTCTTGACAGGAAGAACGCAACATCAGCGGGAGTGTGGTACTGTGTTGCGAGGACGTCGACTGCAGGAAATCTTTTCACATATTCTTCGGTTCCCAATTGATTTGACAAGAAGTTCCCGAACTGCACCAACGTGTCGTGACACTGGCGAAATAGATTTTACTGAGTTGACTGGCAACGACAATCAAAACTGCTACAATTTTATCACCTGATCGTGTTTTGCGAGAGTGATATCGACAGATTAAATTTTGTACAACCGATGACACTCATGCCAGTATTAATAAAACAAGAAAACAAGTTTGGCCACAGATATTTCTGCTATTTGACATCCTTAGCGTTCACCATACATCAACATTGCGCTGAGCAAATGAATATGTTGGGCAGGCGAGCGATAGATGGAGGTGCGTTCTCGGAGTCATACCAGAGATAAATTGATGACAGTTTTTAAACACTCGTGAACAAACTAAAAAACGTAAAATGTGAATTTTTTTGAAAATTCTCAAGAAGCATCGCGGGTCGCACAAAACGCCCTCGCGGGCCACATGCGGCCCGCGTGTTTGAGAGCCCTGCTCTACAACTACATGATTCCCAAGCAATGGCATGATCATGGGAAACGCTAATGAAGTACAGAAACGTTGACCTTCACAAAAAAATTAACTTCGTACTTTAAAGTTGTTACTTCTTTTCAAGTACTGTCGGCAATTCACGCATTACTGCTTTTGTTGGTGCTTACAAATTACACAAGCCTTCGCACTCAAAAGCTAATGCAAGGACCAAACATAATGTTAACATTTTTAGAATTCTGACTTATTTCAGTCGAGCAGAGTTAATGTTCAGGTTGCAAAAGGTTACCTGGTCGGTCAACTTGCCAACCAATTTCAAATGCATATCTTCTTCCTCGTGGAAAACGATTCCCTGTCGTTGTTGAGCCATCAACAAACATAAAGGGAGTGCGAGGTTCTGTTCGATCAAAGCCTCCTTCAATCTGTTCGACGATTTCTTCGTATTCCGGATTTGACCAAAGTAACCACCCTGAAATCACAGTATCTCCTAATTCTTGCACACCTACAATTGACAAGGCAAGTTCTTACGAAAGACCAGCTTAAATATTCGTGAATAACGCGTGACACGAACCTCACGTTCTTCACTACCGGCACAAACCAGCAACTGCAACGTGTTCATCATCAGTGTAAACTCTTACCTCTGCTTTCAAAATTTCACCACCAGAGAGCGCTTCCAGCTGCTCGTTTGTGATTTCCTCTGATATTTCAATGCCGGACATCTTCTGCACGACTTCTTTCATTATCAGAAGGTCCAAGCTGGAACAACAATGAATGTTCGTCTAACCTGATTGAAATGAATTGACTAACTACCTCCAATAACAACGCATGGCTTACGCTGTAGATCAGCCATCAAAGCTACTAACCACAATAAATACCGCACACATATAAACAGAATTCAGTGCTTAAGAAACTTCTCCTATTGTTCAAAACGTGACTGAGTTAAATCCCCGTGAGTAGTACATACCTCTTGCCGGCTTTCAGCTGGTTCGCAACATACTGCAGTAAACCCGACAACTCGATAGAATATTTCTTGAATATCGCGCCACAAAAGCTTGCAAGACCTGTCACAAATAAAGCCTTGCTGAGCAAAAAATTATTTGCTTCAACAGCAATCCGTTGGAACTACGTACGTTTCACAAGCTACAAAAAACAATTTCTAACCACGCAAGCTCAGCCAAACAACGTATATCGAAACCTGCTGTCTGCATTCAGACAGCTTGGTCCCACACAAACCCTTCAAGACAGAGATGGGCATGAGTAACAAATTTCTAGTCACAAAACTTACGAGTCAATAGAAACAAGCTTGGCTACAAGTGATACACCTTGTCCATTCGAAGTTTATGAACATGAACATTTTCAGGGCAAAAAATAAGGTAGAACGCATTGCTATGCTATCTGAAAGTTCGTAGCTCTGGTCTCTAGTGTCTCAACTCGTTCCACAGATGTCTTGATTCGATTTGTTTGTAAATGCAAAACGCGACTAGGTTCGAGTCACTCAATCAAGTCGTCGCATCTACCTCTTCCCAGGTGACGAGCAACTGCCAGACACACAGAAAAGCCCGAACTTAAAGTTCGGAGCTTAACTCACAACCGTATAATGTCTGTTTGGAGAAAATGTTTGACAGAAACTTACTTTGCAACCAATTAGATATATTTGTGTCGTCGTGTTTCATTCTTTCTTTGGATGGATTTGCCAGTGCTTCTATAATACAAACTGACAGGAAGAGAAAAACAATGGTTAAGGAAAAAAAGATGCTTGTAAAAAAAACAAATACTTCAATACTGCGCACGACATTTCTGTTAAATTAAAAAATTCACGTCAGATCCCTCCCGGAAGTACGCTGTATGGGCAGAGCATCTTTTTGTGAGTTGCAATAGTATGGCAAATAACCTCTTGTACATGATCACTCTGCCGCCAAGGTTTAACGTGCTGCCTGTTGAAGTCCTTTTATACATATCCCAACATAAACATTAATTCATTTTAAGTACAAGAAAGAAAATGGCTGAGGAACCGCAAGTGCAAGAGAACCTAAAGGTTTCAGATCATATGACGACCGAGGAAAGCAACTTCGACGTACATTATTGATGGACGAATCCACTATAACTATTAAAGGATCAAACAGTTGAAGCAGGAGAAAAACGATTAAAGCTTGAAGAAACCGTTTCACCCACAAAGAATTGCTTGAACTGAGAAAGTAGTCAAAAACTGTTGAACAGCTTAATGCCTCACCGTAGCGGAGCACATTGCAACGCAGTTGTTCTATCCGTGCTGTTATTTTAATGGGAGATTTGGATCTAGCGGTCTCATGTAAACTGGAAAATTGTTTTGCTGCCATAACAAGTGTTGTTATATTAACTTCTCGATGCAGATTGGACTGTGCAAGCACCAAGGTCGTAATCTGCTTTCAGTACAAGAAGGGAATGGCATGTGTTTGACACAAATACATTCAAATACATTCAAACATGAGAGATCCGTTGTTCGTAGGGCGAAGACTGCGGCTGACAAGATGATTCTAAAAGCTCATTGACGATTTCAAAAGTTATCTTATTGCCACTGGAAGCATCCTGTAAAACTGGTACAAAAGATATACTAACTGGTTTTCTTTCGATGAAACTTTCTTGTTTTAAGATTTTACACAAAACTCAACAATTACGTCAGTTCCGTGTTGCCCATGAACAAAATCGACAAAATACTACGCTTTAAGTGAGAACATAAATTGCTTCTTTCTCTCCAAAGTAATTTACACGCCAACTTACACAGCAGTTTAGGAACACGAATATAAAGGTTTGAAATAAACGACATTCTTGGTCACATTGCTGTTACGTGACCTACAATACATGCAGATGATGGCACGCCACGCGAGTAAGTTCCGGGGATACTAGGAACGAGGAGGACTGATGCAGGGTTAAGTGATATAAAATATCGGCAAAGGATTGTTTTTGGTTGTAACCTTACCAAGGTTCTTAAGAAACTTTACAAACACACTCGATTCAACCATTATGACATGCAATTTTCTGCAAAAGGTCGACAACTTTACATCAATCCCTGAACACTTAATCTGCACCTAAAATACCACTTCGTTTGGCTTCGCAGCATTTATCAAAAGCACGAGCGTAGTATCCTGCATCGGACGCCCTTCACAAACCCGGCAGCTATAAAGGATACACGCCAGGACATCGTAGGTGAGGTTGGTCAGATACTTCAAAGCATCCACGACAGGCAGAATCAAGTTATCGTATCTTTGTATTTGCGACAAAATCTAAAAAGAAAGAACACCAGGTGTCGCCAAGTGGAACTAAAAGGTCGCTGAAAGGTTTTTGCACGTTTGCAATTATAAGGTGAGATTGTAGCGAAGTATAAGTATAGTGAATGCACAACTTTCTTACACATTCGAAGAGAATAGCAGGATTGCTGTGGCTTAACTTCCCCATCTGACGACCAGTCTGCTTCACATTTTCTTTGGTCAATCGCCTGCAAAACAGAATGCGCTGAAAACTGAACCACTCGAGAAACATAAAGCGTAACAGCCGCATTTTGATTGACAGACTATTCGCGAACAGCGTGAATTGAAGTTTCCTCTGCATAAAATATCCTTCAATAACGCCCAAGAATAAACAATTACATTTTCAAGAAAAAGCCACAGAAATGCCAAATGATCATCAGTTTCGCAATAAGAGCCAAGAGTCAAGTCATGAATTACATTTATTACTTTTTCACAATCACCCTCAAAGTAGCTTCATTCCTTGCATGGGCACAAAAAACGGACTCGGGCATGAAAGCGAGTTATTTTATAACCGTCACCAGATACGGAAGTACAAATACACATTCGTACCAGAAAGGAATCAACTCTTTATTATATAGTGAAGAATAAGAAAGACATTCAGATGCTACCGAATTGTACAATTATTCATTGCGAAAATTACAGATATTTCAAGGGTTGGTGCATTACACAAGTAAAAAATGAAAAATGACGACTGCATATCGTCACGAATAGCAAAAGCCATCTTTCTTACATTCTGAGCGCCAGGTTTACATGAACCTGTGTCCACTTTAATTCTTAACTATAACAATTGCTGAATTTACAAAGTATGACAATTTTGCCCCACATACCATATTCTGATCTGCGCTGGTGAAAGGCAAACCTTTGCATACTACACTGAAGTGACACACTTGCGATTGTGTCTTAATTCATACATACTTACAACATTTAGACAGATAGTAAGATGATCTTGATGAGATCATGAGATTAAGATAAGTGCAACAGCGTATTCACAGCAAAACGATCGCATCTACACGGCAATCAACCAGGGAAGCTCGCAAAAATGTACACAAAGTTGCATTAAACAAAGCAGCAGAACATGCTTCAGATAATGCGATCAGTGATCAGTTAACCAGCTTGGTATCTCTATCCACGTACCTCATAATGTACTTCGTTTTATCGATAGTCTGTGCTTTAGCTAAAAGCAGCTGGGGATGCCGGTCGTATGTCACATTTTTCCACTCACCATACAGACGGTATCTGCGTTGAAAGGCGGAAGTTGTTGCGCAGTATAAATTCAAATGATCCACATTAACACACTGGCGTAGCCAGGGAAGACCAAGGGCCCATGCCCCCAAATTTTTAGCATATCTAGTCATTTTGTGCTTTGAGAAGCGGCGTCCCAAACTAAATCAACTGATCGAACGTTGAGACAGCTAATACGTCAGGGTAACCAAAATTCAGATTAGGAAGGAAGGACAATTCCGATATTTGCGCATCAAAAATATTTTGTTATATTATTGCACACAACCTGCTCCCATTTGGGTGACTTTGACACTTCGCTAACCTTGTCTTGTACGGAAGTGACTTCATCGTCATCCAGATTTCTTCAGAGACGTTGGCGTTGCATGGCAACAAGGACAGTGATGGCAGGAGCACTTCCTCAAGAACTGCTAACCACCCGCCGTAGATGTGCTTCTGCGTAGCAAGGGACATCAAGTTCACTTTGGGCGGTAAGTTTATTGCTTGTCGCACTTGTTTTTTCATCGTCAAAAAACAAGTGCGACAAGCAATAACCAGACTTTTCGAAGGGATCAAATTAAAATCGGCTTCTTGCACTTACCATTGCTTGCTGCTCGTCCCTGCTCGTTGAAGCGTACTGAAAACAATGTAAGAAGTTAAAGGCTTTTACTCGATTAGCTGAAGATCACTTGACAAGCACAAGCAGGCGCAGTGTTGATCGACACTCGAAGGAGAGTCAATTCGCCATCCGAGTACATGAACCTTCGCTAATAGCAGCTAATGCAATTGACTCATGACATCAAGCGTTCGGAGACAAAATGGTGTAAGCTGCTTTTGAAACATATTTAGCACTTCCGCGTAGCATTGCAAGACAAGCTTGTTTCTTTCTTGTTTCCTCTACGTTTGAAATATTTTGCGGATTGACTCCCCAACATATTGTGAGTAGCCAAACACTTTGGATTACAGCAGACTCTTTTTAAGTTTTAGCGAAAATCTGCCAACCACGAAATTTAACCCATCCGCGCATCGCTGACGATTGTGGGCCAGGCATTATCTTGCCAACGTATCTCGTGTCTGAATTCAAACTGCTAAGATGCTCCTCTCTCCAGAAGACTAGCATGGTGACTAGTGATCGCCAATTAAAAATTCTGTTATATTTGAATAACTCACCGTAAAAAAATTTTGTTTCACAAACAAAAATTTATAAAAAACGATTTAATTGAAAAAATAATTGAAACCGGAAAAAATTTCTTTAAAAAATGTTTGCGAAGGTTTTTCTACGAATAAACTTTAAGAAATAAATTTTTGTCGAGACTGAGTGCAATTACACCAACGAAGTGTTTCCCATTCAAGTCTGCGGATAAACCTAGCTGAAAATGCATGCGACGCACGTTCGCTTTTTCTTGCAGTGTTTTGTCTAATAAATCATTGCTCACCTTGTTTCTTCTACGGCAAGGGTGCCCGACTAGAATTTAGCCTCGTGCCACGCCAATACCATGTTCGAATAATTGCGAGAGGTCATCAAATCTCCAGACAAGCGACACTACAGTAGACTGCTTAGATCAGTGGTTCCCAACCGGGCAGGAATTTCTCCCCAGGGAGGAATTTAACGAATTCAGGGGAGGAATTTCCACTTTATAGTTAAGTTACCTATTCATTGTACAGTAAGTGTTGTACTTCTTTTTTAAGTTGACACTGGCCCTTTCAATTATTTATATCACTTTATATTTTTAAGCTATTTAGTGGATTGTCACGCGTTTTTGTTGACAAACTTTAGTGCCGTTATTTCACAGCAAATGGTTCTTGTCCCACTTTTCACTCAAGTTATTGTCAACAATAGAGACCATTGTGTCAATTGTAATTAATGCTAGCCTACGAACTCGAACACTAAGCTACACCATGACAGGTAAAAGACAGGCGAGATAAATAATATATTGGTAGATAAAATTTTCTTGCAGACTCGTGTGATAGGGGAGGAATGAAAAAAACAGTTGTGTAATAGGGGAGGAATGAAAAGTTCCAAAATGATCAAGAGAGGAATGCATCAAAAAAGGTTGGGAACCACTGGCTTAGATACTTTGCTGCTAGTTTTCCTCAGCAATTAGTCGCGCGAGAGCAAGGTTGGTGATTTAAATCATGACGATAAAACGCGAACTACTGTGATTTATGCAAAATAGAAAAATTACCTTAAACCTAAATCTAAAGGTTCATAAAAATCAGAGAAGCACTCCGTACAATCAGTCCAGCAAGTTAAACTCTGTCGGCAAGCTAAAGTTAAATTATGTCTGTCAAAAATCTTCACTCTCAGAAATACAAACGATATAACCAAGGTCAAGCGCACAACACCTGTTTGAAGAAAACCTTCCCAATCCGCGACACTTTGACCAAAAGAATTGGATCCAGCGATGCGTAAGGCCCTAAACGGGAGAGCATAGGAAAAGCGTTGCAGAGAAGGTCGTCGAAGGTCTGTGCAGTTTCTGGCGGTGAACCAAAATCTTGAAAGACAACTGGTGAAGACTTTGAACCCTGTACCACCGCAATTCTGAAATAAAGGAAACAGTTTCAAAAAAATGCGGTTTTTACGAAAGAAAGCAACGAGACAGAGCAAAGAAACATGCTCATGCTCACTTTTTATAAAGTGGATCCAGAACATATGAAATCAGGTGGCATAGATCCAATGCAATGGGCTTGAATGACATCAGCTGCTTCCAATCATAAATATCCATCAGTTCTTGGACGTGCTTCCAATCGCCAACACGTAGCAAAGCGTCACAAAGTCCAAACTTTTGGTTTACAGGTTTCTGCAACACAAGCGTATACACCAGTCACAAAAGAAAGGTTGTTTCGGAGGAAAGTGGTGCGTTAGAGTTTAAGCTTAAACCAGCAGTACTACCCACAAGGATTACTCCTTTAGCATGTTATTTTTTACAAATTAGCGATAACTAGAACAAGGGTGGGCAAATTACGGCCCGCGAGGACAGTTTGTGCAGCCCACAGGGCAGCCACACGTACACAGACAGTACCAGGTTTTTTTAAGGTGTTTTAGGGACCCGAATCGGGTCCCTAGAATCAGAGAAATTGGGTCCCTACAGGTCAATACCGGGTACTTAACATTTTCCTTAAAAAAAAACATGATAGCACATATTTCGAGCCTATGTCAAAGTAATTTCATCGATTAGATTAGAATTCTCGAGATTGTATTCCACACCGTTCATTGGAAACCGCATTTTTACTCAACCAGCAGTGACTGTTGTTACCTTCATTTTGTGCTAGCTAATGTAAAAAGTTTTTGTTAAAGTTTTAAAGCGATTATAGATGTAATAGGCCTGTATGTAATATATGCGGCCACCGGTAGAAATAAAGTTTTCGATGTGGCCCTCCGTAGAAAATGTTTGCTCATCCGGGAACTAGACGCATATATACCTCAAATATTATTCCAAAGATCGACAAATTAAATTTACACCTTTGGGCTTCCTCTCTGATTATTTTGAGATTATTTTGATAAAAGTGATCATTTTTGTTAGAAACCTCTTTTATAACAGTGATCAACATATTTTGGCACTTTCGGCAATAAAGCGACACGTAAATGCTGGAAAGCAGGAAATTTTTCTTTTGCAATAGGTCTGCCGTGAACACATCACAAAGGGCATACATTTTCGGCTCCTATGAGACATATTACAAAAATCTAAGTACGACAGATTACTATTGTATGCATTTCGTTACACGCACAAACAACAGCAACATCAATCTGGATTCTTAACGCAAAACATTTATGTCATAAGTTCCAGTCGCATCTGCTACCTCGACCTCCATTTTAGCTGCAACTTCTTCCTTCTTTTCCGTTGGATTAAGAACCATTACTGTCGTTCTACGAGCTTCTTCTGCAGACTCATCAACGTACTTTTTCCATTCCTCATGGAGAACGTCATCTTCTGGAATGAGCTGATGACAAGGAGTTATTTAATAGAAATATAAACTTCTTATCTTCTATTGCTTGACATTTGTCAATGCAAATCAAAAATGTAATGTATCTACAGTGTACATAAATCAAGAACATTTTGCATTTCGATTTCAACTGTTTCTGGGGATTCCACTTGCAATTGCCAAACCATGATTAATCCCCTTTTAGCCTAAGATAATGCGTAAATCGCTTTTCGGTAACATGTTACTGTGCATCCGTCTGTGAACAACGGTGTTTGCTCAAGCAGCGCTTTTTATAAAGGGTCAAAAGTGTCTCTTGTTGGCGCAGTTAAACCACCAGGGGGAGTAGCGACAAAGTAGAACGGGACGCTTTTCACAAGACAGTGCACACATTAGCGCCGGCACCTAGCATATCCAACGTAATCTCAGCTTGCATTCTTGCATGGTGAGACCTTATTCAATAATGCTGTTTAATGACGTTGAGTATTCCAAACACGCGCTTTATATGCTTTATGTTAAGACGGATTGAGCGTCAGATGGATGCACTTTCCAGCAGTTACGTTTACAAGTATTTGGGGCGTTGTGCTCTGTCAAGTTTTTGAAGTAGCACCCACATCTGCATTTCTGTTTACCCGAGGCAGGCCTTTTTTGATCCGCCTAACTCATTTTAATGATATTAACAGACGCCACAATGCCGAACGACCAAATTACGCTCTCTACACAACATTTTGTTGCGTAGGTTCGTCAAGAACAGCGACAAAGGGTATATCAATGCAACTTCTTTCTTAATTTTTTCACCAAATATAGGCTACACTATGCAGATACAACCCCGTAAAACCTCGTTTAAAGCTGCGTTTACCGAAGTGAATAATAAATATTTTGCAAAAACCACTTAGACGTCTGTACTGTTTTTTTTAGCGCCGATGGTTCGAAACATCCTGACAGAAACAATTAACTTGTCATTATCACTGCCGCACATATTCGTGATATTGATAGAGTTTGCACAGTGAAAGAAAATAGAAAGAAAATTTAGAAAATAAAAATATACGGATGTTCCGCAACCAGGCTAGCAAACGACTCCTTTGTTCGGTGGTTTGCCAGTTGAACTTGCCTATACTCTAAACCAGGGGTTTACAACCTTTTGCTATTGCCGGCCGCATTACCTTTATTTATATGAAGTACGACCGACAATGCGTTCGAGTTATATTTATGAGATACGTTTAATTAAAGAATAGGTTTTATCCAGTATATATCATTTACTTGTGCTCAAGTGCATAATAAAATGTCAAACATTTTAACGAATTTATTAAAAGAAACATCACCATTCAGATTGTTACGCATCGTGTTGACTGATTTTCTTGCTTTGCGTTTGTTTTGCTTCAATATACGTCAGCACGGCCGCCAAATCATATATTTTAAATCACATGTGGACGGCCGCAAATTTCATTATTGAAGGCCGCATGCGGCAGTACGACCGCAGGTTGTGCACCGTTGCTCTAAACATTCTAAAGGCTTGTGTGTTGTGCTGTGGGTTCGCTATCAATCCACACAAAGACGAATTTCTTCGCGGTCGGCCAAGCAATGGTACATATGAGAAGAACTTTTTCTGACTGCACGCCATCGTTTGTGAGTTTCCGTACATGCCATTTGAATACAGGCAACGCAGCAATTTTTTAACTTGACCTCGGCCGATACAGCTTCATGACAATACAATGGTGATGTCGATGTAACATATCGGCAAAATTCCGCTGATATATATATCAGCAACATTTGCTAATTAAAGTTTCCATACTATTTTTTTGTCTTAAGTGTTGGGAAGCCCAAGTTCTTACTTCACCTTTGTTTCATTCACGCTAACTCGCTTTCCTGATCCTTACGGCGCGCAGCCCTCCGACGACTTAATTCAGTGCTTAATGTACAGAGCACAGACCGGTAAATAAATATCCCCGAAATATCAGATTATGACATAACAATGTAACATACGCTCGTGGTGAGTTTTCGTGCGGCAGACAGATAACTGACAGCGAACAAACCACGGCGTGCGTTGTGGTGTTTTGTTGACTGTTTCAGTGACCCACTTCTGTGCGGAACTTGGTGTTGCACAATTTTGCATACCGTTAAATTAAAGTTGTTAAATTGTGATTATTAAAACATTATTTTAGAAAAAATGCAATCACGTATTTCTTCAGTTGTGAACTATTTCCAGCTTCTTGTGAGTTGGTTTAATATGCATTGTAATGTCTTCCAATGTGGATTGAGTAATGCAAAAGTATCAGTATGGGCAAAGACGGCAGTCAAAATTTGAAAAGATCGGTATCGACCCAAAAACTGGTCAGGCTTCATTTTGAACACTGTAGGCTTGTTCTAAAAAATAGATATTTTTCTCCAAACTTAACGCCAGAAAAAAAAACACTACGAGTACTGACAGAACCTATCTACAGTAAGACCAGGCGCGTCGCTAGAAAGTTCAATAGGGAGAGGCAAACAACAACCGAGTCTTAATCTCAACATGTAAATCTTTAATCCCTTCGTTTTTAAAGCATCGTCCATAAAACGTGCATTTGTCGGGCGCTTTTTTCCTGGGTAACTGTGTTCAGATTTAAGCCAGCAAATAAAAAGTCTGCTTTCACTGAATTGACAAATTTAAAAGTTTGTTTTCAGTGAAGTTGTTAGACTTTGCTCCTGACTCTTCCCGCTGCAGCTGAATGGATTCAAATTCACTGTAAGATAGGGTGGCAATTAACTTCAGATGAGAGTTGAGTGAGAATTTGCACAGGTCGGACTCTGATACTTGACAAGACTGATTTTTTACTCGCCCGCAAGGTAATAGGAAATTATTGATGAAAACTTTATAGCTACATAATTTTGATGTAATCGTCACAATACACATTTAATCATCAAAATTTTCAGATTTATTCAGATTTACATTTGAATAAGGTTGTAGGGTTAAATCAGCATATTCGTAAGGCGGATGCACAACATCAGGAAATATACTATGAGCGGCATGTCATGACAAGAACTAAAGCAAGATGAGACCCAGAAGAATTATATTTGGTTGCGAAAACGGAAATAGAACTGATATCTGTGGGATGTAAATCGATAGTTAAGGAACTGCACAAAAGCTTCCCTCATAGATCGGTTGAAGCACTTAAAAGCCTTCGAACGAAAAAGCCGTTGTATAAGCAAATTCTGGACGAATTAAGAGCTACTCAGACTGGAGAATCTAGACTGACGGAAGAATCAAATTTCAATACTGAACAATCAAATCAGAATAGAGCTCCGCAGGAGAATTCTAATGGTACTAACGGAAGAATCCTTTTCTGGGAAAATAATCAATCGCCTGAACTGGAATTAGTAAGGAAGTGGAATTTGTTATCTAATTGCAAAAGAGACGAAAAAATATAGCTTATAGACAATGACCTCGCTAAATGGTTGCCCCCCAAGAAGGAAAATATCAACAAGATGCCACCAGTACAACAAAAACACCATAGGCTGAATTCGAAAAGAAGAAGAAGACAATTTGCGCTGATCCAAAAGTTGTATAAAAAGAATAAGGGAGCTGCGATAAGGAAAATTTTAGACGATGAATGGGACACAAACCATACTGAAAAACCTTCGTTAGAAAAATTGGAACCATATTGGAGAAATATTATGGAGAGAAAATCTGAAAGTGATAATAGGTTACCTACGTCAATAGGACCTACTTTATGGGAACTGGAAGCCCCAATAACGAAGCAGGAAGTTGATTCGGCAAAGAAAAATCAGGATAAGGATAGCTCACCTGGCTGTGACAATATTACAAATAAGCAACTTTTTAAAGTGCCGTCAATAGAGATTGCACAAAGACTCAACGCGTGGTTGGCTGCTGCCTACGTGCCCGAAAGGTGTAAACTGGGAGTAACAGACCATGCGTAGTGTTACGTGGAATCGATTTCCTGTTAAAATTAGCTGATTGATTCCAACTCGGAGACTAGTTAATCATCACAAATAAATATTTAGAATGAATAGTATTGTTGCTAAACAGTAGCTATGGCGTAACAAAGAAGACTTTGAAACTGGATTGCTTCTTCACCAAACTTTTGAGCTTTAAGGCATATAACATGTGTATCACTGCCAAATTCACATACTTTCATCTTAGAACTGCACAAAAACAAAGTCTACGATATTAATTTAAGGCTACGGCTGACACTGCAGACAAGTATAAATTATATTTGCAGCACGCTAGGATTATCAGAGAGGAATTTTCTCGATGGTCTTGAAATGAAGTTTATATCACCTTTAGGTGGAATATTACATCACCTTTAGGTGGAATACAGCAACCTGGTGCGCCACAAACAGCTGTGAAATGCGTTTCACCTTGCTTTAATTGCGGTTATTGACTACAAGCAATTAGATTTTAAAAAATTGTATTTTGTAATCACCAACTCCCACAAAGAACTTAACCCTCAGGTCAAGGTCAGCCATGATATGAATTCCCCAACACTTACACTATACACAACGTTTGATTAACATGGACAATCGGTAAACCATACTGCTTTGATCAGGTTCGACTAAAGCAAGGGTGGGGAACCCGCGGCCTGCGGGCCAAATGCGGCCCGCGCGAACATTGAATGTGGCCCACATCAGAACTGTCGTTACCCAAGTTCGAAGACAACATCACGTCAAAACGAAACTGCACGACAAGTAGACAGTAAGTCAATAGAAATCCCTCTCACTCCTTGACATAAAAGTAGAATTTTAGGATAAAATTAATTATTGCGGCCCGCCGGCGATATTCCATGATGGTACATAGTTTCCCATTCCTGGACTAAAGGGTCAAATATAAGGTAGGTCCCTCAAGCTATTCCCCTGATTTGCACTGAAGTATCTTTTTGGCTTATACATCATGGCTTCATTAAATCTGAAAAAAATTGGTGGAACTTGTTGCAATTGAGGGCATACGTTGTGCCATTGTCATAAGTTTCAGGAGTGAGGGATCACTCAAGTCAAATGCAATTAAAAAGTAACTAGAAATGTTAGCGCGAGATTTGGTTTCTTTCATTATCATGTGAAATCCCCGGCTTCGCATCATGCTCGCGTCGTTATGTACAGCGCCACTGTTGCTCGAGGAGCGACGCGTTGCTCTACGCGTGAGTTTCGCGGAGGTTGCCTGGGCGTTTGCGGTGTGGTATCAATACAATTCACAATATACAGGTAAAATTGTATTCACTACAAGCAGATTGTTGCTTGCCTGCTTTCAGTTGGCTGCAGGTTCGGCCTAAAGGGTATCAAAAGTTTATTTCAGTGAAGGAGAAAACATCCAATTTTCTGCATGTCAGATATCATTCATTGCAAGTTTCAATAACTACTTTTCTATTCTCTAAAGCAGGGGTACATTTGAGGTTAGCAATAGAAGTGAAATGTATATTTACATATCTTTTATTTCCAAATATTTATACATATATCAGTGAATATTATTCTCAAAAGCCATTATATGCCTATTGTTAAATATACCTGTGATTAATCATGATAAAATATTTTGTCATAAGAAATTTGAGGGGTACACGTTTATCTGCCGAAATGCTGAAGGGGTCCGTGCTTATCTTTCAAAACGCTGAAGGGGTACATGCTAGTTTGTCAGAATGCTGAAAGGGTATATGGTCAGAGAAAGGTTGGGAACCTCTGCTCTAAAGGGTGCTGGTACAGTATGTGGCCTAACTTTTGAATGTGGCCAACATAGTGTGTCACCACACGATCCAGACATGGGCTATATAGTGTAGATTGCTCTTCCGAAATGCGGGAAGGTCAGCTACCCTATACATTTGTATGTATACATGAATATTAATACCTGACCTTCTCCAATGTTTTGCTAGCTACACAACCACAGAACAACAGTGCACAAAGTTTCATGCCATTAATACTTCCTCAGAGTCACAAAATGCCAAAATTAATGGATGCTTCCTCGCAAATTGTTATAGGCACATAGGCCCATTACATAATATTTGTGTTCCATCTAAACCAGTGATTCTCAACCAATGTGGCCCACACCACCAGTTGTCCACCAGCAATTTGGTCCATGGAGAGTTCCATAAGTGCTTGATAAAACCTTCTTGAAAATGGTAACCTTTACTGTACGATAAATTATGTAACACCACATATGTGCAAAACAGTTTTGACTAGTTGTTTATAAGGTGTCAGCACAGCAAAAGTGGTCCATCGGGTATGTTTTTATTAATATGGTGAATGGGCCGAAAAAGGTTGAAAACCACTGATCCAAACAGGTCACCGAGCGAAAGAAGGTTGCATGCCCTTCACTTGCGTTCGCTTCGCATCTGGTGTAATCCAGCCTTAACACCTGTACACCAAGCAGATAAAGATATAATGACTTACTGAAGCAGAATGACTTACATGTGGAAGTAGATCTTCTAATGAAACCAGATTATGCTGTATTAAAAGTGCTGCTACAGTAAACAAGCTTGATGGCATAGGACATCCAATAGACTAAAAAAGAATAGAAATGAAAAGTTATAACTTTCGTTGGCATTCCATACATTTCAAAACATTGTCACTTAAAGAGAACAAGTAATTGCCACAGTGTTAAAATTCCAAACACGCGTTCAATCAACTGACCAACAGAGGTAAGAACCTTCATAACAAAGCACTGAATACTTGAGTGCAACAGGTTACCACATACCAATGACAGCAAAACATGTCATGTGAACTAAAACATATTAACAGTCCACTTGTGCAGTGTTTTAAGATTGCTTTTGCCATCAAGAAATCATATGGATTCTCTCAGATATAATGCAGAAACTGGCATTCAACGATTGATAATTGCAGTTGTGGATTTCAGTATGTTTACAAACGTCTAATGTATAGCCCATGCCTGTTTTCTTTTTCGCTGATACATTTCGGTCATTTGCCTCACATTTGTATTAAAACTTGCTGTAACGGTGTTCAATAGCCTATATTTTCAGACATTCTGACTAAAATGACTTAATTTTTTTCAGTCATTTCAAAAACATTTCAGTCTATGACTGACAAACGACCAAAAAAAACAGGCCCATGCTAAGGAAACTAGTAGAATTCATGAAAATTTAGTAAGACCCATCATTGCTACTACACCTACCTGATAATGTTGAAACTTGAATCCCAACAAATGGCATAAAGTTGATCTTTCGCACAGAATCAAATAATTGTTAACTAGTGGAATAAACAAACTTTTGGCAAATTCTGGTTGACATTCAAAAGATTCTAAAATCAAGTCCAACACTCGGTTTGGATCTATGTTGAAACAACCTGAATACAAAATATTTTGTCAATGAAAAAATTTGACCAGCAGGCTTCTTAAAAGTTTTCAGTGTGGTACACCAGTAGCTGGCATGTCATTTACAGTTCTTTCTTCACAGCATAGCAGTAATAAGGCCCGTATTTTTAGGCAACACTACAAACAGGTAGTTAGACAAACCTAAACTTGTATGCGATTGAAGCAGACTTTGAAACTGACCTATATGTACTAAATTACAATTCAAATACACACAAAATTTGAATGCTTTTTAGTAATTATTTGCATGCAATAAGCGGTCTGTTCTATAAATTCAGCAGTTGGTCACAGTTGACATAGTTCTTTTTGGATCTGATTTGTTTCAACATCAACCAGTACATAAATCAGATTCTTCTTTTGACCATGTTCTTCAAACCACTGCTTGGCTGCACAAGATCTCGGGGCAGGTGTTGAGCAGCCATGCGATTGTCTCACCATCCAGATCTGTCAGGCCGTGCAGTCCATGAGGTTGATGGATTGGACATTGGAGGACAACATGGTTGATGGTTTGTTCTTCTGTGCCACACTCACAGGCCACAGAGAAGGCCATACCCCATTTGCACAAGCAGGAGCAGAAACGTCCAACACTGCTGCGGATGCGGCTAAGCCGGACCCAGGCTCTTCTTGGGAGGGTCATTCTGAGCGGGTGGGTGCCAGGGATGAAAATGCGGAGTCTTGTGGGGTTGTCTCCACATTCCATTGGTGATTTGCCCAGTGCACCGCACACATGGTGTTGTCAGACAGACTGATTAGCTGCTGTGCGGCGAGTACAAATGGGTGTCTCGATTTGAGGCGCCATGCATTTGCACTCGATGGACAGGTGAGCGCTAAGTGGAGCAGATGTCTAGGCTCCATGGCACAGCGCGCTAGAGACAGTGTGGTTCCACTGCAATGAAGCTTAGCAAGTTGGATGCTGCAAGGATTGGAAGGTTGTCCGCTGGTGTAGGACGCAGGCATCCAGTCACAATTCCCAAGGCATCATTGATGGCGTGGTTGATAAGGCCAGTATGAGCACTGCGGCTCCAGGCAAGAGTGCAGTACTCTGCAGTTGAATGCACAAGGGCTAGGGTGGCTGTTCGCGAAATTGTTGCTCCAGCACTCCAACTGGATCCATCAAGCCGCCTCAAGAGCACGACACGTGATGTCAGCTTCTTGCGAAGGACACAAGGTGTCAGCAACTCAGACGATGCACACCAACATGCAATTCATTAGCCAAACTTTACTCATTTGAAAATCCAAAGGTTAGGCTTCGATTTAAAAGCTCTTTGATACTTATAAAACAGATTAATGCCCTATTATTGCCAAAAGTAAACGTCATTAAATTGCACAACCAACTTTTATTCATCTCACAACTTTTAGCTTGCACTCATTTTTAATTCTATTTACATGCCATTACTACAAGTAGCAGCACAAACCAACAATGAAAACATGACAACACATCATGAGACTGATACAACGGATTTTTGTCATCCACGCAACGGAACAATATAATACATACATACCAATAAGGCCTTTGATATTATCAAGCAATGTCAAAGGAGAAGCTTGATGACCATTCAAATCACCCAGCTCCACACCAAGTTTAGAGTATCCTTCCATTTCTTCTCTAAGGAGATTGAACTTCTGTTGTTTGTAGCTGCATTGGGTAACAACATTCTTTACAGTCTGTAACACTTAACATAGGTGACAGTGTACCTTCTTGTACTTACAACAAACGTGTTTTTGTCTTGATATATCGTTGTTGAAACATTTTAGTGCTGTTGATCAAGCCAAGAGCTTCCAATGTCTCAACATCCAGTCTTTCTTTCAACAAAGGAAGGGAAATTTCAACCTGAAATGGTATCATTGCAATTGAGGTTGGCTGTTTTACATAACCTGGTTCTCTTGATATGCATGCTTTCTAAACAATCACTGTTTTTTGCTGAAGTAACAGCTTGCATATATTTCAAACACCTTTATATTGAATATTATTAAAACACAAATGCTGATGACACAATATTTAATTCCCCATACATTTCCAAGTGACAGTTATTTTGCAATACTCAAAAAAGACAGCTTTAGTAGTGAGATATGTTCAAGCAAGAATCACTGTAAACAGCTGAAAGGAATGTTTGGGGAGAAGTTACTGAGGCTAAGTAAGCCAAAACCTGCCACTGTTTAAGGCAATCAACAAATCACTTACTATGCATTTGGCTGATTCATTAGTGAACACTGAGGACTTAAACAAATATTTGGCTATACTTAGCCACTTAATTTGTTTCATGAAGATGTACATAATACTGCTTAGAGCAGTGTTTTTCAACCTTTTTGCTGCAGCGCAACCTTCCGCAAATGTTTGAGTTGCTCATGGAACCCTATGCAATGATCCAAGTGTTTGTATTGCTACAATTGCACAGAACTATGGTTGCGAATTTCATCCCAGGCAATTTTGGTCTGTTTTGGCGGAACCCCTTGCAGCCATTCATGGAACCCTGGTTGAAAAACACTGCCTTAGAGTTTTTTGCTACTGCTCATTTTTAGGTCCAGCATGTTTCAAACATTTACAAAGTGCGCCTCAGCAAAAAGATAGACAATGAGAAAATATTTGCTGGTTTCAATATCTGCTAGGTTACTATCACACATGTAAAAATGAAGCAAGCCTAGCATAAATCCAATCACCATACAACTCATACTGGAAGTACATCATGTTTAATGGTTTATTATGCAGCATCAAGCTAGATTTGCCAACCTTGCAAGCAGACAGTAATAAGACAAACTTTTCCCGCCCCTTTTTGTCATCCAATGCTGATAGTTCAATGTCAACCATTGACAGGACATCTATTATCAATGAGGAGAAATCTTCATCTTTTTTCTATAACACATTGTTTAAAAATACATTATAACAAATATATATATGCTTTAATAAGTCCATATCAATTATATTAAACTACTGAATAATGTAATTGTGTTCGCTAGAAATGATATTAAGGGTACCTACAGAAATTGTTAATATCGCTATTACTACTAACACCATTAGTGTCCCAGGTGTAGGTTCATGCAACCATAGCAGTTCCACCATCAGGAGATGATCATAGCTTTGCTGAGATGTACTGTAAGTAAGCTACATGGAATCATCATTTCATTCTGCTGATAGCCTACTTTGATTTGACAAGCATGAGAGGGTTATCAAAATTTTTCTGAGAGACAAATGTATCTAATCCTTTACAGATGAGACAGTTCATTATTAGACCATTTACACCATTTTCTTTAGTGGCTGGGTATGTCATCTAATAAAATATTAGAGTTTTTTTACACACCTAGATTTGAATGCATTACTCACATTATGTCCTAGTGATTAAACCTAACACAAAAATAAAAACCATGAACAGAATCCACTAGTCATCAAATTGCAGTGTTACTACATAGTTTTTAATGTTTATGCAGGAGTTATACTATTTAGTGACATTAGCAATTAGTGATTCACAATGTTAACAACACTAGCAATATTGCAATATTTTACTTTTTACTTGGACAAAATAGCATTAAATGCATTTACACGGCTTTCAAAAAAATATAACAAATGCTTTTTAACACAATCACAGCAAAATTAGCTATTCAATCATAAAACACATTTAAAAATGCTCCATATGGTTATTAGTATTTCTGGTAACAATCCAGTTAAAGTACAAAGCTTCAGACAAACTTCTTGACTACAAATTTGTGGCCTAGAGCAGTCATTCCCAACCTTTTGCTACTTGCACAGCCCTGAGTACATTTAATTTTTTGGCAAGAACCCAATCACACATATATTAAGCTTAAAATATAGTGACACTTTGCGACAAAATGCAAAGCTGTGAAATTCGTAAAATCCCAATTGTCAAGCCACTTCTATCAAAGAGATGTCAGCTACCATGAATCAGTCATGTGACCAGAATGTCCCAGGAAAGGTTGGCAAGTCCTACTGGCTCCACCCACAGGAATGCAGGGTCCAGAGGTCAATCAAGGACTAGGTGGGATGATTACATCTTCAACCTGACTTGGTCCCATCTTGGTTTGGAGCCAGCAGAACTATCAGAGATTGCTAAATGCTAAGATATATTTTGAGTCATCTTAGGGTTGATCACCCAGTGACCTCCCCAGAGGTAATTGGGTATGAAAACCTGATGTTATTAGGAAATTCTTTAAGCTTCAGAATCAATGAACTAAAATCACCAGGTAATGCAAATCATAACAATATCAAAATTTTGTTGACTCAAGTTCTTACATAGAAAGCCATAACTTGTGGTCTCTACTTTACCCTCACAGACATCTAGGGGGTCAGATGACTTCACGTTGGAAAAAAAGCCGAAAGGGCAAAGGTTTCAGGAGCACACAAACATCATCAATGAATTTATTTGCTACACACCAACATGATGCAAAGAATGCCCAAATGACTGTTAAATCTTTAGTGTCCGGCTGCTTTCGGGGATTTTTGAAAAAAAACGCCTAAACGCATGTGGCTTTGTGTGGGAATTTCTCAGGTCTGGTATGCTCTACAGACCTGGCAAAAGTCTCAAAAGACGTGGCAAGTCTTCTAGTCTGCACTCTAAAAAAATTTTTTCCTTGGAGATTGTGTTTTTTTTGAGTGACGTCATATAAGTGCAGGACATTTAGGCCACTTTGGCCCACTTTGCCTGGCCCTGGGCGCCAACCGTTAGGTGGTAGTATTTTGCTGAAGTTTTTACTGGAAACTAGGCTACAATCCGAGTCTTTTGATACTTTGGATGATCTGCTGGGATTTTGGGTTCAAAAGTTGTGATGTAAGTTAGTAAAAATATTTGACTAATTAGCTAATTCGATAATTAATTAATACGTTTATTTTAGATCATAACTTTTGAACCAGAAACGTTAGAAAGTCGATCAAAGGCTCAAAAGACTCGGACTCGAGCCTAGTTTCCAATGAAAACTTCAGCGAAACACTTTGGCCTAGTGGTTGGGCCCTAGGCCAGGCAACATGAGCCAAAAACTACTTTACTTATGACGTCATTCACAAAAAATCCGCACCCCTCAACCAAAAAAAATTTTTTCGTGTGCATCTACTAGACTGGCCAATCCGTTTGAACCCTTGAACAGCTCTCTAGCGCAATCGGCGGAGGAGCTAGGGCGTTGGTAAGGCAACCGAAAACTGCTGCTTTTTAGGTCGAAATCGAAATACAAATATATCGTACGCCAGTTCTCAAAGTGTTAAGAGAAATAGCATATTTAAGAAATGAAGCATATGTTTGGGCTTCAATGACAATGTGCTTTAGGAAACTGGCATAAATATTATTAACCCTCAAAAACTGTACCCAGCCTGTTTTCTCAGGGAAAACCCCTCGTGCTGAAAGTGCTACACAGATTACAGGTTGTGTTATAGTAACTATACAAAGATTGTGTAGTACTAACTATACATGACAACAATCCATGTAACTATGCCTATATAAGGTTTACCAAATCAATTAATGTGTAAGCACAAGAAAAATAGCAAAAAAAGATCTGCTGTTGTACAGGTATTCAGGTTGTGGTCATTTAGACAGTGCATTGAGTAAAGTTATTCCTTATTGCTGAACTTGTTTGGTTCATTTTTTTTGTTGAACATTCTAATGACTGTGGATGATGTTGCTCATGTGGCACTTGATTGGTGTACAGATGATGACATATCATGAGAAACAGCAACATGAATCAGGTAACAACATAGCTGTACCTGCCATTATCAGGCCACACCAGCTAAGCAGCAGTTCAGACAAAGTGGACAGCAGTATTGAATAAGATGATGCATGTACTAGAAATTCTCAGTGCAGTGGCTGGAAGCTTTGCTGTTTAAGGCAGAAACAGAACAGCATGGAAATCTTCTTCATCATTGGTAGGAAGAACCACAGGACACAACATTTTTACTGTTGCCACCAGTGCACCTATATAAATCTCTAAAAACATAGGAACTTCAATACCTACGATGCATGGAAATACTTCATCCCAAAAGTGACTCTTTACTCAGTTATCAAATACAGCAATGAAGAAGCTCACAGAGAGAATGATTTTAGCTTGAGCATATGTGAGCTCGAGTTGTTTATTGCTCTCCAGCATGCCAGAGGACTGTACAGCAAAAATGACCCACTTCATTTTCTTCACAGTGAAACTTATGGTATTTCGATATTTTCAGAAACAATGTTACATGGTAGATAACTGCTTTACTGAAGTATTTGAGATTTGATGATAAACCCAACCAAAGATGCACTGGGCCAGGAGCAGACCAATTCGTACCAATTATGTTATTTTCCAGACATGTGTCAGTGAAAATATACATGAAATTTTTTGTTGACAGTGGATGAGCAGTTGATGCTTCTGAAGTTATGTTGTTCTGTCATTACATTTATGCCAAAGAAGCCCGACAAATATGGCATCAAGGAAAATTGTTGTTTGAAAAGTTGACTGGCAACATATTGAGTAGACAGAAATTCATTTTTCAACTAATAGACAACTTCGCCATGAAAAAAATTTCAATTGGAAATGTTGTGGCCAATCCCTTTTCCATCAACTTAGATCTCCTTTGAAAACATAGAAAATTTCATGGAAAAACGTGTATGTGCATTACTTGCAAGAGACCAACTTGTGGCACATGTTTTGCTGTCATTTCAAAAATAACTTACAAAAGATACAAAGGGTATTCAACCCTCCATTTTTGAAGTACTTAAGTTTAGAAAACAGAAAAAAATGTTTTGGAGCTTTGTTTCCAAATTTCAGCAAATGTGCTTCATATTGATGGCATCTATGTGATTTGCATTACTGTGCCGAGACTATTTTCACTACTGCATTACAATTATGTTAATAGCTGCTGCTGTCTCACAGCGTCTTACTAGCTATATTCGACCAGTTGATCAGCTGTCAGAGATAGTCATATGTTTGATCATTTGAAGTATTTCACTACAATGCATTTTACGTCAACTCCAACAACATACAAATATAGTGTGGATCAATATTAGCAAAATTTTGTAAATTCAGCATTGTTTGCCTTTTATGTGGCTATAAATGCTTCGGTATTGTTTTCAACATCTCAGTAAACAACAGGGTAGAAAAATGATGGTAAACTTAGTGTTAACTATTCACCAAACTGCAAGAGCTGAATCAATGTGTAATATATTCTATTAACCTAGAGGTATCTGAAACCTTACAACATTGAAACAAAAGCAGTATCTTTATTCAGATAGAACCTATTTGGAGGGTAGAGAGAATCAGCAAAATCTATTCGAATAGACAATACATAGAATCTATTTGAATATGAAGTACATTCTATTTGAATAAGTGACAATTATGCTGCTTTAACAGATAAACCTGTAGATCAGGGGTGAGGAACCTATTTACTATCACAGGCCACATAAATTGTGCATTATTGATGGCAGGCTGTAAAATCAATTAATTTTATCCTATAATTTTACCTTTATCTAACTGTGAGCAAGAGTGACTTCTCTTGACTTTCTATCTACACACCTACTTATCATGGAACTTCGTTTTGAGGCGATGTTGTACCCAACTTGGGTCACAAACATTCTGATGTGGGTTATATCAAATGTTCAGGCAGGTCACATTTGGCCCGCAGGCCACAGGTTCCCCATCCCTGCTGTATAATTAACAAACTCAATAAGGGGTTTTCATGGGTAAAACAAGCAAAACAATACCAAGGAGATTTTGAGAGTTTGCCATATTTAATGCTAGTTTCCTAAACACTTTGTAATAAAATTCCAGACAAGTGCTTCAATTGTTAAACCAAATATTTCTCTTCATAGTTTTTTTTATGCAAATGGATGAACATTCAAAAGAGCTGGTAAGTCAGAAACATATTAGTATGTCTTCCTATTTCTCTTCTGAAGAGACCCAAGATGTATAGGTACATCCGCTGGGCTGAAAGGGTTAATGACATAAAATAAATATTGATTCCAAAATAGCAATCTGCTAAGTCACAACTGCTTGACATTATTTTATAAAAAATTACACAGAATCTATGTGGAATACTAGATCTTCCTTGGACATTGAAAATGATTATTCCACTGTTCCAGTAGAGCAGTGGTACTCAACCACTGTTCTGAGACCTGCATGTGGCTCCCAAGCACACTTTTCGCAGCTTTCAGCAGTCTTTCAATAAAATCTCTAATATTTTGTGTAACAGACTCTGTTCTGCTATAAAACAAAATGTTTCGATTGCCTTTCATTAAAATTTTTTTAGTGCAGCTCTCTAACAAAGTTGCAGGTCAGGATTTGGGTCCCTTCAGTGAAAAGGTTGAGAATTTTCTACTGCAGTAGAAAACACACACATAAGAAAATACAAGATGTTACAAAAACTGCTTACCTTCAGAGATGCTATTAGTGATGTGAAGTGGTCTTGCTTAAGTTTACCTGATAAAACTTGATGAACTACTTCATACCATATTCTTCGAATACCTAAAAAACCACATTGCTTTGCTCAGCACACACCATACAAAGATGGAGTTCATACCTAAATGACTAACAAATTTGCCGCCATCCTCTCAAAATAATACACATATTGGCATGCATGTACAAAAGCATTGAAGAGGTTGTAGGTGATTAACACCTTCGCTGTCATGACAGTTCAAATAAACTTTAGTTTCTAACCTCTCTTAGCAATTACATAACTTGCAAAGGCGATTGTGCTAAAGACCTGTTCAAATGCTCAAAAGATATGGCAAATTTAGTTTGCAATGAAAAAAAAATTAGGTTTGGGTTTTTTGTGGGTGACATAAGTGGGGTAGGTTTTGGCCATTTTGGCTCAGGTTACCTAACCCTGGGCCCAACTGCAGGAGGGAATTATTTGCTAAGTTTTAACTTTCTAGGGTTCTAGGTTCAAAAGTTATGAACTAAAAGCAACAAAATAATTAATTAATCCCCTAATTACATAATAATTAATTAGTTTATTGTTTTTAGGCCATAACTTTCGAACTAGAAATGCTACGAAGCCGAGCAAATGCTCAAAAACCTTGATTCCAGCCTAGTTTCCAATAAAAACTTGAGTCAAAACTTTTCATAGTCTAGCAGTTGAGGCCCAGGGTCAGGCAACCTGAGCCAAAATGGCCAGAAACCTACCCTACTTACGACGTCACCCACAAAAAAACGAAAACCAAAACCTGAAATTTTTTTTCATTGCCCACTATAAGACTCACCATATCTTTTGAGTTTGAACAGCTCTCTAGCACAATGGACTGCACCAACGGTTGCATACCGGGACATGAGATGTCAAATGCTTACGACTTTTGCACTTTCAGGACAACCGCATGGCCAACCTTTGCACTTATGCAACAACTGCCCAACAATGCCAGTAAAAATGGTTAGTGTGTGACTAAACTGCTCGATAGCAAAAATGTAGCAACAAACTCAGAAAACCCCAAGTCAACCTCAGGCTTTTATACTGTTTCAAAGCAACGTTTTATGTAATCAGTTCTGCTGTGAAACGTGTCATAATTCTTAGTTCAATCATATGTGAAATGAATAAAACCTATTACTGTCATTGGAAGAACATGTTGGAAGAGCATTGTTACATGACTGATGCTTCTATTACAACTTTTAAGGAATGAGAAGAATGAGCTTTTTAATATGGTTGTCTTGGAAACAAAAAACAGTCAAAATTATTGCAAGTTTTGCTGCTGAAAACTTAGACAAAGAAGGGAGATTTCAGTTGCACAGAGGTCAAAAATTGTTACATTGCATGAAGAGACGTATTCAGAAAGGCCATTATTCAAAAAACATAAGTTCAGCAAGACTGTAATCCATCAGGCAGTTGCCAGATTCAAGATGTTTGGTAGTTTTCAGGACTTGAGCACGGCTGGTAGGCCCAAGGTTACCAGTCAAAGAGATGGTCACATGATAAAGAAGATGGTAGCGTTCTCACTCACCACTCTGAGTAAAAACATTTGATCAGATTTGTTGCTCATAGGTGCAGATGTGAGTACATCTACCCTAAAATGTCGTTTCAGTGATTAATTTGGGCTCAGAGCCTACAAACTCACCAGAAAATTAGGCTTCCTCCTTCCATGAAAACTAAGAGAAATACCTTTGCAAAGCCTCACCTCGATTGGACCACTTAAAAGTGGAGGAAGGTATTATTGATGGATTGCAATCTTGACTGAACTTCAGTTTTTCAGATATTTGCCTTTCTGCATACCCCTCCATGCAAAGTAATAATTTGACCTGTCCACACCTGATAACACTCTTTTTTGCCCATATTTTCAGCAGCAAAACATACGATAATTTTGAACATTCTTGCTTCAAAAACAACCAGATTGTTAAAAAACTCATTCCTAAAGGTTGTAATAGAAGCATCAGTTATGTAACAATGGTCTTCCATCATAAAAAGCAATGTGACAGCACAAATTAGCCAATCTTCCAAAATTGTTTTAAAATCCAGATTTTGGCAGGTGGTCTTTTGAGCGCCACTGTAACCTAGTCAAAATAGGAAGATAATCAAATATGTTTTTACTATATATCACAAATAAGCACTGGTAGCCTACACATTCCGAAGTGAATAGGCTACAGCATGCACCAAGATACCTTTGTGGGAAGAGGTAGGAAGATTAGCATCATCCAGCTGTTTTTGGCACAAAGCGATTCTGCAAAACACCAAATGGTAACAAGGCACAGTTCCATTGACACACGTACATAACTACACTGTTACATACTGTACATAGGCACCAAGTTTGTAATTTCTGCGGGAGTGCGAAATCCATGACGTCAAGACCTGTAATTTTTAAGTTTTCTATTCCATATTTATCCGAAAAAGTTTCAATAAATTTAAGAAAAACATCTCAGTACTTGTTAATGAAAAACTGTTCAATCAAAAAATTATAAATTAGAGGGAGTGCTGTACTCCTGGCCAGAATTGCCAGAGCGCTGCGCACGCCTGCACTTGGCACCAATGGTTACACACACATGTCCCTTGTAAGCTATCCAATAAAAAATGTTTTTAAGCCTTAAGGACTGCAAAGCCACAACAGTGGCTTGGATTTTGTCCAGTCATAAATTGCCGTCTGATAGAGCTAGAGAGCTGTTCAACCCCTCTAAAGAAGTAAAAAGTCTTCTGGCTTCAATCAAAAAAATCTGGTTACTTTCAGGTTTAAACTTTTGGGGGGTGATGTCATGGGATTTTTTTGATGATGTCAGTGGGAGCTGAGAAAAAATATAAGGGGCCATTTATTTGTGTTTCCTTTAAAATAAACTAGGCAAAAATCCACATCTTTTGAGCCCTTGATTTGTCTTCTAGAATTAGTGGCTGGCGATTTATGGCCTTTATGGCCAAAAAACACAAATTAATCAGCTAATCCCTTAGGGCATAGGTTCTCAAAGTGCTCCGTACGGAGCCCCAGGGCTCCGCGAGAGAAACCTCGGGGCTCCGCAAGCTATTCGTTTACTTGCTAAAATACTGACTTGGCTAATTTTGCAACTGCCCTAAGAAGCAATAACGGCATTAATAAAATTTCTTGTGGGGCTCCGTGAATTATGGTCAATCTCTCCATGGGCTCCATAACACCAAAAGTTTGAGAACCCCTGCCTTAGGGCAAGGGTGAGCAATTAATTTGGCGCGGGGGCCACTTTGAGAAGGCCACATTTAGTGGAGGGCTTATCTTCTAATGCCAATAGAAGCAAGTCGATGGAAATAAAAGCAAGTCTCGGTTCAAGGTAACCTCAGCACTAACATTTAGTGTGACAAAGGAAATTTCAAATTTGAATATATTTCCTGAATGTTTTCGCAGGCTACTGAAAACACTGTGGCAAACCACATGTATCCTGCTATTTTCCCATCCCTGCCCTAGGGATACTTTAGGAGAGTAATCAATTATTGTTTTTTTAGCATAATGTGCCAATAAGCTCTAAAGATGCAGATTTTCACCTAGTGGATTTTAAAGGAAAAACAAAGAAATTGCCCATTGAATTTTTTTCTCAGGTCTCAATGATATCATCCAAAAATCTTTTGACCCCCACCCAAATCACCATTCTCCATGAAGTTCAAACCCAAAAGTGCACAAATTTTTAAAATCGAAACTAGGAGACTTTCTGCTTTTTTAGAGGTGTTGAACAGCTTTCCTCTATTGGATGACACGTCCGAGCCACTACAGCAGCTTTGCAGTTCTTAAGGATTAAAGACAAAATCAGCTTTTGCTACATGCCAAGTTTATCATTACTTTTACAAAAAATTAAGTATTGATCAGCAATAACCTAGTGCCAAATTAATTCAAACTTTCTGTATGAGTTAGCAAGAATTTCGACAATATTGTGTTTCATAGTGCTCTCCCTATTGAACTGCTTCATCAACAAAAATAAATATTTCTATTAATTTGTAACTATGCTACTCATATCTTTGAAAAGTATTATGTGACTGCATAGACATAATAACATGGATGATATGCTTATGCCAAACAAATGTTTAAAAGGTAGACAAGAGATGAAAAGAAAAAATGCCGAGCATCTGCTCTTGAAACAAAGAGGCTACCTGTCTTGTTGCAATGTGCTATGCTTCGAAGCATGTTTAATAATCTTAATGAAATGCATCAGTTTTCTTGGCTGCTATAAGTATGACTTGGCTTAACAATAAGGTAATTTCAAATGGTCAAAATACTGGCAAGCCAAACATCCACACAGTAGTAAACACAAGAACATACAGTATTTCATATCTTACAGAAATAATTAAAATGTTATTTACATTTCATTTTTTCCTGACTTCTCCCAATTTTTGCAAAGCTCTCCTTTGACAAACTGGAAATTTACTGTTGTCATGGTATGAACTTATTTGAGTAAGCTGCAAACTGAAACAGGTTTGAACATTTTGACTTAACTTCTCAGCAAATGTATTCCAATCATTTCAATAAAAACATGAATGAATCCTATGCCATTAATTTACATCACAGGTAGTTAATAATTTCTACTAAATAATTCAAGATTTACTGCACAATATTTTAGATTACACTAAAGTAACTAATTGTTCTAAAAGAACAAAAATTCTAGTAAAAAGATCATCACCATGAAAAAACAGTATAGCAATACCAGTAACACATCTGTAACACACTTTACCAAAGAAATAAGATGTAATTCCCACAATTATGAAAACAATTTTACTACATATGGAACACATACCCAGTGCTACCAACAGTTACCTATAAAGCTGCTGTATGTTGGTCTATTTATGTTATGTAAAAAATTTTTAATGATTAAAAAAATGGTAAATACAGTACTAACTTTGTGAAAAAACATATTTAAAAAAATTTGAAACAACGAATTCCAGAAGCAATTTGCACTTTCTAAAAAAAATTTTCTTGATCGACAAATTCTTGGAAACTAAAAACTATTTTCTCAAAATTAAATTTCTAATAGTCTCATGATGAATTTTTTTTGTTATTGAGCTCAATTCTGTCAATGTTGAGTGCAACTCTGCCAATGAAATGCTTCACATCAAAGTTGTAAAATTCATGTTCCATTTTCATTTTTTAGTTCAGTTTTTTTATTTAATAAATCATCGCTAACCTTGCATGTTGCTTTGTATTCTCTCAATGAAATCTTACGTGCTTTTGTTTGTTGAGGTTAATTTTAAACTATGGTTGCTGTTATGACAAATTTGAAGTACAAAATGCATGTTAGGAATTAAAACATTTTGTAAGTGGCTTTGTATTTTCCACCTTAGTTAGATAATGGATGCATATCATTTGTGGAATGCCAGATCAAAAGCATTGGGTGAAAAAAGCGTTTATGTTTACTTGGGAGATCAGGCGGGGGTTCCTTGTCCACTTAACATAGCCATGCAGTGTTCCGCGGACAAAAAAGTTAGGAACCACTGCCCTAGTGGGATGCTTTTTGAGAAGCTTTTTTCTAAAGTGCATCTTGAATGTTTACTTATATCTGTAATTTTTTCCTTGGACATGGGAATTATTTCCCTAGCTTTTGCTTTAACAGGGTGAGTTGGTGATAACAGAAGACTTCTGCTTTTTCCTGGTTCGTTTCTTTGTTATACAATGAATTTTGGGATATGGCTGTATCTCTTGAGTGATATGACAGCTGGTGGATGCTGCATTATCACGGTTTGCTTGAAAACCGTCTTCAGCATCCCGATCAAATTCTTTTTCTTCAAGAGGATTAGAATGGCCCATTATGAAATGTGACAGACCCACATCATCTTAAAATATATGTTAATCAAAAGGGCGTACTTTCAGCTTTTTGAAGCCAGCCACAATGTTAAACGGAATAAATCCATGGAAAATGCTAAAGTAGCCAAGTCGCATATTGGATCTGGGGTTCAAAACTGCATGCTTGAGATTTATGCAGCTTTTTCTGCAGCATCTGTGCCAGTAGCTTAAGGTCTTTTTCTAAAGATAGTATCAAACAACTAATAGAATTACAACATGTAGCAATATAGCCTTTTCTCAAGTGTCTGCACATCTGTAACAAGTTAGGTGGGACTAATGAGCCACTGCTTACATTGAACCCCACACTTGTGCCTCATAGGTCACTTCCACACCATTTTCAATCACAATTACGTCCTTTGTCAAACCTGACCAGCCAGTGTTTTTTTATCTCTTGCTAAAATGCATATTAAGTCAGACATAGAAGCAGCAATACATACTGAAGGAAAAGTTACGAAGAGGAAAACAGTGAATGCCTGCTGTTAGTGGACGCAAACAATGCATTCAACGAACTCAACAGAAAAGCCACTCTAGAAAACATGAAATGATTGTGTCCCCCAATGTACACATACCTACACAACAGCAACAACACACCCACCAGGCTTTATCAGGAAAAGGGAAACCACATACTGTCACAGGAGGTGTGACACAAGGTGACAATGTAGCTATGGCAATGTATGCCTTATCCACATGACCACTGATACAAGCACTGAGCTATGAAACTGCAATTAATGAAGTAAAACAGGTATGGTATGCAGACGATAGCTCTGCAGTCAGATCACTGGCAGGCTGTGTGAAAAAATGGTGGGAATATCTACAGTCCAGGGGACCAGACATTGGGTACTGCCCAAAACCGGCAAAGACCATCCTTTTAACTAATTGACCGCCAGTCTACGATATATTCGTGGCTGCTGTCTGATGCTAGAACGCCGGTATGGTTTTTGCGCTGGCACTTGAGTGGGCAAGGCGTTGTTTTAAAAAGGCTATGGATGGAAAACCTTGCATGATAGAAACCCAAATTCTGCACAAAAACGTTAGTCATATTGTGTAGTTAATGAAAATCGAAATCAAAGAATTTTTCCACTTCTTTTGGAGAGAAAAAACACCCTAAAACAAGGGTGGATTGCCTGTTTTTTGACTTTGTAAGTTTATTGCACCTATTCCAACAATGGGAAAAATGTAAAAATCACAGAAACGGTTGCTATAGCTGTTACAAAGCATCCTGCCAAGTTTTCAATTAAAAAATTGTAGAGAAGAAAAGTTAGAACAGTTTTTATATCACCTGGTCCTAGACAGCATTTCTGCTTTTTGACTCCGTCTGAAAACGCACATGTGTTTAGCTGTGTTTTGCCGATGGCTAACTAACTCAGTTTGGTTTCGATTAGACTAAAACATACAGCACTTTCGTTTTGATACTTAAAACCTTCATAGATGTTTTCGTTGCACTAACTGAACTACGAAATAAAATTATTACACACATTGTACAACAAAAAAACACGCAAATTTTTTTTTCGCATGAAAAAAACACACAAAATTTTCTTTGCACAAAAAAACAACGCAAAATTTTACTTGCACGTGGGCTGAGCATTCGACAATTGTTAGCTCTTGGATGCTGAAATGTAACGCTTCTGCTGTTGTTGCAGAAAAAATGTGAATATCACAGAACATGTTGTGATTACCTTGTAGCAGCCGCATGTCAAGATGGTAGTGCATGAAATGAGAGGAAAAAAACTACAACATTTTTATCAGCTGGTCGTAAATATAGTTTGAGATTTGTGAAAAAGTTATGCACGCACGTTCAGGTGCTTGGCGTTGTTGCGGTGGGAAAGGACAAGCGACAAGGATGCAATGTGAGCTATTGTTGGCAGCAACTTTTATTGTTCTCTGTTGAACTCTAAATCTCCAATGATTCGTATTGTTGGGAAGCAGCAAAAAGATCACACGTCGCCATCACTGAATTACTGCTTTTTTACAAATCAACGGGTGTTCTTTTTCGCAATGCCCTTCCTGGCTCACAAAGGCTTTGCGATAACGGGCCGTTTGAAGACTGCCAAGTGCGAATGTTTGTGAAACAGTGCGCATTGCCAAGTGCGAAGTACGAATATATCGTAGACCGGCTCTCAAAATGTTAAGGAGCAACCGTTACAAAACACTGTAACAACATGACGTTTCTTAAGAAAGGTCTATTCAATTTTTACGATATAATAAAAAGATTTATCATTAATGACTTTGAAACCAACCGAAACAAAAACACAATGTGTAAAAATCAACTGAAACGAAACATTTCGGAAAAACCGAAATCGTTTCGGTCAAATTTCCGTTTCGAACACCTCTACTCGTCTGCAGCTAAGTGCAGTAATCCAGACCACCCGAACTGGCACCACAGTGTGCAAACTAGTGGAAACTTGAGTTTTTCTTCTACCTTGAAAATGTATAAATTTTCACGCAAAACATACAGGTTTATGACAATGTATGAACAATATGGTTCCATCAAACGAAACGCGTTTGTACTGAAGCTGCTGCCGAACATTACATTTGCTCACTGTTCAAGCGTTCAGTGTCTTGAAATATTTCCACAGTAACCACTCATTGCTGCATAACTATATTTCAGGGCGGAAAGAAGCAGTTCACATTAAATATGGTTAGCGATTTAGGCCTACACCTGAAACTTGTCACCTTTTAGCTTCCACTAGTGTATCAATATCAGGTGTCAAATCCTGTGCAGCAGCCACTTTCAGCATGTCATTTAAGTGAGCGTGTATGAGCCTTGAGCGCAGCTTTGTTTTGTTGATGTTCATCACTAAGAACACTTGTTCACAAAGATATGTCGCCCCAAACATGCGCAAAACTTTTGCAGCAAGGCTGTCACTTTGGGGTAGCCTGGAATAAGATGCTGATAGAATGAGTACAAGCTCACCAAGGCAAACTTGGTCTTCAAATCTGAATCACACTGCAAGTCAATAATTTCAAGTTGCAAGTCAACGGGCTGATCAGAGGGTTTTACTGTGAATGGCGAACGAAAGACTCAAGTTGGCCAAAAATCTGAAACCGTTGCTTGAACTCCTGTAGCAAGCCTGCTTATATTCAGCCTACTTACATTAATATCGTAGCAAGCCTCCTGTAGCAGGCTGAGCAGACCCAGGAACTCCTTAGTGACAGAAAGTCTCGTCTCATCAACACCACTAATAAATATGGCTAGTTGTGCAATGTCCAAAATGTCCGTGCTTTCATGGAGCGCAACTGAAAACATAACAAAAGGTTTGACTTTTTCTTCATTTGGCTGTCTAAATTTGCAGAAAGGTCCGAAATCCTCTCCGCCACAGCATTTCTCGTCAGGCTAATATTAGCAAAAACTTGTCGCTTCTCAGGACACACAACTTCTGCAGCCTTTAGGATGCATGTCTTAACGAACTAACCTTCACAGTATGGCTTTTATGTTAACGCTATGTCGTTAGCAATAAGGTAACTAGCCTTCACAGCTGCTGCACTTGTATCTCGGCCACTAGTAAAAACGGACTGCTGTTTTTTCAAGCGTGCTATCAATTCCTTTACCTTCTCTCTCTTCGGTTGCCCTTGCAAGCCACAATGTGTTTCGGCATGATGAGTCACATAGTGGCGTCACATGTTATAATCTTTCACCACTGAAACCTGCTGTGAACACACCAAACAAACAGGTATCCCATTCACCTCCGTAAAAAATAGCAAACGGATCAACTGTCTTGGAAAATTCTGCATGCTTTGTCAACTTTTCTCTTTTTCGATAAAGACATTTTCGGAAATGAGGATGCCACAGAATAGAGAATAAAGGCTAAACTGAGCAATTTAAGGAAAGGCAAAAGCTGAAGTCCAAGCATGGAATAGTTCTACATCTAAGAATATATCCTTATTACACCACAATACAATTTCCTTGGCTCTTATTTTCACTAAAAACCTCAAAGATGTCCTCCGTGTTTTCACTCCAGGTTGACCTATTTGACACAGGAAGTTGCTTGAGTCAGTGGTTTTAGTTAACATTCTGTGTTTTTAACCTGTGTTTTTAACACTAGAACTCCAGCGATGTCGATATCGACATTTCTTTAAATTCAATGCGCTATTTTCTACAGTTACTGCTGTTTACCGATTCTCAAATTTTACCCTGTCGAACAGATTTCTGTGCAGTTTATTTTTCGGTCAATAATTGGAATAGAAGCTTTACGTAGCAAATTTTAGTTAGAGTTGTACTTAGAACTCCAAAGGTTTCGAAATCGACATCGCTGAAGCTCAAGCTATATTTTTTCCCAGAGTTCTAGTGTTAAACTTTATCAACAGTAGTTGAACTTCTGCACGTTCATACCTGTTTGAAAGTTCAAACCGGTGTGAACATGCAAAAGGAAGTATGCAGAAAACGGGAAATTTTCACGTGAGAAAAACAATAAAATATTAGCAAATGCTTTAAGGTTTCAATTAATTGAAAGCTAGTCATCAGTTATCGAAGTATAACTAGATAAACTTCTCAAGCAAACAAAGAAGTTTTTACTTTACAAAATCATCCCGTGGGCCGGATTCAATTTCGCAACAGGTCGTTTTTGGCATGCGGGCCGTATGTTTGACACTCCTGCTCTACATGATGTTCTAACTCACACTAATTTTTTATCCAAATCACACTGGCATGCGTTCAGAAATGCTTTACACTAACAGGTCATTTGAAATCTGCCAAGAACGAATGTTTGTGAAGCAGCATCGAAAAGATGGCTGAAGCATTTACTTGTTGCCTAAAAAATATTTATGCTCGAGCAAAAATCGTCAAATCTCTACATGATATGTTCTAACTCAGTAAAAACGTTTTTGAGTAATTATTTATGCACTCTGCATTGGCATGCGTTCACAAATGCTTTACACAAATGGGTCATTTGAAATCTGCCAAGAGTGAATGTTTGTGAAGCAGCATCGAACACATGGCTGAAGCACTTACTTGCTATCGAAAAAAATATTTATGCTCAAGCAAAAATCATCACATCTCTACATGATAGGTTCTGAGTGATTGTTTATCCACATTACATTAGAAACCGCTTCCAATGAAATGCAATGTGACGAGACAATCAGCCACATGGTTACAGCAGGCTGATCTTATTTCTGCACTCGGCGAAACGCGTGCGTGACTGCAGGCAAAACCGCCATGACTGCAGGCAAAATGTACCATGGTTGCTTTGAAATGCTCTCATGACCATACAATACGTCAAATAACATTATAAATATATGTTTCTGGTTGCTGGAGACTTGTACGGAATGTTCATACTTTATAGAGGAAAACATGCGACCTGATGCTCAATGGTTGGCATTTGAAGTGAAGTACGAGTATATTGTGCACCAGTCCGCGAATATATTGTGGGGCGGCGATCTGCGGTTGGGCAAGTTTCCAGACAACTGGCTCTTGATGTGTTAATAAAAGACAATAGTTTAATGCAATCTTCATGAAAACTCTTCAAAGATGACAAAATCAAAATCACAGACCAAGGTGAACGTCATCTTAGATCGGTAATCGGGACAGAATCATTCAGGGAACAATACATTAACACTTTGAGAACCGGGGTACGATATATTCGTACTTTGATTTCAGCCTAAAACAGCAGTTTTCGGTTGCCTTACCAACGCCCTAGCTCCTCCATCGATTGCGCTAGAGAGCTGTTCAAGGGCTCAACCGGATCGGCCAGCCTAGTAGATCACACTTGAAAAAAAATTTTTTGGTTGGGGGGTGCGGATTTTTTGTGACTGACGTCATAAGTGAAGTAGCTTTAGGGTCATTTTGGCTCATGTTGCCTGGCCTAGGGCTCAACTACTAGGCCAAAGTGTTTTGCTGAAGTTTTCATTGGAAACTAGGCTCGAGTCCGAGTCTTTTGAGCCTTTGATCGACTTTCTAGCATTTCTGGTTCAAAAGTTATGATCTAAAATAAACAAATTAATTAATTATCTAATTAGCTAATTAGTCAAATATTTTTACTAACTAACATCACAACTTTTGAACCAGAAACCCCAGCAGGTCATCCAAAGTATCAAAAGACTCGGATTGTAGCCTAGTTTGCAGTAAAAACTTCAGCAAAATACTACCACCTAACGGTTGGCCTCCAGGGCCAGGCAAAGTGGGCCAAGATGGCCTACAAGTCCTCCACTTATGACGTCACTCACAGACAACCTGCATTCCCCAAGCAAAAAATTTTTTTTTGAGTCTAATCTACTAGACTTGCCACGTTTTTTGAGATTTTCGCCGAGTCGCTAGAGCGAACAGGAGCGGAGATATTCATCCGCAAAGCCACGTTCGAATCAGCTGCTTTATGCGAACCGCTTGAATTATCCCGGCTCTCAAAGTGTTAAAAACAAGGTTGAGGATTGGGTATACTATCTTCAGTTGCTTTCAAATTAGACACAAGATGATCCCCAAGCAGCATTCTCAACATTCACCAAAGGACCATGCTCCAGATGAACCTATTTCTAAAGAACAGCACCAGACATGAATGAATTATTTGAACCATTGGTAAATGCCATCAAGATCAACAGATTCCCACTATCGTAGGATGAGAGGTAACAAATACTAGCTCTACCTCTCAGACATGGTGGGCTAGATCAGACAAATCCCCAAGAAACCACCAATACAGAATACAAATACTCCACTCAGATCACTGCTTAGCTAACAGACAAAATCTACACTTAAAAACTCTATCTTGATTACAATCTCCCAGATCAACAATATACCAGACACATGAAAAACAGAACACGACAGGAGAAGAACATAAAAATGCCGAAATAGCCTTGATGAACTATTATAGGAACTGACCCCTGTCACAAGAGCTCATAAAAGGAGCAATGGAAAAAGTGCCATCTTCTTGGCTGTTAGCCTTGCCAATCAAAGCAATTGGATATGCACTAAACAAACAAGAATTCACAGATACCATCTGCATGAGATATGGATGGAAAGTTAAAGGCATACCCACCCACTGTGCTTGTAGAGAGACAACTCTGTGGATCACAGCCTCATACGTAAACTGGGTGGCTACACTTCAATGAGGCACAACTCAGTGAGAGACTCTGAGGCACAGATAATGAGAGAGTTGTAGAGATGTTCAGACTGAACTCACACTTCTGCCAATCAACAAAAATGATTTTGATAGAAAAGTCAACACTGCTGACAGTGCAAGGTTGGATATCTCTGCGAGAAGACTGTGGAATAGCTGTGAGAAAACTTTCTTTGACATAAGGATTACACATCCTACCTCACAGTCATATTCTGGGAAGTCCCTAGCAGAGATCTACCAACAACATGAAAAAGAAGGATAAGTACAACCAAAGAGTGATTGACATGGGAAGTCTTCATTCAATCTCCTTGTCTTTACAATAGGTGGAGAGATGGCACCAGAGTCAACAAAAGACTGGCAGAAAAAATAGCTGAAAAATGCAGGGAGCCATATGCATCTGTCATGACACACATGAGGACAAAGCTCAGATTTGCCCTTTCAAGGAGCACCCTTGCTACAATACAAGGATTGAGGCAAATGAAGCATCTCCAACACCAAGACATCACGGACATTGACATCAGTTTAATTCCTAGGCCCACAATCATATAAAGCTGAAATACGGTATCAATGACATGACACCAGTTATATTTATGAAATAAGTGGCTAGATCACAAAAGTCCTGACATTCTATGAAACTCCACCTTTTTTCCAGAACTAAATACTTCTCTCATTTACTAAACAAATTTTGTTTTTCATGTACCCAACACTTATTGGATAAATGTTTGCTGCTAATACTACTGTAATCTGTCCATGCCCATGTCTTTTCGATATCATTTGGTGATACCATGCGTCTGGTTGGACATTTAACTCGTCCATGGAACTCACCCCACTATGGTGGGTGGGTAAATTGTAATTTCTTCACAATTTATTGTTTTCTGCCCTTGCTACTCATTTTTGTAATAAAATTTTATGTTTCTAATTGCATTGCTCTCTGCCTCGCGACCCTTGTTGTCATTTGCTTCCTTCACCTATATGCTTGCTTCAACTGCCTATCTGTACATGCCTCAAGTCTTCACCCATTGCTTGCCCAGCATCATCTGTGTTACATTGATGTATATTGTGTATGTACTATAAAACAATTGTTTTATGTACTTTTTTATGTGTATTATTCTCCACCCTTTATATATTGTTTCGGTAAACACTTCCGTCACCATGTTGCTACCGCATACTCTGTTTTTGTGTGAACTTTGTGTCTGATTCCCATTATTCAGTTCGATGGTTTGTTTTTGTGTCATTCCCTTTTTAAAGTTTTTTTTACAGAAAAAAGACTTAATGAAAACAAACAGTTGTCAGTCTCAAGCTAAATGTCTCGCAAGAATGCTTGAAACCTTGATTAAAACAATTTAGATGCTTTTGAGCAGGGTTACCAGGTAGTCATAAGCAAAAAAGGCCAGATCAACCCTAGAAAAACTAGCCAAATAATAGTGATTTTATTACAGACTTGTGGTCCATATTATCACGGGCGCAATCATACAACATAAGAGCACAAAAAATGGTTGGTCATAGCGCATTACAGAATCAGTGTTTGCACATGACCAACACTGATAAGAGCAAAACACTTTAACAGCCCCATAAATTGTAGTGTCATTGATGACTGACCCATCATTTGCATGGATCTAGTAGTGTAAGAAAAATGAAGGGCAGTACTGGCTTACTGTAACAACAAACAAGCCAAATACAAGATAAATACACAATGACACCTTTAAAACACCTAAACGTGCTTTCAAAGGCATTAAATGCATATTTTGTACAAGAAAAAGATGAAGCTCACTCCATCAATAAATGTTTCGAAATTTTTGGTCTTGTTGAAACAGGGTTGCCAGATATTTTCCGTAGCTTATGGCCAAAGTACTAGTAAAAATGGCCAAAATAGCTGTTTTTTTATTTTATGGCCAAAAATACTAAATGTTTTAACTATGATAATTTACATAATCATAGGGGACTCAAAGTGTTTCGAAGGCAGTATATTTTTGCTGAAAAACTCCAGCTTAGCCAAAAAAGCAGTTTTGACCCTACAACAATTTTTGCCATGAACTTAAAATTGTACATTTCAACTTGTTTTTTTTTGTCTTAGTAAAATTTACAACCATATATTGAACACTATTGTAAACAAATGCTTCAAATCTGACATATTTGTGTTAAAGACTTTGAAATTAACTTTTTCAATCCAATGACAATATGCTAGAACCTCCTGTGCTCAGGGACAACGGAGAGCAAGGGCATGTGGAGGGCATTGCTCCTTTGCCTTTTCAAAAAGGGTGCAACACAGACAGCAGTAACTTTATCATAACAGTATCACAAGCAATTTCATCATGGTTGATGAAGATTGAGTTGAAACAAATTTATTGCAGCTATTCGCACATCCAGAGAATTCAGGATGGTTTTCTATAATTTCTGTTATTATTTTTTAGATCAACATTGTTTCTGAACAGAAACAAGAAAATTGCAACATTTTTTTTTGTTTTTTGTGAGTTTCCATTGCCCTCAACTTTTTTTATTGCCACCCCCTGCCCTACTGCTGTTCTGGCGTCCTTGCTAATTGCTTCTACTCCTAATATGCATGCAAGAAATGGAATCCATTAAGTTAACCCATTAATGCCCAAAATTCAAAATTTTAAATTTTTGGGTTCTGCCGTAATTTGTTATTCAGCATGTTGTCCTGAAACTGGTTGGAGTTTGTTTTTTGTGAAATTCATTTTCTAAAGTCCTTTTTTTGGCCGTATTATATATCATAAGCTGTGCATTTAAGAGTGTGCCAGCAGCTAATGTGGCTTATATGTTGAATCGTCATTTCAATGATAAGCACAGGCGCAAGTTCCAGTTTTAACACATTTCATTAAAAAATGAAAAGTCTAGCCTGTAAGCACCACAAAGCCACTATATTGGTTTTGACTTTGTCCAGTCATAACTTGCCGACTGGTGGAGCTAGAGAGCTGCTCAAACTCTCTAAAGAAGCAAAACATCTTCTGGGATCAGTTTCTAAAAATCGGGCACTTTTGTGTTTAAACATTTTTCGGTGTGATGTCACAACTGGGAAGGTTTGGAAAATTTTGATGACGTAATTGGGCTCTGAGAAAAAGATCAAGTGGCAATTTGAATATTTTTCTTTAAAACATACTAAGTGAATATGCACATTTTAGAGCTTACGAATGGCCATCTGGCATAGTAGTTGGCAAGTTATGGCCATAAAATCAGTGATTAATAAATTAATCACATAGGCTGTAACTGTCTGGATGAAGTCCCACATTGAATTTTAGCAAACGAATTTGGGGCATTTGCCTCAATCACCAAACAATCTTTGAGTATCTGTGCATTTTTGTCTACTATGCGTTATTAGTTTGATCTTACAACGTAAAGAAATCCTTTGTTTGTTTGGGGACGAACATCTCATTTTGCTCCAACATTAACTCTTGCTGGGAAAGAAACACATCAGTCTGACTTGCGTAAACCAACAGTGAAATCCATCAGTCAACACATTTGCACAATGCCCACAGATTTGCAAAGCTAAACAATGGCTAAAACCACTTCCTTGATTGGGATCAAATAAAATACAGTCCTGTCAACTTATCAAAAAGATCAACATTTCCCATCTGATGAGGTTTGGTTGAGTGACCTCACCAACACTTTTTTTCTCTTTTCGTTTCCAGTGATTGCATTTCCCGAATTCGAAAAACTCTTAAGTTTGTGGGATTAGTTATCATTGTGACTTTTTCTTCTTAGTCAACCTCACCAAACTCATTTTTCGCATTTTCAACCAAGCTACAAGGACTCATTCAGACTAGATTTAGTGAATCAGCAACCTGCAAATAGCTAGTTGGTCTGCTAGTTATATGGTAGTTTTATAGAGTGTTCACATCATACAATGTGTGCTGCTATAAGACATTATCTTCCAGACCATTGATTTATAGCCTAACTATAGCATACATTAACTGTCCACAAAGACTTACAAACTTTTTTCAAGGGCCACATAAGCTATTACACAGCAGCCTGCGGGCTGGACATCTTACATAATGTGATGGATTGTTTCGTTATATGTTACATTCCACCAAATCAATAAGTTCTTCGTAAATATAATATTTTTTCATTAGTGACAAAATGTCTTCGCGAGAGACAAAATGGCTTCGTGGGCCAGATCTGGCCCGAGTTGTGTAGTATGGAAACCCTGGTGTAACAAAAAATGATTGTGAAACTTCAAATAAATTGGTGTCTGGTCGAGAATATTCCATCCAGCTCTTTTACCTTGGACATCATTGTTAAAAGTAAGGTCAAAAAGAGAGGAGAGTAAAGTTGGATAATATAACTATGTCCTTAGCCCTTTCAACACTACTGATTTTGCAACGCAAGGTATTATCAAGCGACTATTCTTGACCAGACTCAATGGTTCTGACTCACTACATCTTTAACTCAACACCTTTTGATTATCACTCTTAAAATTTGTTTTAAAAAGTACATTTTGGAAACCCCATTCTAACCTCTAATTGTCTCATGAGACACTCGTTACTGCCCAACGTATGATATTTCATACACTGGGTAATCAGTGTTTCCCAATTAAAAATATGAAATATTAGGTGAAAACCTTGGGTAGTAAGAGGATGCTTATTATGCTAGCAAACATAACCAAAGGCCAAATCATGCATTAAAGATATGTTCTGGGTATGAAACGGCACTAGGCAGTACCTACCCCTAAAATTTTCGTTTTTTGAAACCTACATATTTTATTGTTAAAATTTTACCAACTTATTGTCACTCCAAAAACTTTAGTTTCTCATGGATTATAAACTGCCTCTAGGTAGTAACATACCAATCACAAATAATAGTGAAACATTTTTAGTTTTCCTTTTATGTGAATTTTAAGAAGACCATTTTTGCGTATGAATAATCATACGCTGGACATTAATGGGTCATGATCATAATCAAATATAAACAGGCAGTGGCTATAGATATGCCTGCAGATCTTAAAATTTGAAAACTTATACGCCACCTGTGACGTAACAGTAACGCACGCCAAGAGTGTAGTAGGCTTGGTAGAAACGAAGTAAATGTAAAAGATAAACCTTAAACCTAACCGTAGCCCTAACCTAACCCTAACCTAATGGCGAATGCTAACCTAAAGCTATCCTGTAAAGGTAACACATAAGCTTGAAAAAAGTAAACAAAGAAAAAAATAAAGTCAGCAAGGTGAGAGTCAAACTAAAAACCACTGGCATAGCAGCTGTGACGCATAACCACTACACCACAAGACCCACGTTGTTTGAATGACAAACTGACCCTTTTATTTGAATTGCGTCAGGCCAGGCGTATTGGTAGTCACTTCCTACAAAAAAACAACTTTGTGTACAAACATATAAACAAAAAGTTAGGAACACTTGAGAGCAATCACTGAGTCCTATGACTGTCTCATTGAAGCTCTTGTACAAAATCTATTGATTGCAAGGACCATAAATAAGTTCTACATTCTATTTGAATAAGGTTTGTAGGGTTTTGTTTCTAGTGTGGTAATTGTGTAATTGTGTCAGCTAACCCCCACTCTGTCTAAAACTTTGTGCTATACTGACTTATCTGGATTTAAAGATGGGCAACAACAAAACTGAGAACACCAAAAAGCAGGGCAAGCATGAAAAAACTGCAGCAACTCCTAACAAAGGAAAAAACCAAACTACTGAGACTGCTGGAAATTATGAAGCTTGGCCACCACTCACACCACAAAAACCAGTTGGCTACCCTGATGAAGTGCTGGAAAA
>Ga0210059_1000221_pt1 | contig 62106 bp, 40 predicted proteins | sample Ectturendosymbi2_FD_188042 | JGI IMG/M metagenome (GOLD analysis project Ga0210059, IMG submission 188042) | Ecteinascidia turbinata endosymbiont from Florida, USA - Sample 2 (SPAdes) (version 2) | ecosystem: Host-associated > Tunicates > Ascidians > Unclassified | place: Key West, Florida... | reverse complement strand
GAGTGATGCGGGCAATTTTCCAGGAGTCTGGGAATTCACCAGTAGTCATGCATTTGTTGAATAATTTGGACAACCATTCTGACACAATGCAACTAGCTATTTTCAAAAATTAACGTTAGGTTAGGGTTAGGTTAGCTTTAGCTTAGGTTTAGGGTTATGTTAGCATTTGGTTAGAGTTAGTTTAGGGTTAAGGTTAGGGTTAGGTTTAGGGTTTATCTTTTAGGTTTACTTCATTTCTACCAAGCCTACTGCGCTCTCGTCTTGCGTTACTGTTGCGTCACAGGTGGCGTATTAAATTTAATAAGTTCTCAAATTCCAAGATCCACAGGCGTATCTATAGCCACTGCCTGCAATAAAACTGTTCCTTGTCGTAGATCACACGAATAAAGCACAGAAGAAACAGGTAATCACGTGCAGTTAGCTAGTTTTATTATAACAAAACATAGTTTACTTTTCAGGCTTTTGCTTTGGCCAAGCCATTATTTTCTCTTGTTTAGTCAAGAACACCTTAAGCATCATCCCAAAACTGTTCTTAAGCACATTATTCAACGGAGTGACACCAAGCGTGCAAATGTAATAAGCCAGGAAGCTGGTTTGCAGGGATGCTGGGATAACGGTGCAGCATGGCGAGCAGTAAAAAAATAGGACAATGGAAAATTATAAGAACAAACAAATTGTGACCAACATGTTCGTTTCTGTTGAGCTACAATCAATGTGCACCTCAAAACTAATAACATAAATAAATTTATTGCAACCACAATGCCGCATTGCCCTGAGCCAACCAAAGAGAGAGTTGAACTGACAACCATCAGCATACCAGCAATAGAGATTCCCCACATGACTGAATTCACTCTGTTGTCACTGATACAAATTCAATGTTAAATGTGGCATAATTGCCATGCCACAACCATTCTGAATTTTCTTGTTGCGCAAATACAGCTGCAATTAGCAATGAACTTAATTTGATTTTGATAAAACAAGAAATTGCCCTGATACTGTTATGAAAAAGGCATTTCCACCCTTGTTGCGCTCTTTTTCAAAGGGCAGGCTGGACAATGCCTCTGTCATTTTCCCGCATTCTAGCATCCCTGCTGGCTTATGTACTATATTATGAAGTGCTAAAAGTTAGGTGAGAATTACACACTGCTTTATGTAAAATCTAAGAAATTTTGGGAATTTTGAACTCATCTTCAGGGAATTTCTAGTCAAAATTTGTGGGAACCCTGCCTAGCGGTTTTTCACTAGATCTAGTGCTTTTTAGACTGACCTAGTGATCTTGTGGACTTTTCACTTTATCTAGTGATTTTTGCAAAGTATGTGTTTGAAGATCGGTTGTTTTTTGTAACTTTCCAGCCATGGATGATTTTAAATCCGTGAATGATTGATTACGTGAATCGTTGATTGAAGACTTGCAGTTGCACCAACTAAACGAGCAAGTGTTTCTAATTTGAGTTTCCTATTGTTTTCACTTTACATACATTTACCTGGTCGTTATTGCTGCAATGTTGGCCATGGTGGTGGTTTCATTTCTTTGCTGGCACACTGCAGTTGAAATTGATTAAATGTTAGATTCAATAGTCACAAAAAATAACAATACACTTTTGTTGCAAAAAAGCAATACACTTACACTAATAGGTTGATTAGTGTGAAATGCTCTGTGAGTGGTGTCATTTTCAGCTACTGAAAAAAACATGAAAATTTTGGTATGAGATTTTCCAGGCTTCAGCATAATCTATTTCAAAAAATTGTAAATTATGTAAAGGTTTTTGGCAATAGACTAAATAACGGAAACATTTCAAGCAAAACAGCAAGGCCTTGGCTACAGAACCGCCTGAGGATCTTCTTATCAAAACCTTATTCAACCGCCACCTGCGACATGACGGTAACACATGACGTGAGTGTAGTAGGCTTGGTAAGAATGTTTGTACTGAATGCAAAACATAAACCTTATCCTAACCCTTAAATATAACTCCTAACAGTTAACATAACGCCTAAACCTAAAACCCTGAATCTAAAGGAAGTGGCTGTGGAACCACCCATGGACCATCTTATTTCAAAACTTACTGCACCATACTGCCTTGCACGATGCAGTTCGAATAAAGCAGTCGTTTGTCACTCAAATGCTGTCTTTCTGGTAGTGTAACGGATAAGTTTCAAGTCTGCGATGCCAATGGTTGTGTTTTCGCCTCTCACCTTCACACCTTATGATTTCCTAATAATAACTGCTTGCACATTTCAATTCGTGGGACTAGTTTTTCTTTGCTTTTTTAAAAACTTCATAAACTTTTCTTTTAGGGGTTAGTGTTGGGGTTTGCGTTGAGTTAGGGTTAGATTAACGTTAGTGCTAGGGTTAGGTTTTAGGTTTGCCTTTTACGTTTAGCATGTTTCAACCAAGCCTACTCACTGCATTCTCGTGTGTTACTGTCATGTTACAGGAGGTGGTTGAATAACTTTTCAAATATGAAGATCCACAGGTGGTTCTGTAGCCACTGCCAAACCTAACCTGTAAACCTAAGGCAGTGGCTACAGAACCACCTGTTGATCTTTAAATTTGAAAACTTATTTGACCACTTCTTGTAGCGTGACAGTAAAGCATGAGGAGAATGCAGTAGACTTGGCAGAGACATAGTAATCGCAAAAGGTATACTTAACCTTAACCCTAACTATAGCCCAGTAACCCTAACCTAACACTAAGCCGAACCGAAAACCATTGGCACAACAGACTTTAAACGCAACCGCTATGACACCAATGCCGCTTGAATGACAAACTCAGAGTTTTATTCAAGAGTTTTATATATCATCCAAGGCAGTTCAATAGTCACTTCGAAACAGCAAACTTCCATGCAAATATTTGAATCAGGTGATTTTTTTCAGATCTAGTGAAATTTTTTTGTGAATCTCGTGATTTTTGCAGAGCAGCCTATGGCAGCACTGGCTGGTGCATAGTCAATGCTCAACTGCTGGAATGTATCACATGAACATGTTTTTTCATTTTGTAGTTATGCCAGTTAGTGGAAGGTTAACCGCCATGCTGTATCATGTTTTTAGCAGAATTCACAATTTGTTGTTTTTAGTGAAATGTGCAAGAAATAGCATGTGCCTTTAAAAAATGCAACAGCAGCAGTGCGGTTCAGCCAAACCTGCAGAAATGCAGTTTCTTTGGACAACCTTCTAGCACATTTGGCACTGGAGTTATGCCTGCGCAAAACACATGCCAACAGCACAATATTCACAAAAACCGCTTGAATTTAATTAACCCGGCAGTGAAAAGTGTTATGTGATTTCCTTTCCTTTTCAGGAACATTGTCTTCCTGTTAGTATTTTGTTACTGTACATAAGTGCCATGACTTGTCGGGTTAGATTTTAAGTTTATCATGAATATGTTGAAACAACCATTTGAATTAGAACTTGAGTTTACTAAGTTGTTTTCATATGTAAAGACACACGAGTGGATTTTACCTGAAGTTCAAGATGTGTTTGCTACAAGCAGCATACCGGATCATGAGTTAATGGAGCAAAAAAAATTGTTAAACAAGCTGAAAAGTTCCTTGAATGACTTTGACATTAAAATATGGAATAAACACACTCAGTTTGTGAACCCTGCTGGCAAGATATTGCAAGCTGTTCGACGAGATGTCAACCCTGAGCTGCCAACACAAGCTTGGTGCAAGTTCTATGAAATATTGTCTTACGCAGATGTTATTCCACACAGCTGCAAAAGTACCATTTTTGCTATGCATCTGTGTGAAGCTCCAGGTGGATTTATTTGTAGCTTGAACCATTATTTGAAATCACATCAACAATTCAGAGGTGTGAAGTTCCATTGGGTTGCAAATGCACTCAACCCATATTATGAAGGGAATTCTTTGGATCACTGCATTTTAGATGATCGACTCATCTGCAATACTTTGAGGTCTTGGTATTTTGGAAATGATAATACTGGTGACATTATGCAGCCTGATTTTATTGCTGGTTTGCAATCTCATTGTAATAATAACTTGAGTCAAAATTGTATTGACATTGTTACCGCTGATGGTAGTTTTAACTGCCAAAATCAACCAGCAGAACAAGAAACGGTTGTTGCTCATTTAAAGTACACTGAGATGTTCACTGCCTTGCATTTTCTTTGCCATGGTGGCACACTTGTGATGAAGATGTTTACATTGTTTGAACACCATTCTGTGTGCCTAATTTATCTCTTATGTTGCTGGTTTGATTCTGTTTCTGTTACCAAACCTGCATCAAGCAAAGCTGGCAATTCTGAAGTGTATATTGTTGCTCGGGGCTACTGCGGTCTTGGTAAGACAATGGAATACTTGAAAAAATTGAAAGAGTTCCATCCATTTCAAACTGTAATCAAAGAAAATTGTGCCATGATTCCTTGCACTTTAATTCCAAAGAGTTTCTTGAAGCAGCATGTGGAGTGCACTACAATGTTTGCTGCTCATCAGAAAGCTGCAATCAATCGAAACTTGTATTACTACTCTCACAGGTCAAGCAACGATACTGCAGCAATTAAAAATTTGCAGCATGTTTTTACACAGCAGTATTTTGATGTTTGTGAACTACGTAGATTACCTCGCAAATACTTCATTGCAAAATCACCTGTACTTAAGTCACATTTGAAGCAGATTCCTCGTTTAGAAGGTACTTTTGGTCAACGGATAACTCCTTTATCTGTGCCTTTTTCTGAAGCTGAAGGACAAAACAAGTGTGACCAAACAGCTATGGCATTCAGAGACATAAGTTTTATGCATATGCCGCCTAACTCTATTGATACTGCTCAGGTTTGCATTAAGTCAGGAAAAGAACTGAATGACATAAAGTCGTCATTATATTGCACAACGGATATTATTGTGAGATACATCTCTGCTGCTAGCACAGTCCAAAGTAGAAATTTGCTATCAGCCTTTACTTTCGAACAAGCTTGTACAACAAGTGACTTCCTGGCTAATAAATTGATAAAAGAGCTGTGCAGTTGCACTGGATCAGTAATTGAAATTGAGGTTATTCCTGGAGTGAATCAAATTGGCCAGCATTTCAAGAGTACTGTATTTTCAAACATGAGCTCGCAGCAGTATCATTCTGTGTCTTTGTCTGATGTGTCAAACAAATGTTGTACAGAGACGCACCCAATATTGATTGTTAGTTTTATGGTGCTGTCAGATTTCTCCAAGTGGCCTGAATTATCCCTGAGATCTTGTTGTTTGCAAGTGATCATGGCAGTAATTAAATCATTATGCAATCAGGATAGCTGCTTGCTTGTTTTACCTAGTGTGTTGACCAGACTTGTTGCTCATGCTTTGTGGTTTCTTTGCCAATATTTCTCAGAAATAATGCTTCAGCCAATTTCACTTCGCACATCACCGCCTGCTGTAATGTTTGTTGGCAAATCTTTTCATGCTAGAACAGAGTCCCAAACGTCTGTATTGCTTAATGTTATTCAGAGTGCACTTGAGAGGCTGGGTTGTGATGATGGCACAGATGCTCTGGAGTTGCTTCCTGCAACTAAGCTAGTTGTGGATGAAGGTAGAAAAGAAACAATTCATGAGCATTTTGCTACCCTGTTGAAGCATGCTAATGAATTTTGCTTTGAACAACTTACTGCGAAATTTGAAAACTTAATTAATGTATGACATTGAAAATGCATCTTTCAAACATTCATGAATGCTTTGTTTTGATGAGGCAATATTGCATATTTGCTATGAAGCTATAGATTCACATTAGATAGATGCTGTAAAGAAGTTTACTTTTGTTAAAGTGAAAAAGTAAAATACACATTTGCTTCTTTTTTCGATGAATTCAACAAAGTTGGCATTTTTCTGCCAAATTAATGAAAAGGTTCCTACTGAGTTGGGAAAAGTATGGAAAAATTTGGTGATTTTCTAACCTGGAAAAGCTGGAAAAAATTTTTTGGTCTGTTAGTATGGAAAGAGAAAATGATTTTCCACACTTGATCTTTTGACATACATTTTCATAGTATGTATTTTATTCAAGACTGACATAATTTTACTCATATCGTGTTAAATATTAAAGTGCCTGTATTTGACCTGCATCATTTGGAAGATTGAAGTGTAGAAAAAGCCTGGGAAAGGTCTTGAGAAAGTCTGGAAATTAATGTAACCCTGTTTAAACTTATCAATTGTCAATTAATAGTTTGATAGATTTTTGTTTTTCTGTAACACGTTGGGAGCTGGTGTACGATATACTCACACTTTGAGATCCTGCATTAGCCACTATTTTCGTGCCACTTTGCAACACCATAACTTGTCAGGCGATTGAGCTAGAGAGCTGTTCAAACCCTCAAAAATGTGGTAAGTCTTCTAGTTGGGATTTTTTAATGGAAAGTTTCGGATGTCGTTTTTTGTGGGATGAGTGAGGTAGGTTTCAAGCTTTTTTGGCCCATGTTACTGGGGCCTGGGCACCAACCCCAAGAGCCATTTTTTGATTGAAGTTTTTATTGGAAACTAGGCTATAATCTGAGTATTTTGGGTCTTTGATTGGCTTTTTAGCATTTCTGGTTCAAAAGTTACGGCCTAAAAACATAAAATTGATTAATTAATTCCCTTAAAAACTTCTGAAGCAGAAATGCTAGAAAGCCAAGCCAGGGCTCAAAAGACTTAGATTATAGCCTAGTTTCCAATACAAACTTTGAGTCAATAATTGGCTCTTCTGGTTGGGGCCCAGGGCTCAATGACATCGCCAAAAAGGCCTAAAACCTACCCTACACCAGCACCCACAAAAAAACTGACATCTGAAACTTGAAGTTGTTATGAACCAAGCTTAAGCTCCTAATAATAGTTGTTTTGAGCAGCAAAGCACAGTTGATCTTTCAATAAATTGTATACAAAAGGACTATTTTATTAAATCATTGACAGTTTCAAGTGTGTTAGAATTGCATGATGGAGTTGATTTCAATTTTTTTAAAAGATGTAAAATTAATGTCTTTTGTTTAAGTAGTAGGTACTAGGTCATTTTGGTAGTGCCATTTTAAAAGAGATTTATTGTCATTTATTTTATAAAAGACTAAACAATTCTATTTATCATATGAAACAGAATGCAAATTTGCTACTGACTTGTATTGCATTGTTACTCAAAACATGAAGAAAAAGCGATGATTTGAGCTGTGTTGGTCTCATAATTACTGTTTCACCCTGATTTTAGCTATTGAGCTTTAAATTCATAGGGGGAATTTGCTGCACTTACAGTATGTTGCTGCTCAGTTCATTGTATTTGTTGCACTCAGGTATTCACTGATGTTTTTAGTATAGCTTTTGAATGGGTAATTTCAATTGTGTCCATTGTATTTTACAAATCGTCCTTTTTGAATTAATTATGTGTACCAGGCCCATTGTTTTGACAATGTACAGGATCATGAGCCATCGTGGTGAAGTAGCTTAGATTTTGTTCATAAACTATTTGCTCCATTTCAATTTGTGAATAACTGCATTGTACAAAGTGTTATCCTGCAGAATGATTTGGTCCATTTAGTGGAATAGTGTAAATGGCTATTTTGCACTACCTCAGGGTTTTTTTAAGGAAAATGTTAGGTACCTGGCACCAGAAAAATTTTCCTACTAAATTTCATATAATTAGAGATGTGTTGAGCGTCATCGATAGGCCATGAATTTTCATTGATTCTAGAGACCTAAATTGGTCCCTGAAACACCTTAAAAAAACCCTGCACTAGCTATACACTGAATCATGTAAGAGAACATGTGAAATGAGTCTTTCATATTTGTAAACAATAGCTGTTTTGAAAAGTTTTTTACACAATGCTGCTGTTTTTATAGTTGCAGTTTTATTAAGGTATGGTGGAATAAACACATGTAATGAATGGTAGAATAACAAATGCTGTGTATCTTTGAATAGAACAGTTGCAGGTGGATTATGTTCATGATTAACTGGTTATATTGCATTTTAATTCAATGTGATAAATTCATTTATTACAAAGTTTTCTGCTCACTTAAAAGATAAAGTGCCATCAAGCAGTTCTTTATTGCTTTCAGTGCAGCAGTGAGTTTTTGGGTTTTGATCATACAGGTGTTCAAACAAAGTAATTCGGTATAATGTTGATGTTGGTCCACTGTATTGTAGGAAGTGTTAATAGTTGTAATTTTATTATGAACATCTCATTATGGATTGAAGTGCAATTTGCTGAATACGTAAATGTTGAGTTAGACGTAATGGATTAACACTGTAAAAATTCCAGTTCATTAACTGTATTTCTGATATGGAAGAATAAATTGTTTTTTGGCCAATATGATACCATAATGCGGCATTAATTTAAGTGTCAAAAGTTGTTATAAATTATGTACTGATACAATGCAGTGAATAACCTTTGCATTTGTTATGTATACATTCTGTGTGATTGTATGTCATCATGTGTTTTTTCAGTTTAACTCTGGCTTTACAGGGTTAATTAACTCTGTCAGAGATTTAGTGTTATGTTACATTGTTGTGTATCCAACGCCAACAAGAAATTCAACCTACGCAAAGGGAGTAGAAGAGTTGTTCTATGTCAGACTTTGCTTCCTCCCACATGCGGAAGCATGGTTGGACCAAAGGTTATAGCTGTTTTTTGTACGTCATTTTGCGTTTTGCAAAAAGCACAAGTTTTATGTTGCGTTACAGGTAAAGGCCTTGGCAAAAAAGAAAATGGCAGATCAGATCCAATTAAAGTGAAAATCAAGGCTGATACAGCAGGGGTAGGAAAGGCTTAAATAAATATTGTGACACTGATCTGCTTGTCTACATTTGTTTTCAATGTGAAGTGTTAAATCGTTTTTTTAACCAAGACATTGTGTAAATGAGTCGCTGCTGTATTTTTCGTCGTTTCTGATTGTTTTTGCAGTACAGTACATTGAACATAGATATTGATTGCTGCGAGATATTTTTATAGAAATGTGTAAGTTCGGTTGATTGCACATAGTGTAAGCAGATATCTGAATGTTCAAAACTTTGGTATGCGTTAAAGATTGGTCATGATCCAGGCAAGCAATTCACCTTCCACTGGTGGGAGCATGCGTTCGAGAAAGCCTGCAAAAATATCAAAGTCCACGAAACTGAGGTGAGCTAAACACTACAGACTTGTCTTGAGAAGAGAACAAATATCAGTGTGTGCGAATGCTTCCGTTAATTTCATGATAGTGCTGTGTTATCTCTTTATTGTTTTCCAATGGAATGATTTCCGAAGCACATGTGTTTTAAGCTGAACAATACACCACTCTATGATTCCTGCGCAGAATGGAATACATTTATCTTCCGAAAACAGTTTGTCCGAGACGAAGCTTTCGAAGACAATAGTTGACAGAAAAGCATTGTATGGTCGATTTATTAAGGTAAGTTGCAGATAATACGACCAGTGTTTTCAGACTTGCACTTTGCAAACTGATCAAAAGCGCCAATCAACTGCGTTTGGTTCGCTTCACAGCTTGTCACCGGAAGACCAGTCGAAATTAATTAAAGTTCTGCCATGATAATGAAAATACAGAAACAGACGGAAGAATTTCGGCTGTGATAGAATTTAAAGAGACTAACTGCTCTGATAAAATTCAGAGCCAGGGAAATCGTTAACTCCATTGACAGATTAAAGATTCACCTTTGACCGAAGTGTTGAGAACTCATAAGTCAAATCATGTGTAACGATAGAAGGCAAACGAAGTTGCCTTGTTTTTTGAATCTTTTGCCAGCTCTCCTTTGAATGCACTTGCTTTTCATACCAATTGTAAATGAAAATCCATGTGCAGTACACGACAACTGTGATGTATTTACTGGCAACCAGTATGTAATGTCGGAAAGGCCGTTTATCTTAGGGTCTCATCGACTTACTTCAACTAGGATTGGGTTCAAGTAAGCAATTGCTTAATTACCTACTTGAAAACCTTTACCTGTATAATTTTCCCCCTCTACATCTTAAAGTAATTTGTTTTTAGAAAAGCAAAGATCGTAGAAGCTACATTACATCTGCTACCAAACGCAGTATTGCACGTGGCGTGCATCAGCACGCATAAAACAAGCAATTAAGCAGAAATGAATTCGTGTCTGTACAATGTTGTTTCTTAGTGACAATTGTTGATTAATGTCGAGATTACGGTTGTGAGCTGGAGGCCCATTCCATTGGAATGATTTCTGGCAAACACGTGCGAATATATCTGAACAGTTCAGCAACCCGAAGCCATATCAGCACTTGCACAATGTTTGTGTCAAGTAATCGGAGAGAATCTACTCGAGCGTGGAAGTGTGTCTTAGTCAATGCTGGAAATGATTCTGTTGCAACGTGCAAACACTGTACTTCGACATTTAAAGCAAATCACTGCTTCTCTTACTTATCACCTCGAGAAGAAAGAACCAGTGCGGGTTTTCTTCATGACTGTAGCGCCATAGACCAAATTTTCACTATCCAGCAATTTTTCAAAAAATCTTGGGAGGATGCAAAATACGTCTGTGACACATGCTTAGTCGACCTCGAGAGAAAACATACGACCTGGTTCCTTGTGAAAAGCTTTGGGGAGTGTTCCGGGAGGACGGTGTTGAATGTCGCCTGTTACTGGCCGTCAAGTCTGTGCAAGTCCTGCTCAGATGTTTGTGTTCGAGTCGGCAGAGTTAAATCACAACCGCTCACCGTTGGTGTTGAACTCCGAAAAACCTGTGTGCTGTCACCACTCCTCTTTATAGTCTACATGAATTGGGATGACAGTTACCGCCGAGTTGACGAGGATGCCACTGTTCGAAGCTGCAGGATCAACCGTTTGATTTTTGCGCACGATTTGGTACTGCTTGCATCTTGCATTTTGAATGGGGTCTTCCACATACACTTGATCGGTTTTCTGCTGCGTGCGACCAAGTGGGGATAAAACGTAGCACTGAAAAGACCGAGGTATTATGTCTCTCCAGAAACCAAGGGCAGTTATGCCGGAAGTGAGCGACAATACGCTGCAGCAGGCTGAGGGGTTAAGCATTGGTGTGGTATTCACGAGTGACGGAAGTTAGAACAAGGAGATTGATACGCGGATTGGTGAAGCAAACGCAGTTTTGGATAAATTTTATCGCTCTGTGGTCGTAAAACGGGAGCTTTCAAACACCGCAAAGCTGTCACTTTTTAAATCGGTTTTTGTTCCGATCCTCACCTGCGGTAATGAATCTTGGGTAATGACCGAAAACATATTATCTCAAGTGCAAGCGGCAGAGATGAGATTCTTGCGAAGAGTCCACGGTGTGACACTTCGTGACAAAGTGCACAGCTGTGAAATTCGTAAAGTCCTGAATTTCGAGCCGCTTCTCCCCCGAATCGAGAGATCCCAGCTACGTTGGTTCGGCCACGTGTCCAGAATGTCCCAAGAAAGATTGGCGAGGCAAGTCCGGCTGTTTGCACCCACGCGAAAGCGGCCCAGAGGTTGTCCAAGGACCAGGTGGCGTGATTACATTTCCAACCTTGCACGGCTGAGGAGATTGTAGTTGACCATGAGTTCAAGTCATCCTAGGGCTGCAGCCCCGTGACCCTCCCCAGCAGGCATGGAAAGGAATGAACAAATGAGAAGGAAGAAGGCATCTGTCTGAGCATGGTTGCTGGCGTTGCGTCAAAAACAGTAACTTCAAAGACCAAAAACTGACTTCCGTTATTGTGCAGACCAAGCAGAGACCAAGCTGAAACTGTCCTCGCCAATTGCAGCCGACACATCGCCAATTGATAATCTTGAAAGATATATACATATATAAATAAAGAGGGTATGAAGACATCTCAAACGGTATGGGCTGCACACTTAATATCAAACCTTGAATATCGACTTCAGAGTCTTAAAATCCCAACAACACAAAACGCGATGAGGAAAATATTTCTTTCATATGCTCGAAAGGTCAAAGGTGACATAAAACAGGATTTGTTAAAACACTGGGTCATAGGATCGATTCCCACCCTCCCCAAATGAGTCACGTAAAAATCAACGGTATTATATTATATGCTGATCTACACCAGCGTGAGCCGTCAGTTCACTGCTTTGGCGTGATAAGAATAAGAAGCTGCCGTCACCACCAAAGCCAATGGCAACTTTCTGGGAATAGCGTGTGTTTGTTTCTGTTGTCTACGTATTTTCTTGAAGTCTTCAGTCTTTTACATCATTTCACTTGTTAGCTTTTGTTTGCAATTTATTAGACTGAAGATGCGCCACTGACGTGAAATCGATTTCGAAGCAAAGCACTTTGCGATCAGATTGCGTCACCCTTGTAGTATCTTGATGCGTCACCCTTGTAGTATCTTGATGCGTCACCCTTGTAGTATCTTGATGCGTCACCCTTGTAGTATCTTGATGCTGAATCTGTGAGAGTCGTGTTACGACAAAAATAATAGAAATGAGAAAGATTTTCAAGAGATGGATAATAATGTTCTGCACAATCTTGTTAGCAACACTATGGGATAAATTTGTCTGTATTTTTGGGCACTAAAACACGATAGAATTCACTGCTAAAGATGATGCGAAAGTTTCTCCAGATAAAGTCATATAGTGACGATGATGATGTACAGCAGGGGCCGCCAACCTATGTGAAACAGTGCTGCTTGTTGGGTACCAATTAACGCGAAGGGCTATTAATCTGATACACAATTCTAAACAAAATTTTGCTCAATTTGCCTTTATGTTATTATTAATTATATCATTCTATATGAAGATACCCATCATCTTAATGCTATTTTCAAAACAGGCCCGCGGGCGACCAACGTGGTCCTCGCGGGCAACCTCGTGCCCCGGGCACCATGTTGGTGACCCCTGATGTACAAGATCTCTCACAAAATAAATAAAAGCAGAAGAACTTGATGACATTCACTCTAAAACAGAGGATACGTCTCACAGATATCAAATCCAGTAAAGTATCTTTGCTCGCATTAAAAAGAACATGGCATTTTACGAAGCAACTGAAGGATTCCCTGAACTGCTTAGAAAATTGAAATTCTGCCTTGATTCTTTTCCACCTTCTTCAGTGAAATCTGAAAGATGCTTCAGGGTTGCTGGAACGTTAATATCAAGGCTTCGATCTTCGTTAAATGAAAAGATTGCAGAGAGTTTGTATCTTGTACGAAGTTGTTTTAAAAAATAACTATTTGCCGGTGATGATGTGATTTCATTTTTGCAAGGGTTTTAATTCCCTTGCAAGGTTTTAAGCGTGAAGGTCTTTTTTCCTGATTTGCTTGCTTTGCTTAAGTTAATTAACAATCTGCCAAAAATTAATTATTACCAAAAAAGTAATTCAATGCCACTTGAACCCAGTTCTTACTCATCTACAGAGCGGCGTCCTTGACAACGGTCGCGTCGTCAAGAGCGATTCTTGTGCTCCTGTAGCGACCCCAAGCGACGATGATAACGATCGTCCAACGAACAACAACCAGACACTGACGGACGACGCGCTGTTCAACGCTTGTGGAGGACGCACCGCTCACAAGTGTGTTGGCAGATTTGCTGTTTCTGAAGTAAAACCAGTCAGTGTCGCGGTTTTTCGTGCTTGGAGCGAGTTTTTTTTCGTTTTTTCAGCGCCTGAAGTGACAGCGCAATGGTAACAGTGAGAACCCGGTCGTGGATATACGTAGATGTGTGGTGACGTGGCTGTTGCCGTTGATGACGCAATCAAAACAGCACTTAAGGGCTGAGCAGTGTTCCTAAGTGGAGGGGTTGCATGGGCGGACTATTGCCCCTAGAAAAAGGCCTGACCAAGTTTTGGCAGGTGAAGGCGAGAATGGCCTAAAACCACTACACCAGCTTTGTTTGCTGGAAGCAACCTTCCGTAACAACTCCGCAGAACTATTTGCTGATGAAGCCTGTAATCTTGACGCCGTATTCAATACCATCATGCCAAGGGTTTGTTGAGCAATTGTGACGTAGCAGGTAAAGAACGGGTATCTTTCCATCGCTGACTAAACACAGTGTTTTTTAATACTGACTCGTGTACCCGACCGTTACTGACTCGTGCACCCGACCGTTACTGCCTCCTGTGCTCGACCGTTGCTGGCTCTTCGAAAAACAAAAGATGTGTAGAATAATTGCAAACTGATCCAGTAGTCTTTGTTTTGGATTTGGTGATTGTTTACTAGCGAACACTACAAGCAACAGTCTCACCAAGAAAGCGAAGATTTGTTTTTGAGTTACTCGTTTTCAATAAAAGACGACAAAGTTTATGTTCACTTGGATTTAACATTCACTGTGCAGTTTTTTACCTTTCTTGAAGTGGGGCACCAAACGTGTCTTCTTTACCTGCAGGGGGGCCAGACACGGCCTTCGTTTGAGCGGGAAACTGGCCAGGCTGGCCCAGCAAGAGAGCTCAACAGAACAGGTGACGCTCTACCGTAGATAGTACTTTAGCCATGCGCTAGGCTTTTTCAACAAGTTTATGGCAACGTGGCCGCAGAAGGTAGTTATGTGAAACTTTAGTTTATTGTTAAGTTAGCCTTACGGTTGAATTTATTCGAAGAAAATCGTGAAGCAATCGCCTACATGCTGCTGTGTTGTGAAATTGTGATAGGTTTCGAATTCATTGTTTACTTAACAAGTCTTATTTCGTAGCGTGCTATTAAGTTTCTAATATTGGATATATTTCTTTGAAACAAACATTCAATTTGAGGGAAAAAGCGAGGGCTATTAAAGTTAGTTTTTTTGCAATTTGAGACGCCATGGATACCAGTGTTGGTAGTAGTTCCTCCGACTATTCTTGATAATTTGTGCGACATGATTTTTACTACACGCGCGTGAATGCGACTTCGCTGTTCAGGGTTCTCCCCCAGTCGTCGCCGACAAAGCGAAACCGGATGTGACGAGCGCCGGTGACGTCACACGTAAACCAGCGAAGAAGCTGAAGAAGAAGAAAAAGAAGAAGGGCGTCGAAAACCGATGCAACGATGCGGCAGCGGAACAGTTGGGTGCGGGTGACGTGGAGAAGTCTCGCGGTGGACACAAGAAGAAGAAAAAGAAACGTTCTCTGGATGGAGTAGAAAATATAATGTCGCCTGTTAAGCGCAAGAGACAAAAAAATTTAACTAGAAACACTGGAGACACTTGATCTGATGGTTTATTATTAAACTGTAAATGTAGTTTTCAAGAAAGCGGAAAACGTTTTGATGAAATACGAAGTGGTTTCTGGTGCACACCGGACTTTTTCGAGCAGAAATTTTCGGCGGAATTAACCATAACATAACTAGAAAAACCACTGTTTTTACTGAAAAGTTAAAATGGTATGCACATTTTGACCTTGTTTTGCCAAGTAAGCAATTTTCAACGTTACCCAAAGGAAAAAATACGAAATACTCGAAAAAAATTGCCCCAACTTATTTCTTCCTCGAAATGAAGTTGTGCGATCGAAATTGTGAATCAGAAAAACTTTAATTCTTTTGCGTCACCAAGACACAGACAAAAGTAAATAGCTGTGCAATGAATGGCGAATAAGGCACCGCAACGGAAGTGATGAGAACGAAACAAAAAGTGGCGATGGTCGGACCGTGCGTGGATTAAGCGCAGGCGTACTCGGCAGGACGACGTCTGCCATGCAGCGTTTTGCAGTGACTGTGATGACTGCGTTATAAGAGAAAGTCTTTGCCATATGTTGCAGGATCCTAGCTTAAGGTTGTGTGCTTGGCAGAAACACATCAGTGTTTTGATTTATGCTTTTTTGCCTTGGCTGGAAGTTGTCAAAAAAACTTTGAATCATTTTAAGTGGTAGGAGGGGGGGAGACTTACACTGGAACTGCCCCGCCGCGCTTCTACTCAACAACTGCGCGTTTTTCACTCTTTGCTACAAGTTGGTTTTATCTTCATTAAAACTTCACGAAATGTAAAAGAAGTACGAATTGCCCTAACGGAAAATTAGTCTGTATTATGGTTTTACCTTTTTTTTGTACTTCATTAACTTTCAAAAGATCGTATCGTGTATTTGTTTCAGATTTTGTTGCAGTTTTCGGTTACATTTTAACCTGTAGGAAAATTTTTTACCATATTGATATTTTCTTGCCCTGTTCGTCACGTATGCATTGAGGTTTTTGATCAAACCTGCAAATCTTTTCTCTGGAACAGGTGGTGAAGTTGATGTGTGGTATCGATTCCAGATACATTCGAAGATTATTATTTTGCTAAATGCCATCTTCAATCCGGATTAGACTTTATGTCCAGCATCGCCACTGGCGGTGCTCAAGAGCCCAACTCGAAAGAAATAATTAGATGTTGTTCTTCAAATATCGTTTCTGTAGCAACGGTGCATAGGAGACGACTGCAAGCTCCTGCCGTGGCAGCTGTACGTCCGCATCCAGCTAATATTTATTTGCATTTCGCTACGTGACCGTCATCCTTTGTTGCCACTGAAAGCAGCTAATGGCTAACCCCCCCCAAGGTCTTGAGCAGCCAACGAGCGGTTTTTGTTGTTGCTAGGAGACACCGCGCGATCTGTCCTCTTGTAACTGTCGCTCAGGTGGGGTCTATGTGAAAGGGCAGTTGTTGATTTCGAAACACAAGTTTGCTGAGTTTGCAGGCCGGTAGGCCTTTGATTGTCTCGCCTTTCTGCTGTGTTCGCGATGGCTGGATTGTCGCAGAGATGCTGGCAAGGGTTTTGTGACCTCAACATCCGGATGACGGAACTGCAAACGTTCAAACAGCCATACCAGTGTTGCTAGTAAGTCTGGGACGAAGCATTCGTTATGTTGTGCCAAGCACTGAGCCAAACACTGACAGCAGATGCGAAATTCTATGTGTTTGCACTGTGTTGTGCGTACTGCTGTGTCGCGTGCACGATCGGAAGGTGCCGACTGCGCGAGCAAATCCTTTACCATGATTCCGTATCCTTGACACTTGCAACATCGGCAGCAACTTTACCGAACCCACAAACGGTTGTTGTCGCCAGCCGTTTTTTTGCGGGGGTTCAACTGTGATATTTCTCGTCTCAGCAATCTCTCTACTTCTTAAGTTCTTACTTAATTGAGGTCATATTTTGCTGGAAAATTATTCTAAACAACTCCATCGTGATGCGTCTTGCTATCCAACTCATTACGCCGCTCATTTCCCTGCACCCTACGTGCAGTATTTATGGCTTACTACACCGATGTAGTCGCGGATTGAAAGGTTACAAGCTACTGCTTTTTTATTTTTTTCAAAATCATCCGACAGCTGTTGCACCCTTCGGCCATGCATCCACTGGTCACACGCTGCAATTTTTTCTTGGCTACTTCCAGGCGTTATGTTTTTCGCGTTTTATGTGACAAATGGAACATTTGCTGCTGAAGTTGCTCGGAAGATTTTCTTTCTTCAGGGGTGTAACGAGAGGGTCAACGCGGGGCACAATTCCCCGGGCGCCGAAAAGTCCCAACAATATCACAAGTGCCTTCTTCAACACAGTACATTTGCTTCCGAAATACCTCAGTTTCGAACATGGGGGCGCCAAACTTGCTTCTTGCCCCGGGCGCCATCTGACGTCGTTTCACCCCTGACTTTCTTACAAGCAAAATTACCCTGTGTCCCAGTCAGTCGGTGCATTTTTTAACTTATCAATCCACATACTGGCGACACCGTACGTAACAATGCTATTTCTGTTTGGTGCTTTATTCGCTGGAAAAAATAAAACGAAAAAGGCTCTTGGAACAATCATGCACGTTCTCATGGCCAACCTCTCCTTGTTTTGGACTGCATCAAGTTACCACCACCCAATTATGACGTGTCGCTCATGCAATTATTACGTATCGCTGACGCTCGTTCCGCAAACTGCTCGTTGAAGCCGATCGTAGTTGGAGCGTGACGCAAACGTGCGGCGATTTACTTTAAACCTGACTCGAGCTCACAGCACGAGGAGAACATACCGTAGCATCACATGGGATTAACGCGGTCGAAGCGAAACATGTTCCTCGTTTTTGAACATCGATTTTATTTCGAATGGGACGAAGAACGACCACACTGAAAAACGATCCACAAACACTCTGTATCTCCACTCCCTGGGTTGATCGGTTTGCTGTCTAGGTCAAAAGAACGTTTTTGCAACTTACTGCAGGGGGTCAGTCCCCCCTGTAGGTGTACGTTGCGCGACTGGATGCCAACTTCTTGAACGTTCGTTAGAAATGAGGCACCCTGTTTGTGTTATTCAAAGTTTTTAGTGTAACACTGATGTACATAGCGGCATACTTCGGGAAACTCGAATAATAATAATTTGTAAATAAGAAATGCTCTCCGCCGGCATGCTGCGAACAAGCCAGTCAAAACCACGTTTCTGTTGTTCTGTACCCGTTCAAGAGAAAGAAGACCACACGAAGGTCACGGCACAATATCCACAGTAAAACAGCGATAGTACGGGTGGCACGTATATCAACTAGAAACAAGCGCGAGAACAAATGGCGATACGCACCTTCATGCAGGGTGCACCAGCAGCGATGGAATAAAATTGCTTGTAATAGAGGAAGACAGACATAAGTTACTTGTTGAAACAAACCTTATGTAAAAGTTGCAAGTTCTGGCATGTATTGCGAGATTTTATGATTGTGTTTGGAATCACGATCTGGCGGAAACAATTTTCTGGCAGTCGATGGCTTTTACGCAATCAAATTTTGCTAATTTAACGCCTTGTAAGAACTTTCGGCAGCATTCCGTCCACAACCATGACACATTAATGTGATGGAGCATTTCTAAATTATTTTTTTCGGTCGCAGTCACTTAAAAACCTTGTTTATGCAATCGTTAGAAATGAGGTTATTTCACTACAAATGCTAGGACAGTCGACTTGGTGTGTCGCATGCAAACGCAGTGCTGCTCCACGAGACCATCGTGGAAAACGATTGGAACTCCTTAAAGATTGCATGCTTTTCAGACAGTGTGTTGACAAGCAGGTCGGTTCTTTTTCGTTCATGGGCAGTTTGCGCAGGAACTTCACACCATAGGCGTAGCCAGGGGTTCCCTCCCCCCAAATTTTTAGAACATGTAGTCATTTTGTGCTTTGAGAGGCGGTTTCCCAAACAAAATATTGTTATTTGCCAAAAACCAAACACTTTGGGCCCCCAAATGTTTGGGCTGGCTACGCTAGTGCTTCACGCAGAAACTCAATTGCTACAAAATCAATTTGGCGACTGGCTTGCGTGAGCTACTTGCGAGGTTTACGCGTGCAAGCAGAACGCAAAAGTTTCGACAAATGCGCGTATTTCTGAAGTTATGTTGGTTAACCTATCATATCTAATGAGGCAAGTAGTTATAAAGAAAACTGCTTGTCAATTTCTACCGTTAGAGATGGTGTCATACAGCACTAAGAACTACAGCGCATCAGTTAAATCTACTCGTAAATTAATACCCAAGCTTTTTATAATATTTTTCACGTTAATAGAATGGAAAAAATAAGAAATGGCCCAGTGCACTTCCAATTTTTTTTACCTCAGAGCAATGACATTAAAAATCGCTCTTTACGTAGTGTTTCAATACCAAGTTTACAAAGGTACCGATGTTCACGTGCTGAACATAGTGACAATATCAGATTTTAACTATTATAGTTCTATTTCATTCGTCTGGCAGCTGAAAATTCAGCTTTGTCATAGCAACTCTCAAAAGCAGGAGTCAAATTCTAGAGAAGAGATGGTACACAGTACCGAAATAACTTTACGTAATACCTCAAGCATACGCAATTTGCCAAGTTTATACTTGTTTGGCAAAGCTCTTGTGAGGTTTACTTCACGCAGTGACAAATTCCACGTGGTATATCTGCACCTTTGCAAACCATGCTAAGTAAAGTTAGTGACCACAGGCGCTGCGAGGGGTTTCGTGCCTGGATCACGAACAATTCTTTAAATATAAATTTTTTTATAATGCACAGGAATTTCGCAGCTCAACGGAGTGTTTTTCGTTTGTGGATGTTAATTTGCGGGATTTAGTTTTCAGTGACAGTCAGAAATAGTTCGAACTGAACCTGCCAGACGATCCCTAAATAGCAGAAGCACATTCTTAGTAAAACTTGATTCAGCAATCCACATCCTCTGGGAGCGTGACACAACAGCTGGGAAAGTGTCATTTGAAATCAGGCGCTCACTTATCAAACCGCTTCAGTGAACGATCTATGGGCATTAGCTGTCATTGCACTAACTTTTCGACATACGCGGCAAGCCTGAGTAGCTTGGACAATTTCAAGGCACCGATCAGCTTGTCAATGGTCGCCTGCTGACCGTTGCTTCTCAACCACATGCGTAACATAAAATTTCGCTGCTGTGCTTCGTCGTCAGGAAATCGCGCCTTGATGTGATCTGCGACACGGTTCGCTGCGCGCCTGTCACGGCGCATTGTGACGACACCAGGCTTCCCAGCCGAAGTTGACGATGCAGACGACGTGCTGGAAGAATCGTCGCTGTCTGTCAGTTCCTTCTGAACCCTTGAAACATCGCCTGGTTTGCATGCTTTTATATCGGGCAAGGCAAATTGTACGTGGTCAGGCCAGACCAGGTGGTAGCATAGCACGGACCAGTGGACGTTGGTTTCTTCCCATCGTTCTTCGACAAGAGCAAATGCCTCCCGCAAGTCTGAAAAATCATAATGGTTGACCTCGAGTTTTCTGCGTTTTTTCGATAAATTTAAATCAAACTCAAGCACAGCATCAAGCCAAAAATATGTTCAAGCAACTGAAAAGTTTATCATAACTGTACAGTGTACTCCCACTACCGCGGGTACGGTGTGCTATTACTGGGGCGAAGGACCACCTCAGATAGCAACAATACGATAAGAGTTGGTTTGAGGCTTGCATAGTTGTTGACAGAAGGTTCGAGTCACTGATTGCTGCTGTCTCGGTAAATACAAAGCGATTATGAAGGGCTTACGCTCTTTTCAACTTAGTGTATCTTGACACTGAACAATAGCTGGTGGGGTACTGTACAACACGCCCGTCCGTACACGGCTTTTCCCAAAATTGTCGAATTCACATAGACAGGTTGGCAAGACAATATAGTAAGGATAATACGCTTTATGAAGTTCTGATCTTATTATCAAGTTCCTGGACAAGGTTGAAAAACTCCTATAAAAGACCAGGCTGGCGATGTGTCTGATATGCTGTCTGTCAACACAGATGTGATCAGGTTGTCAGAGCATATGGAATGTGTAAACATTTCATCACTTGGCTGGGACTATTTCTGTAGTTCCTAAGTACGAGACGTCACTCAGACTGCAGTTGAGCCCCAATAAATACGCATCTTTCAAAAAAATTCCTTTCCCCTGGCCTGGGGTCGTAGGAAGTCCTGAACCTAAAGTTGCTTGAGTCTTGTCGGTACCCAAAATCAGGGGTGGGCAATCAATTTGGCTCGGGGGCCACTTTGAGAAGGCCTTACTTAGCGTAGGGCCATACCTTCTATTGCAGTGTCTCTCAAACTTTTTCGGTTCGTGACACCTTTTGTATTTTTACATACCTTGTGACCCCTTCCTACCATGTTTTTAATGCCGGAACATATGACATTACAACCATTATGATTACAACAAAATGCTGTTCTAGAAAAGTGTAACAAACTACCACAACATTTTTTACCACAAAAATTGTCCGTATGGCCAACTTCGAAATTCGTGGTTGAGTGCTTGACAGTGCTAACCTTTTATCATGCTCGACTATACTTTGATTTCGTGCCTCCGTTTTGACGTGAGCTAGAGCTGAGAAACCACTCTCGCAGAGATATACTGTGGCAACGAAAGCAATATTCGGAAAACCAGTTCAGACCGTTGTGGATATAATTCACGCACAGCTCACCAGTACCGTGAAAATGGCATTTCATGAAAAATATCACGTGCTGATGAATTATTCCGAAGATCACAAAATTGGTCCTGTACTTCATCAAAGTATTGGCTATAACCAGAGAGGTAAAGAACTGATTTCGTGAAAATGCATCTTCCTTCTTGAGTTCAGAGAAATATCATTGGCACTCTATTTGAAGAGATTGAAGGTGGTCTGTTATAGATGTCTTCAAATTCTTAGCAAGTTCGTCCGTTTTTCAACAACATTTGACAATTTCTCAAGCATAACAACGTTCCTTGCATTACTTTACGAAGTCAGTTTTGCAACTTCGAATAAAATTCTTGTAGATTCGTCGCGAAGCTGGACGATGTTTGTAACCTTTCCTTTTAGCTTTAAACCTTTGAAAAATTTCAGCCAAATAAGCAAGACTTTTCAACCGAATCTGGTCACCAATGCAAGACAACACGTCGTTTGCTTTCAGTTCTGAGAATAACTTTATTTCATCTTTCATCACAAAACGTGGCTTAGAATGTTTCCTTTCGATAGCCAGCGTACAGATTTGTCGAATAGAAAAACTCGTGTGTCGAAATCATGTCTTTGCAGAATTCTTTAAAACAGGCAAGTGTTAAGGCTTTCAGATTTGATGTAATTTGTAATTTTTATCGTGGATTCCAGCACATTTTACAGGCGAGTAACAATCACATTTCCATTGCAACCCTGCCGAATCAAAACATTTTTACTTCTCCCGAACATCTTCGCTTGTTGTAGGCCTAGTTTGCAGTTCCCCGAAAATAGGAGCTCCTCTTCAATGTCTCAAGAATGAATATATCTCACGAAAACAAGCAAATGAGCACATGAAGTAACATCTGTTGACTCATCCACGTGAAAAAAACATTGGAGTTGGAGATGCTTTTGTTTCATTTATCACCTGGTCTTTCACATCTTCCGGCATATCTGAAATGCGCCTCGAATAGTATCGCTGGAAGAGATATTCGTCTCATGTTTGCCTCGCTACCTTCTCCAAGAAGTTGTTTTACTGTTTTCAACAAACAGGGTTTCACAAGCATTTTTTTCCAATTGTGTGAGCTTTTTTGCTTGGCAGTTTCAAGTGCGACTTCATATGATGCCTGTCTTATTGGGGGAAACTTCCAGCAAGATAGTCTGACGTTTCAAACTCGCTTCATGGCGTGGGAAGAATTCTATAACTTTTTGTGGCGTGGTTGGAATGCTTTGTCTCTAAATACCGCATCAATTTCGAAGGTTTCACATAATTTTTAGCACTGAGGGCCTTTATATAACTGCAATACGCTTCTTCCGAAATGTTGACTGCAACTTCACAACAGCAAACTGTTGGTAGGCTACCTTAATCAACAACTGGTTTAAAACTGGATTCATTTCTTTGTGACATGTTGGAAGGCATTGGCTCTAAATGCTGTAAGAACTTCGAAAGTTTCACAAAGCCAGCATCAGCACCGAGAATAGCGCTGCTCAAAACACACTATGGCTTCACTGTGTTTTTTCGAACTATGGAGATAAAACCAAATTCCAAATACTCTTCAAAAAACTTGCGTTTCCTGTCCATGGCAACAATAGAAATGAAAGTATCATAATACGTTGAAGGTGGAATATGATTCTACCTGACTGCTGGCTGCAATTTCACAATAATAATGTGCTGGTATCAAAGACTACAACTGTTTTAAAACAAGATCGACCAAGTGCGTCAATTGACACAAGCAATATACCGCTTGTGGTTTACTTCACCTCGGATTTCGACAATAGACGTGCAAGATTGTGGATGATAAAACTAACAGATTGGACTCTACAACGGTGGTCTGACGATGGAAAGACGTATCTGCTCTTCAGGTTGCGACTTCGGATGCATACCTTGCCAATCATATTTTGCAACATATTGTGATATTTGAATTGGTATCTCCAATACTAGCAAATTTCACTAGTAAATTACAGTATGCGCAACAAACAAGCTTCTTTGAGAAGCAAGTGCAATGCGATAACCAGATTTTGCGATTTGAACTTAAGTGTTAAAGCAAACAAGACAATTTAAACATATCGTTACCTGGAAATCTTTGCGCGCCCTAAAAAACTTCGCGACCTTAGGTTGAGAAATGCTGCTCTAGTAGAAATAGAATCAAGTCTCGTTTCAAGTTAATCTGAACACTAACACTTACTGTTATACGTTCGAGGAACTTTCAGACTTGATGATTTTTCCTGAATGCTTCCGCGGGCCACTGAAAACGCTGTGGAGGGCTACATGGGGCCCGCGGGCCGCTAATTGCCCACCCCTGCCCTAAATGATTATTTCCTATAATTTAAATCTTTTGATCCTTGCAAGCAAGTACTGCTTAAGATGTATCTGCGGCCACAGATGTTAAGAGAATGTTAGCAACCGCACATTGCTACCGTCAGTGAAAATGAGTGCAGTTGAGCTCCTCTGACAATCTAAATTAAAGGTATCTTTGTATCAATAAACCGTTGTCGTTTGATCTTTCATAGTCACGTCCATTATCGCTACCAACTGACGATTTCATGAACTGTTGCAGATTCAAGATGTTGCTTCGGCTTTAAGCTTTTCTTTACAACTCATCTAAATTTTTACAACATGACGGTGCTCCTCATCAAGAAGCATGAAAAGAAAATCAAGAACTTGAACAACTTACTGTCTAATTTTGACTTTAAGACAAACGTTTTCTCTCGAACTGAAGGAAGAGGTATTTGAAGCTGGACGGACTGCAATCGATTCTTCAGATAACTTGGATCCGATTTTTCAAGATACCTGTTGAGAATTGTGCCGCAATGCATTAGAATAGTTTTGATTGAGATGCATACAAACAAAAGCGAAACATATACCTACATACCACTCATGTACTTTTACAATAAACTAATGATAGACGAACACGGCTTTTTTCTCTTTTGTGTCAAAATGAAACTTCACTCAAAATACTGTATTTTAAGTTTCTTATCTCTCAAAACTCTCGGCTATGGTTCTTTTTACATATGTTGATCTAGAAAATTTTTTGTTTTACAGCATTCACCTTCTGTTCCACACCGCTCGACATTTGTGAAACTGTTCCATTTTCAACTGCAGAGAATGTGCATATTCTTCACTGATCTTTAGTTTTTCTTGCATGGCCTCTTGGTCTGCCCGTAAAGCTCTAATCCTTGATTCCATAAATTCATAACTAAAATACAAGAAAAAAGATTAGCAACAGAACGATATATTTTGAAGAGTTCTTAACGTTCTCTCACTCAGACTATCGTGGTTGCTGACGGCACGACTGCAGAATTTGAATTAAAAAAGTTGTACCTAAACACGATCAATAGTTTTGTATGACGCGAGGAATGCAGGGCTCGCTTTTGATTGCCATGCAGCTTTATTTGTTGTCAACCTCGTGGCAATCAACAATAGTGTAGGTTTTAATTCAAGGACGATTTTCTAGATTTATTCAAATTTAAACGAACCGCAAGTTTTATCTTAGTTGCAAATTTCTTTCTCCTTCGGAGACGCCAGGAATTCGATAAACAAACTTTAATCAGTCTCGACTGGCGACAAAAACATAAAAACACGTTAAAAACTTGCCAACGTTTCGACAGTCGATGCAACTATCTTCATCAGGGCTGAAAAACGAAATGCCGTGAGATTTGAGCACAGATGTTACAAAATGTGTGCGCTCCAGGTGGCGCCGTGCTGCTAAGAACTTGGGAGACGGGGAACGTTGATTAAAAGATAAAACAGTAAAAACAACAGAATGATGAACCATGTCGTGGACAGAACGAAGGAAATTCAGAAAATTATAAAGTAGACTATTGTGACATGAACCGGTAGATGTCGGAGAACAAGTCCGATCGTTTTTCATTCATTGTGTCTTCGTCGCTATTTATGTGAAAGGATTCGATAAATCGGCGTGTGTAATAATGGATTCAAATTCCAAGACTTTTGAGTTATCCCAATCCATTCTGTGATTTAGATCAAATGTATGTTGCGTTAAGGCACTTTTGTCGAATCGTTTGTTTTTTATGTCCGCTTTATTTGCTCCTCGCATGCAACTCTTTTGGTTTTGCATCAATGGAGTTGCTAGCACTTTGACTTCAACGTAAACGGTTGATTGAGCCCAGGTGTTGCTCAAGTGTTTAGGTTGAGAAACATACTTCTCTATTTCTTTGTCTCAAGCTGACGATGTGCTTGATTTTCACGTACCTTTTGTCGCAATTGCATTTTTATGCAAAAGCACCAAGAAATCAAGAAATATTTTGTAATTCGTTCATTTATTCATTCATTACTTCACGCTTTTAGTCATGTATCTAACCACTTGTTCTAGTCATTTTATGTTTAATCATATGGTTTTGTTGTGTGATAAGCTGGTGAGATGTTACTTAACAACCCACAATCAAAACCGGAGCTAAAAGTTTTCACTTCTAGCAGAAGAAGCATAGCACCACAACAATAGAAAGTTCTTGCGGTGTGTAACTCTAAAAGAATGCGAACTCGTGCTAAAAATTGCTTAAAACCTGATCTTTTATAACTTGCTTGTCAGCTTAGGCACAAACAAGTTGTAAATAAAAAGTGGGCCAACTCTGTTTTTCAACTCACTTTCGCTCACGACTCTCAATTTTTGTTCCGAGCATAATAATCCTTTTTCTCAAAGCCCTGTGCCTGGCTCTCAGCTGGTCGACGCTTTCCGCCGCTGATCGAAGCTTTATTTCCAGCGTCCTGCGCTGGTCATGAGATCGATCCAAGTCCTGAACAAAACGGATCCATAATTTTAACCAATAAATATTCGTCACTGACTGCACTGGTTTGTGCATCGTCAAGACAGACACAAATAATGTTCAAATAGAAAATAATGCGAAATAAATGATGGAACGTTACTCAGACTTTCTGCAAAACTGATCTCCATAAATGTTTTGCAACAGAGTGTTCTGAAATGATAATAACGCGAAACTACCCACTCTGCAAGCTTGCGACATCTGCAAGTGCAAAGTTGTATGATGTGTTTTACGTGTAAGTAGTTTCAAAAACTCAGGTGAGCCCTTTCTGCATATTTCAAACCGAATTGACCAACAGAAGCAAGAAGTGTTCACCACGTGGATTGCTGAAAAAACGTTACTTGCGGCTTTTCCAGCCCCGTGCTTGGCGTTAATGGATGGGTGCAAGGGAAGCTTTAGTCGAGATGCTTCCAGTGCAACATCCACCAAGAAAGTAGCCGGATCTCTCGCGGTGCAGAGTAAGGGGGGGATGGGCAGACCCGCAGACCATTCGTCGCACTCAACAGCGAGTGCAAAACGAGGGCAGTGAAACTTTATGCATGATTATTTCAGCTCATTAAAATTATTCATTGTCTATCTAAAAATCTTCAGTCAAGATAAAGTGGCGCTTATTGTCTGGTGCGAAAAGCGCCGTTTGCTGATTGTTTCAATGAAATAACCACTTTTTGTCTGCTGCAGTGAACACGAACTAGCACCCTGGAAAGTTCATGGCGCTCTTACTTCTTTTAACATGTCCAAGTCTTGCTCCAAGGTTTCCAACCGACACGAATTCGTGTGCATCTCTGCATTGATGAATTCCCACTCACTCAAAAGCTGACGATGTGCTTGTTTCGCCTGTGAAATGACAATCGTGTGATGTGTAAAAAAATCTCTTGGTTTCCTTGCAAGATAAAAGCATACGATTTTGCGATCCGCATTTTTGTGTGTGTTACCACGAAAACGTCGAAATTGGCATTTTTTTCTGTTTCACAGTTTCCAAACTTTTGCAGTTCCATCACACTAGTTAAAACTTACACGGCTTCACCTGCTTGAAAGTTGAATCATACACCATTGTGGACAAACCATACAAACATATTCCAGGCTAGGCCGACTCCCAATTATTCAAGGATGATTTTACCTCCTGCCAGAGTTTTTCAGTCTTGGTGTAACGCCTGTGGGCTCGGTAGAGTGCCGACTTGGTATTTTGCGTGTACAGGATGTCTCGCTTCAACCAGAAGTGAGCGCTCTGAAGAACCACTCCAAACTTGTGCAGAACATCGGGCAGGTGGCGAACTACTGGGAAGCGGACGCAATCGACTGATGCTGCAACCTAAAGACCGGTAAAAGCTAAGTAAACCGTGAACGAATAAATAAGAGCAAAAAACTAGGCACGCAAATGACAAGTGAATCTCCTAACAATAACGCGTGCGCAAAATTTGATGCACAAGTCAAGTAAAGCATTCGCACAAATCGTTCACCTCTTTGGAGCTCCCCTCATCAGAAAACAAATCACTGGGTACTCCTTCATGTGGAGGCCAGAGTATTTGGCGAATTTTATGCATAGTTTCAACAATGGACATTTCGCATTGATCCGCATCCTTGGCGCACTTGACATCAGCGGCAGTGGTCTTGTTATTAAAATGATCGTCGTTGTTCCGAAGCATTTTTCCACTGAAACAAAAGAAAAAAATGAAGCTTGCTGAAATTTTAGGCAGCATATGTCTGCTTTCGATAAATTAGTGGTTTTAACTAAAAAGATATCAGTGCCGAGTTACTATCGATGTTTTTAAACCCATCTCGTTTATCATTTGGGTCCAATGTGACGTGACTCAGTGGCGTGCAGAGGTCTAGTGATGCCCAGGGCGACTGCTTGATTGTATGTCCCCCTACCAAATTCTAGTATTGAGCAGTGGCGTATGGTGGTCATTGTTACTGGATAAATGCTGTTTGTGACGTCACAACATATTCACGCTTGCAAACCAACGTTTTGGCGAAGGTTGTTGACACAACATGCCTATTATTCTACACGCACTCTCCTTACTCGTCGTTGTACAATGTGTCGCTGTAATGAACATTTATCAGCGCTCCAAGTTAGGAGACCGGAGCAAAACACGGGGAGCACTCAACGCTACGAAAGAGCAGTTCATAACTGCAAAATATCCGGCAACACGTTACAACAGGGGTGTAGAACACACTGAGTGTTACGTCAGTGCAGTTCACAACCAGTCCTCCCTCTGAGGTTCGCAAATGCGCAACACCACCAAACAATTTGCGCGGTGCTATCTCATTCTCGCGCACTTCCAACGTTGTAAATTTAATACCGTATATATACATCGCATAGACCTTTTAACGTTGGGAACGCTTCACTCGTTGTGTGTTTGCATGGTTGCGCAGCTGCATGCGCTTCGTGTGCGACAAAACAAACATTTGCTCATTGTAGAATTTTCTTAGAGGGAACACTGTTCACAAGTACAAAAATATGAGGTTGCGCATTTAAAGCGTGGAGTAAAACAAACTTCAAAACCATCTGGCGGCACGCATGTCTCGTCGAATACAACAACAACAACAACAGCTTTATTTTTTTGACCTTAACGCAAGGCACACTTGTTAATACAGTCAAGAAATAGCAGTCGAGCACTTGTCAAGAATAGCAGTCGAGCAGAGAAGGTGTGCGGTTGGGATGGCGAACAACCAAGGTTGACAGTTTGAAACTTGCTAAACTACACAAGAATTGAGATTGCACATGAAGTACGCAAGGATACTTTCGTTTTTTATTATGTGGCTGTTATATATACAACTACTGTGGGCAGAACAGATATGGGCTTGTGTGAGCCGTTATGATCAATCCGCCTGAACTGCCAATTAATGACGAAGCTCGAAATGATGCACATACGATTGCAAGCACAGGTGTGAAGCTGCATTAGCGTACACCCAGGGTTGCCACATCAAAAAACGAAACGGGAATCTGGGTGATGCATCAAAAGTAAGCTAAATCAGGCAAGTTGAAATAGGACATTTTAAAAATTTGGCTCAGAAAATCAATTGAACGTCCATAATTATCTTTCAATCCTTTTTTGTGATTCTCTCTTGATCGCACAACGTGGAAAAAGTCACGTCACTATCACACCTAGAGGCCCCTGTTATTGAAGAATGTGAGAATTACTGGTATTTGAATACGTAAAAACTAGTGCTGACAAAAATAACAAGTTTCGAAAAATTTACTCCATGCAGCATGTGCTAGTAGCATTACAATAGCAAAAATCATCCAGTTACAGCATTTTAATTTTTGTAATTTAACTCTTTGAATGCCCCCTTGCCTTGGATCCCCAGGGCCGTCGCCCCGTTTGTCCCCCCTCTGCACGCCACTGACTTGACTACATAAAGGAAATGAAAACTTTGCAGCAACGTCAGTTTATGCGTGAGTTGAATTTGGTCTCAAATATGAACAGGTATTTATTGTTTACTCAAGAACTTTCTGGGACAAAGACCCAAATCACAATGACAGAAAATTGAGCTTCATAAAATACTACGGGAAAAGATTATTTTGTTTATATCTGTTAACTGAACGATCCCTGAAAGCAAATCGCATGAACGTGCGAGTTTGAATGAAATTGCAAACGAGTTTCCGAGTTTGGAGCTCTAGAGAATACACGGCTCGGCAGTAATTATTCACAAAAAATAACATCTCAAAATACTTCGCAATCAATCTGGAGTTCTAAACCACAAGCTGACTTACTTTGTTTGATGCAGCTTGCAGAAAGTTTGCAGTGGCACGAGTGCTTTCTGTGTAAAAGTAATAAACGTTCCTTGCAAAGTGCGCATGTGACGTTCCAGTTCATCTACGTAGTGACGTAGAGCGTCGTGACGTTCGCTAACGTCTGCGTCACAAGCAGCTTCAGCTGACGTCGGAGAGAGCCTGCGCTTCGGTGACGTCAAACGGCCGTTGAGATGCGGCCGGTTTTGCGTCAGAGAAACGTTCGTGATTGGTGGATATTGGATTGTCGCTGGAACTGACGAGCGGGCTTTGTAAGCACCAGTCAGGGGAGAGTGTACAACAGGAGGGAGACTGCAAACAGCCGAACTTTGGCCAGGACGATCGACGTGCTTAGGCTCTTCTGCCTCGTGAAGCTTAGGTTTCGCAGTCATGGGGCTGCTGATGATTGTTGCTCGCACCACCGTCTCGTGCAACATCAACATCAAGCGAAGCGCTTCGACGCTGGTTGCGGATTGCTGCCGCACGATGTCGCTGATGGGTCGACATACTTTGTCAACTATTTGGCGGAGGTGGGTGATGTTGCCGCAAGAAGACAGGACCTGATAAAATAAAAACAGTTGCGTGAGCTACGTACAAATACAGTGAATACAAATAACAATACCCTTAATCCTAAATCTACAAGCTGATCATGCGCTTTTCAACTTCGTTTCGCAAAATTTTTACTAATGTGCTGAAGAAAACCTTCACGTTAAGGTGCAGTCATCCTAGAAATAACCGATTTTTTCCGAAGATAGAGTATTAGCAGGGAAAAAGCCATTGTCAAAATTGGGTACGGAGGAAAGTGATTTACACTTGCAATATCGGTCAGCTGCGTTGCACAATTTCAGGATAGTTTCTCAGAAAAATATGTTAAGTCTTGACCAAAGTACCCTGCGAAGAAATTTTTATCTTTATGCCAATTTGTTCGTTTCAAAAGGCTGAAAAATATTTTTTGAACTGTCAATCTTGTCTTTCACAAAACAACCTGCGGTATTTTTGATCGCTGTTATCACAAGGCCGGGGAAAGCGTTGCTTAATTTGTATTAACATGGCATTTCCACTCCGTGTTCGGCTTAATAGCCCTCTCTTTAATACAAAATTTTACCTCCCTCCAATTCTTGTCATTTTTCACGCGCATGAGTGCTGGTCTCGCTTTTCACCAAAGAAGATCACATCGAACTAACCTGTTGATGATTGTCTGTTTTTTGGACTGTCATCGCTTTCCAGTATGATTTCTATGTACTCATGAATGGCTGACCAAAGGATCTGTTCATGCTACGGATTGTGGCTAATCGCCAAAACATGAATATATTTGATTTTGACTATTTTCAAATGCGTTCTTTCCAACTTAAATTTTTAGGGTGCTAAAAACTGGTAAATACTGGTTTCAAACCAACCTATGGCATTCATGGCTGCAGGTAATGTCACGGTATTTCATGTTTGTACAAAATCCAGTGTTGTCTGATTTTGTTAATTTTTGTGCCTTAATCCTTTGAGTGTAAGGTTTGTTGTCAAAAGTCTTTGCAGTGTAACAGCAGGGAGTGAAAATGTGGTTGAAACAAAGATAAATAGTGAAAAAACAACCTCTTCAAAAATTTTTATCGGTGTTTTAGACCTATTCGAAAACCTGTTTTCATTATGATGGGTAGGGAGCTCCAAGTGGCATCGTAGCTGCATCGCTACAGCCAAATCAACATCAAAAAACAAATGTCACTGCTTTTCACTTTACCAATATTCTTTTTTCCTTCGGCACTGAAAAATTTGCTATGTGGTTGTGCCGTTGCTAGTAAAATATTGAGTTTGGTAACAACAACTAACTACAATTTTCGTGCAACAAACTTGTTACCTTGATGCATACATTTCTTTCGCTAAAGGTATTTTGACTGGACATATGCTTATGACTTTTCCATTGTCACCAGTACGGCTAATGGTGTCCAACCAGCATGAATAACCAGTGGAGTACGAGGCGGGGGTACAGGGGAGGAAGCGCACCCCAAAAAGTTTAGATTTGTTGATAATCTGGGCAAAATCCCTGAAAATCCGGGAAAAAATGGCGCCCAACGTTTGACTGAAAAACACCACCATAAAAGGTCTTCATGATCTTTGTGAGAGAAACTTTAGGGAAAAGCCGCACAAAAGCTTTTTGGGCAAGCTTGGGAAAAAACTCTTCGCACCCCCAAAAATTTGCCTGTTCCTACACGTATGTGAATAACCATGGCGTGCAACCAGTGTGATCAAACATGCTGTTCCATCAGGAAACTGTATTTCGCAGCTGCTTTGCAATGTCGTCATTTTACCTGCGGTTCTGCTTTGCAGTTCGAAGAATCAGCGAAAATTACGACAAGGTGACTTTCAAGCAGGGAGTCGGAGTCGTAAGGAGTCAGAGGTTTTTGGGTGGAGTCGGAGTCGGATTCCTAACAACACTGGGAGTCGGAGTCGGATTTTTGTTCGGCTCCGACTACGGATGCCCAGTTGGATCATTTTTTACATCACACTCCTAAATTGCGAACTCCTGTTGAAATGGTACAATTTATTTTGAAACTTTTGTTGAATCAGACATTTCTTGCTGTGTACCATGATTTTCAACAATTTTGACAGCCAAATTTTATTCCCTTTATGTTAAGTAGTCGGATCGGAAATTTTGGAAAGGTCGCAGTCGGGAGTCGGAGTCAGAAATTTTGGAAACTCGGAGTCTGGAGTCGGAGTCGGAAAGTTTGGAAAGTCGGAGTCGGATATTTTACCTCCGACTCCGCAACCCTACTCCCAAGGAAATAAATTTTGCAGCAAATCGATACAGTTCCTGGTCACAGCATTGTTGCGTCATGCTCAGGCGCTGGCGCGTTATGTTTCGAGACAAGCCACTATCGTTATAGCAACAAAACAACACACAGCCTTTAAAAAGTTTAACGGCTCTGTCTTGCCATCCACAACTACTTAAGCGTAAAACTCTGTTTCAAAGCTTTCGAAGCATATCACAAATCAACAAAAAAGAACAGGCGTTTTGTGTTTTAAATGAACTGCTTTGCGCGGTTCGTTGAAACGATTGAATTTGATTTAGTTCTCGGATGGTGTCAGCGCATGCTCCAAAATAAGAAATGTTAATCATTGAATTGCGCAAGCTGAAAGCACCAAGATTTTTATGGATATCCTGTTTTTGTCGTTCCTTCGATAAAGTTCTAAAATAACGCAACAAAAACGAGGAGCACATCACGTTGCCATATTTTGCATCGTAAATTTCAGAAGGCTGCATTCAACAAAAAGTGTCACCTCAGGAAAAGTTAGATACTCTTATACCCGAATCAATCTGTGCATCGCACCATTACATAGACAAGGTAAGGCAGTTGGTACCTATGCAGAACAATGGCTTTTTCACTGTTTGAGGATCTCATTTTTAGTCGATGTGGTGGTGGCTCCATTGCTACCTCGCAAAATTAAGGATTTAAATCACCAAGTTTAACAACATTAGCTAACATGGGTTTTAGTTCCACTGTTTGAAACTATGCAGTCATGACTTCTTATGCATGACTCAAAAGACTAAAAGCATGAAATCTAATGTTGTGTGTTTTTTGCAACAAGTCCTACACTTCCGATTTGCAAAGGGTGTTTCTTTTGCGATCAAAGGCAATCGTTACAGTTTGCGATGTTGGAAATTCTGAAGCAAGTCGCATTGCGGGAACTGACCCGCCTATAACCTCAATGCAGAAGGAATGTTCCCACCTTTCCTAATTGATGCACAAAAAAGCCGCTTCACCTTTATGGACAGCGCCCCTCACCAAGGGTACAAAGAAGAGTCGCATGACATGAAGAAAACAATTGTTTTCGGGAGGGGGGTCTTAACCGAGCGTCACGTGCTATTTTTCTGACGCACCCGGTTTACATCGCACATGCACATTCAAAATCGTCGTTTGTCTTGCGCAAGAGCAGTCGTATTCGTTTTGATGCATAAACATTAGCAACTCCTCTTTTTCAAATTTCAGACAACTCTTAAAATGAAGCCCAAATAATCCACGGTATAACATGAATCAGGGCAAAATCTGACTGCAAACTTTAAATGAATGTTGCAAATTTTAGCTTAATATGTTATCAAAATCATAAAGTGGAAGAGTCATTTTTATTCTAATAAAACAAAAAAAGCTGTTAATCAACGGCCAAACAAATTTAAGAGAAAATTATGATTTTTGTTTATGGGAAAGTTATATGGCTAGAAATTGTTTATGAATTTACTGAACCACTTCATCGATAAATTCTGGCCATTTACACAAGTATCGGGGTAACTTTTCATCAAGCGTTTTCGATGGATTGTTGAAACAATGGAATACTTTCTTAGCACAACATTTAATTTCATTATTATGACTTGCCCGAACATCAGCGACGATTGGATGAGTTCTGTTGTAAGTTCCGCGGTTTTTGAGTAAGCTTTGCAAAAATCGGAAACACCACTTTTTCGGTCGAGGCTCGGACATAGCACGGCTTTATTGTAATGTTCATTTGTTCGTTTGAAAAATCTAAGTTTGAATTATTTTTGTGCGTGGTAAGTTCTTTTTCAAATACGCTCTGAGCACAATGGACCCGCCGACAGACTGAAGCTAATGAACAAAAACGTTTCGAAACAACCTATGCATCCAATTGGTTCTCGCTTCAAACGCCAGCAAATGTACTATGGACCCAGAAACCTGATGCTTTCATTTGACGAGCAAGTTATGGGAAACTTCAACCTGTCATTGTGTTGTTTGTGATCAGCCAGTTTATAAATATGCACTGCAATTTATTGACGACTCATTCAAGATAAGAGCCTGGGAAGCTGCAGTTCGCCGTGAGAAGTGTACACAATGCATGCACTGCTGTAATGCCGATCCTGGACTTTTGTGTGCTGGAAAATAAAATTTACATGGCACTGTTTGTTAACTTATGCATTTAAAGCAAAAACGCATCACCTTGGGGGATTTACTGATTAGTATCGCAGCAAAGAATATTTGTCGGATGCGATCTCAGAGCATAAATCAAGTCTTTGCCACATTGAGTACTTTTTTCTGATTATATCAGTTATCTTCGATGTAAAAATTGTACTGCAGTTTCTTTTGCTGTCATTAAACGTATGACGCAATCGGATAATTTAAGTTACATAACGTCACAAACCTCTTTGTGTTGTTGCTGTATGTTGTTCAAGGTAACCTCTATCGATTTGTGGATTTCATCCAGCGACAAGCTTCCTTCTTTTGCATCCATGGCAAGGTTATTCCCATGGATGACGTCATATAAATGTGACGTTCTTCATTGCACACAAATGCAAAAAATGCAGCAATGCAGTTGCTACAAGAATTTATGTAAACGTTGCCAGTATGCTTGAGCTGGATGAGAAAAGAAGTGCGATTAGACGAATCTTGCAAAGCGTTCACTGATAAAAAAATAAAGGCTTTTCTTTTAAATTTCCTAAACTTTCCCGGGAACTGCCTTTCAGCCAAGGTTGCTAAACATATAACCAATCAGTTTAGGTCACTCAATTTGTCTGCGCAAAAAGACCAAAAAGCTGACTTTCTGCAAAGTTCTACACAAATCGCTCGCGCTTACCTCATTGTCTGTTCTCGACCATTGCTTTTACCTTGTTCGTATAACGTTTTAAACGCCTTTACCTTCTACGAGTAATAGAAACACATAAGTAGGTCTACTCGTCATTTTCAATGCGAACATAACATCCTCCGCCTCTTGCGATGTATATTGAACAATCTAACGGACTTATAAAAAAGCTCAAAACTGTTACGTGTATTGTTATGCCTTTCCTTTCGCGAATAGTGTGATTGGACTTCTAAAGAAACCCGAAACGGACGAGCCCACGTAACCAGAGTTTCAGAAAAAGCAGAAACTGACGTGGATCTTCAATCAGACACTGTTTAGAAAGGCAGGTTGCCGCAAAAGGAACTGAAGACGTTGGTCAAATTTTGACTGTGTGACTGCTGATTGACTGAGAATGTGTCACTTCACTTTTTACAACATCTGTACAACTTTGATTGGAGTAAATTAAGACGCAGTGTAATTAAGTTGTTATTTCAACGCGTGCTCAGCATTAAAGTTATAAAACTAAGCTCAATCCTCATCATTACACAACAGGTAGCAGGTGGGATTTGCCTGAGAGTGGATGATTGGTTCGCCCTCTGTTTGGGGTTAAACTTGTTGCTTTTTTTTATCTAGCCCTGGGCAATGTTTTCTCTGAACCGATATTCATCCCAAACTGCACTATTTCAAACCATAACTCCGTTGCACCTTTCCGCCTTGGAAACAGATACCGCAGACGTTGTTCAATGGAGATGACCTCGCCTGCTTATCGGTATGATGAACCCGCGACGCAATTACCCGGAACCAACGTCACTCAATTGGAAGAATGCTTCGCGACGCGGAACATCTGTCGTATCTCACGGTTGAATGCACAAAAGAAACTCCTGCAATATGAAGTGCTTGCTATAACTTTAACATTGTGTGGCAAGAACCAAGCGTCTCAAGGAATATGGCTGCGATTCAGCCGCATGCAACCGGCGGATCTCAATTTCTGATTTCAATCGCCATGCAACAAATCAAATATTCAGATCATGAGGTTTTTCTAATCTTTTCAATAAAACTTGTCAAACCGCAAATGTCATTATGAAACCGGTTGTCAGTCAAACAATTCTGTTCGACACCTGCTTTTGCCAGAAGCCAATAACACACAAGCGTCTCTGTACGCGTCAGTTGCAGGATTTGATGTACGTTGTAAGTGGCAGACATGCAAGTGCGTTGCTTTGAAAAGTATTACTTTCCGACTGACTGCGAAATCTTCAGCTATGGTGTTAGCATGCAAGTTACATGAGGCGTGATTCACATCATACATCCGAAATCATGTGACAAATCACGACATGTTCTCAAAGCGCAACTTTCGCCAGCCTGTTTTTTTTCGGTGATTTTTCGGTCATTGGCCGAATTTTTTTGTGATGACCAAAAATGAGGTCAATTCGGTCCAAATGCTTTTTTCAGTCATAAAATGTCCTAAATGAAAAAAATGACTGAAAGTTTTTAAACCATTGTGTACAACTGACCGATACGTCTCAGCGAAAAAAGCCCGGTCAGCAAGTGGTGTGAACGGTCTTCCGTTATATACACACAAAAGTTAGCGCAAAAAGGCTTATTAGGCATATAAACGCAACAAACGTGGAACGCGAACGTGTGATTTGCTGCTTATGAATTTTGTCGGCAAAGGTCTGCAGTAATGTTAAGTTCGCAAAAATCGAACAATGAATGGAAAAAATTGGTTGAAATGTTTTCGAGATGGTTTGCATTGTGCAATAAGTTTGTTTTGAAACTCCCTATTTGCAAATTGCAAACCATCACGTGCAACAGTAAAATATTGTAGTTCCTTTAAACTTTTGAGACGGTAGTGCAACAATTCTACGCCAGGTTTGAAAGACGTTTGGATAAAGAGTGGTTATAAATATACCCCCCTTACGAAAAGGGGTTTGCTCATTGATTTGACTGCGTAACCTAGATGGAGACTAATTACTTGAGCAGAGGTATGCGCAATCCGATTCAACGCAAATACGTGACAGTAGAGCTCAGTCGGCTGAGTCCTCCGAAGCTTGCAGGAGACCTGGAGCTTGTTGTTGATCCTCACAAATTGCTTTTTTCATCCAGTGCTGGAGCAATAAGCGTATACCGAAATAACGTTTTCTTTTTCGTTTTTCGTTCGACGTTCGCTGCTAATTCACTCCAGACACAAGAAAATCGGGACTTCCACAACTCCAATGAAAAAATCAAGTGTGAGACTCTTCAGTTTGTACTTTTGGCTTTCAGCTATACGTCGTCGGCCAGAGTTGCGGTGTTGTGACTGATCGTACAGCATAGTCATAACCTGTCGCTGACTACCTCATAGCCTTCTACTACTCAGTTCAGCTCAGGCCAAAGGCGCTTTCTCACACATTAGGCGTCTCTTCCTGCTAACAAAAAGTGGCGTATACAGTGATTCACTGAACAAAAATATTGAGCAAATTTCGAAAAAGTCATTTGCCAGTTTATCGTCAACGATTTTGGTGAGTGTTTTGCTGAAGTTATGCAACTTCACCGAATCTCCTGGTCGCGAATCGAACAATGTTGTCTGTCACAGGTTTGCAAAACACTGCTTTGCGCCGCTCATTTTATGAAAAGCAGAATATAGCTATGAAGTAGGCAAAATAAAGCCGTTTTCTTAATCTTAGGATGAACTGTGCTCTGTGTTAAATGGTTTGGTTTTCCTGCAAAAAATACACAGAATTCCATCAACCAGAAGATGTTGCTTCAATCCCAGGTTTGTGATGATCGATGATCGAAGATTGATGATCGTCCCTACCTGTAGCAGACCTAACGCTTTAGCTAGGTGGGTAGGCAGATGTCTTCTGTGGCCAAAACTAGCCATGCGTGTCGCGTGCGATGACCCTCAACTCATTGGAAGCCATTCGCCACGACCTGCAAAGATTTGGCGTCAAGCACCAGTGCACTTGCAAAAGGCTCTTGCTCAATCTGACATAACAACGTAAACGTCGCCGTCACAGCGAACATGTGCTGGTAATGCCACTGTACGAATTTAGCGCAAAACCTTTGAGGTTTGCCTGGTTGGGAGATAGTGGCAAGCCGATGCAGATTAAGTTCTCGCCTTTTTCATGTGTGTAACGCAACTGTATCATTTTAAACCTTTCATCTGAAGACAACAGTGGCCTAACAAGTTTTCCTGCTTAATAACAGCCCTTTTATCTTATAAATCACAAATTCCAGCATCAACGTAAGATTTGATTGAGACTTTAACATTTGCAGAATCAGGCTCAAAATGTTATAAACATGCTTGTTTAATGCGCCACACAAATGTTTTTTCTTCTGGTTTACTGTTGTCCAACTTTGTCGTAAAAAATTAGGCCGGTTTTTAGAAAAACGCCAAGTAATTCGTGACATGAAGTAATTTTCACGTTGAACAAGTACAACAGTAAAGCGCTTGCCAACGTTCAAAAGATGTGGTAACGTTTTGAAGTGAACTCTCCAACAGACGTTTAAGAAAAAGCAGATGATGCGTGAGTGAGCTACAAAACTTACTCTCTGGAAAGCTGTTAAAATCTAACGTGCAGATTTTCGCTAACAGCAAAATACTTTCGACAATTCTGCCAACAGTTTATTTTGATAGAACTTTGAACCTTTTGATCAGCGCTTTAAATATGGCTGTGTCGCATGCTTGATGATTATCATGGCTTCGTCTCTGTTTGTTTATTACACGAAAAGGCAATGCTCAAAGCGAAGTTGTCTTATTCAAATGAGGCATTCTTCTATTTTCGGATCCCTGTCATCAAAGTCGACTAATAATCAAAAGAGCAGTTAAGTACCTTTGTATGATCTTACCTATAGCGCATTAAAATAAAACAATCGTTTGAACTGTGGTGTAAAGTTGTTAATTTAAAAACAGTTAGTTTGCCCCCACAAAAACAACAAAATCGCTGAAAAAAGTTCCATTCAAATCATTACCCATTAAACTTGCTTGTTTCCTCGCTGTTCGACCTCGTTGACAACCATGTCCAAATTTGAATGATGTTCGAGCGCAATTTCTTCCTACGTCTGATCGTTTAACTTGGAGGTAAAGAGCGCAGCGTGTGAGTCACGCCGGCAGCGGAATGCCTTGCGTCCCTGGCTGCGAATGAAATTTTCTTTGCACTGGCTCAGGGCGCGGCAACGTTTCCAGCACCGTCAACGGAAATGGCCGTCCGATCATCATCCTAGTTGCTGGGCCTCTCCCACCCCGCGATAATGCTGTTTTGCCACCAACACGATCCGTTTCCACTCTGCTCGAATAAGGCGAACGCCAAAACAGCTCAGTGTCGGCGTAAACGGGCGTGAATCTTGGCCACTGCGAACGACGGTGTGTTTGGCCTTTTATGATCCGTTCGGGCGTTCCTCAAAAGCTTTCATCTTTTATCTTGTGCCGACCAATGCTCTGACCGCTCTATATCCGACAGCCGAGCTCAAATATCTTGGGATTTGCCAAATTGTCCAGCATTGAGCGACAGTGTGTTTGCGTCCTGTTCGAATTTCACAAAAATCCGCTTTGAGTCAGTTTGCTGGTTACCGGCTGATTGACCTGAACGATGTGCTGAGCACACGCTACTGACGAACAGGCCGACGCGTGAACGCTGCGGAGAAACATAAATTACTACTAGCGAGGGCGAGCGCTGTATCATTTGCCAGACGCCGGTTGACAAGGGACCCTGAAACAAAAAGCGAAGCATTGAACTGTTGTGCTGTGATTTTCCAAAACAATGAAGACGATCGTGGTTCTGAGAAGACTGAGTGATGCTAAAAATTGCTTTTGTAAGCTTGCGATTTTGTACCTGCTGCTGTAAAGAAAGCGTACAAAGTGCAAATGATCTTATTCACGAAGGCTGCTCTAAACTATTTTCCTTCTAGTTCATGTTATCACTAGGGCAAGTTTTTGCAACTTTTGCAACTTTTTTTTACAGCTTCCAACAGCTTCCTAAATACTCAAGATATATATAATTCAATGTTTTGAGCTGTTTCCAGGAATTTTATATTGCAACTTTTTGCAACTTTTTCGATTTTTGCATGCAACTTTGTGCAACTTTTTAGATTTTTGCATGCAACTTTTGCAACTTTTCGATTTTTGCATGTTACTTTTCGCAACTTTTTCGATTTTTGCATGCAAAATAGGTTGTTTCAAGTCTTTCACAGTCAAATGTGCGCATAAATGCAACTTACAGCGCATAAATGCAACTTACAGCGCATAAATGCAACTTTCGCTGAAAATAAATGCAACTTTCTCCCTTTGTTACTGCAACAAAAACTTGCCCTAGTTATCACCAAACGCCAGTCACGCCAAAAGAGGGAAATGGAGCCTGAGCAGCGTCATATTGATTTGACAGTTGCAATGATCTTGAAAGGATAAAAATGGAGGTAAAGCTAAAGTCGGTACGAAGTTCAGCGAAACGAAACCAGTGTAGAAAGTAGATGGGTGCAATTTCGCTGTTGCTTTGGACTGCTTTCAATACCGAACCTCAACGAAACCACAGCCGAGCAATTTCCGCTGCGTTCCATCTCATCCCTTCGATGATCCAAGCTTCTTGGCAAACGATAAATTTCAAGCAAGTTTGCGCAAGAATGTGTTGAATATTATTTAAGAAATGATCGCTCTTGCATCGAAATAATGCACAGGGTCTTGCAAAAGACAATCTTTTGCACTAAATAAATTCCCTTTATCTGGAAAAAGAAAGCGAAAAGTGAGCGGGAGAATTAAATAACACAAAGCCGTTCAAACACAACCTACAGTATAAGAATACAATTACAAATCCTCAAATAAAAAACTGAACGTAATTTCTAGCATTTTTTGAAGAGACAGGGCAGATTTTTTCAAGAAACACGAAAGTCTGGTTTGAAAATCTGCCGCTGTTTCCGATATTGGTGGTGAAACAGTAAATGGGTGAACGTCAAACCGTGTCACGTCTCGTCGCAAATGCAAAGTTCACATTTCTGTGGCAAATATCTGGTGTGGTTACTTGCCCGCAGGCTTGAAAAGCTCGAAGGATGACATCTTTACCGCAAAAGCGCTTTCAGCAAGAAAGCCGTCAAATAGTATAAAATTCCGTTCCGTCACCTATGCCACTTAACGCTATTATGTACAGACGGTTCTGGTATACATTTGATTTTGATAACTTGCTCAAAGCGTTCGTTAGCAACCAACAAGTTTAATAAATTCAGAGAAATGGTGCGGGAAACCAAAACCTTACCCAAAACAAGTGATTTGATAAATTGAACAGCTTGTTTACTCAGCTCATCATTAAAACGCCATACCCCGATCGCAATTTTCTTGTGGGAGTTTTCCGACAGCGATCCCGCTGCTCTGCTTTCTGAATTTGCAAAAGTGAGCAAAGCACACAAGTGTTATTGTTTCCAGTCGCCTGCTCTCGCTGCGGTCTTTGTTCAGCCATTGCGAAAAAGTGCTATTTACATTGGAACACGATTGGGTTCTGCTTCAACAGACCAAATAGGCTGCTGCTGCTTTTTAGTAACAACTGCTGTTCTTCAGACAACGACGCAGCCTGCACCCTGGAATATGCGGCGAGAAAATTGGTAATTGGACGCGCGGTAGCATGGATCGCCCCATTTCGCGTCGCTGCTCGTTGTTTTATAATAAGCGGAATCTTAATCGGCGCCCTTTGAACCTGAATGTTTCCTGAGGCGTAATGTTGCGCAGATACCATTTGCTGGTCGTTGGGTTAAAAGTATGTCTTATCGAGTTTTGTGCAAGAGATGATGATGATGCCCCCTTTTTCAGATCGCTGACTCACGTCCAGTGTTCCCTCTAAAAAACTTTTGCACTGAGCAAATGTTTGTTTTAGTGAGAATACAATTTCACAACCATGTAGACACACAACCAGTGAAACGTTTCAAGCGTTACAAGCGTTTTGCGACATATATACGATATCAAATTTGGAATGGTCAAGTGCGCGAAAATGAGATTTCACTGCGCAAATGGTCTGGTGGTTCTGCGCATTTGCGCACATTAGAGGGAACAATGCTCACGACTTTGCTCATCATTCCCGGTCTATAGAAGCACGTTCAGAATATTAATTTGGAAAACTTTCCTTTATCCTGAACATCTTCCTCCTGAAAACAACTATCAGAATTTACGAAATCTTATGGCAACATATTTCGGCCAAATTCCTAGAGTCGTAAATCATAATATTCGAGCTGTGCTTACGCGTACTCCTTCGAAGTGCACTCTGTGCAGAGAAAGAGAGAGAGAGAGACAGGATAGACATTATAAATGACATCATGACTGCTATGCTTTCCGATTTAGTTGTGTCCATATAATTTATTACAAAGTGATGATCAGACACTTCTGATAGTCTATCTCATCATATTTTGATAGAAGAATCTCTCATCCTAGTAAGCATTTCTTTGTTTTTGTGTATCTTTCATGTGATCGATGCACAACTTCTCTTGATAATTTGTGTAAAAGACGTTAAGAAGTGCAACGATCACAAACTCAGTACTACCACCATTTGATCAGCCTCTCTGATTGGCTACCACAGTACATGCGCGCACCGCAGAAAATCTTTTTATGCAATCCCTCAGGGGGGTTGGTTAAGTTGGATACAAAAACTGCAGTAAATGTGATCCTTTTGCCCATCATCTTAGTATGTTTTTGACAAGTATGTGTTTTTGACATTATAATTTGCCTACAGTTTTACTGACTTAATCGTCTGCACCCTACACGACAAGACAGTTATTTTAACGAAATTTTGACAAACGTTTTGTTGAAAGTCATTGGTTTTACAGTCTGCTCTGCATCCCCATCAGCTTGTGCAAGATCTTATGCATCTGCCATGAATTGCGTTAGAACAAAGCTTAGATTCGCATTATTTAAAGAGCACTCTTGCTGCAATACGACGCCTTTGAGGCAAATGGAGTGCTGCTAACCTCCAGGATCTCACTGACATTGACTTCAGTAAAATTCCTAGGCTCATAATTCGTTAAAGCTAAATTTTGGAGAATTATGTCGGTGTCATGGCTCATGAAGATGTGTGGCAGGTGTATACATGTCATGAAAATGAGGGGATTGTAATTGTTTCCAGATTTATTCACTGCAGTTGTCAATTAACCCTATTTTGTTTTTCATGTACCACTTACTGATTGGATTACTTTTATTGTTAAATCCTTTGTAATCTGAAGCTATATCTGAAATCTCTTGACTGCATGGTTTGATTTCCACCCTTGCCTCTAGTCTTGATCCTCTTTCTGGCATGCTGTGTTCCATGCGGCATATAAATGCACCCTGTGATACCTCACAGTGGGCCATTGTGATACCTCACAATGGGCCATGGGCTTGTGCTAGACCAGGAAATAAGTTAACCGGCTGGGAACAGCAAGATAGTATAAAGAATGTTTCAGCTGAAAACGTTAAAATGCTTTATTTTTATTTATTTTATTTACCAACCAAACAAATCTTGTCTGTTATCGCATATGCCACGGTTTTTAACTTGTTTTAAGGACCCGATTCGGGCCCTAGAATTGAAAATCGGGTTCCTAAAATCAGAGAAAATTATCATCTGGTCCTTAGAATCAGAGAAAAGCGGACCCTTAGAATCAGAGAAACGGGTCCCTACAAGTTCATATCGGGTACCCAATATTTTCCTTAAAAAAAACCTGGCATATGTTCACTGCCCAAATTTCGTTTTTATTCAGAAACAAAACTTATTTGACTGCTGAAGAATCTTCACCTACTGATTAATTGTCAAGCAGTTCAGAAATTGCAAGAAAAATTCCGAAGTTTATCCGTAAGCCATTTATCGAAATATTTCCCCTGATATTTTAAACTTTTGTGAGCTTGAAGTAGTTAGTTTCCAAGCCCGAACTCTTTGATTGTGACCCTGAAACAAGACTTTTCCGTTCTTGAACCAAGCGAAGTCATTGGATCTGCTGGCAGTCAAACTTGTTCTAACTCGTTGAAAACTTTTGGCATACGTGGTGAGAGTGACTTTGGAAACTCAATTAATGCTGTTGTTATGAAGTTAAATGCACTCGAAGAGTTTGTTGAAAAGGTTTTCTGTTCCAAGCAATAGCTGTTTTATTCATATTGTTTAATTCCCATGGAATGGTTATTCCTGGTATTGATTTGTCCACACATCGGTGAAACCATAAACGCCAAGATCTATCACCTCTCGAGGTGTCTAGCACTAACAGCAGTCAGTCGCGAATAACCTGGAATTAAAAAGGATCAGAGAAGGACTGGAAAGCAACTCTCTACCAGCAGTAGCGCACATTCGACTGATACGGTTGACTCACTCGCTGTGCAAACCGTTTAACATCAAACCATTGGCAAAACCTCGAGTGAAACTTGTTTCCTGCTGTGTTTTCGCTAAATTTCAGAAACCTGAATTCTTGAAAACTTCAGTCAAATTGACTGGTTGTAAGGTTTAGCTGAGCAGTGATCCTTCGATTGGCTTCCCGAAAAAAGCATAAATGCCCGGGACAAAAGCAAGTTGCTTGTAGCACAGCGTCAAACTTCAAAGAACCACCTCTCTCTCTCTCAGAAGCGCTTGCCTCAACTGGTTTGCTTCAAAGCTGGCGATGTTTTCTCGCGAGAAAAAGGAAGAAGTGAGGCGTTTTTTCTACGCTTCGCCACAGGCTATCGCGATTAATCTATTTCTCACCCAGTTTAACCCCATCTGCTCAGACATCAGACAAGATCGGGCAAATCGACAAAAAGTTCACTTCATGAATTACGTACCTGGTTGAAGTTTTTTGTGCGTGTGCGTTTTGATTTTAGTCATTAGCGCAGTTGCTTGCTGATAATTATTGCCTTTACGCTCGATTTTATGTTATTTTCAGGACGTCATACCACCACACGAAACATTCTTATTCAAAAATTTAGTCACTCAAGTGTTAGATTTTCCAAAGATTTTGATTTTAGTTGCTGCAGACCAAGTTGCTAATTCCGCCGAAGCAAGGGAGGAATAAACAGAAGGCTCATGCGTGAATTGCACAATCGGCTTCGGGATGAATTTTTTGCGCTGATTACTTGCAGAAAATTGTATAGAGAATTAAACAAATATGCATTGCCATAGTCCACCGCACTGGTGTTACAAATATTTTGCGAAAGAATACGTTCAAAATATTGACATTTCTATCACATAGAGCTTGAAAGCTTGCACGTTGATTGTGACAGAGAAACAGATGTTTGACAGTGTAGAAGCGGTCATGAGCACGGCATGGCTCTCGCACAGCGGCGCTATCCTCACGACTGTTTGTAGAAGCACCACTGTAGTCAGTTTTGCTTCAAAATGTCCGAAGGAAAAACCTACAATCTTTTTGTTTTAACTGGAAACGTTCATGTCCACAGTGGTTGCCGGTGAAGGTGTAATAAAAGGTAACATAAAATTGGATTCAGGAAATACGTAGATAACAAATTTCACTCAGCTGTTTCAAATCAGTGTTTGTGTGGTCTAAATCTCAAACGTTGGACATGAGGCATTAGAGTTTTCAAATGGAACGCAGAGAATGTTTGTCACTCCACACCCAGGCAAAAGCGGATTGTCCAAACATCACCACCACTCCGTCCAGGAGCTTAGGTTTGAGTTACTGTTGACGTAAACTGGCTTGCAAAGATTTTTTGAAATGGACAAGGTCTTGAAAGTTGGATGTTGTACAAAACTCGGTTTGACAGTGCCACGCAGAGCATTGTTTACATTTAAAAATACTTAAAATAAAGCCTTGAATCCCACTGCTGCACACGCCCCCCTTCTTTTATCACTTCGACGGTCAATTACTCATTTGTCGGATTCCCCAAGACGTATTGTTCCAAATATGCTCGGGAAACACAAAACGGGTTTGTTCAAGCACTCGACCGTGAATGAAGCTTGAACGTAAGGTTTGTTGAACAAATTCAAGAATAAATCTTGAGCGCGTGAAGCCAAAAAGGTGGTTAAAAGGTTTATCCCTTGTGCAGAAGCTGTGGAATCTTTAGAGACCTCATCTGAACCTGACCGCATGGTTGAAACGCAGTGGAAAAGCGATGCAACTCTTTCAATCGCTCACGACTATTTTTGTTGCATTGCTGGCTTTTTTTCTCTTTTCGCTGACAATTGCGATGAAGGTGTCGAGGAGACAGCTGACTACCTCACAAACGAATTGGCAAAAACTGCATTTCTGCAATCTTGATTGCTCAGCCGCTGTTATTCAATCAATTGCTGTTTTGCATTTGATTTCCGGCATGCGCAGTTAAACGTTTTGTCAAATTATTTGAAAAAGATTGCGCATATCTTTAGCGAAGTTGGAATTTTAGGCGTCATCTACAGCAAGATTTTAGCCAAAGTTTCTGCGCGTGCTGCAGTTTGCTAAGACAGGGTTTCAGTCTGGGGTTTGGGAAGGAACTATTGACTTGATGGAATAATGGGGGTGCCGCACCCATTCGAAAGGATGAACGTATCAACGAGAGATACGCTGGCACATGTCAAGCACACGCCCTGATATTAATCTAGCATTATTCTGTTGCTCGATATCGCAAAAAGGTTTGTCTCAAAAGGTATGTGGTTTCGTGAGCACATTAGTCTAGGCTATCCATCAGAACTGTGACAGTTGAAATTCCGAATAGCTTTTGGCACAGGAAAACGTCCCTTTTAAACTATCCCCTCGATTTGGTTTCCAACACTTGTTGCCTAACGGCTTTAAGCCCGTGTTGCGTAAGGAGTGTAACATTTATGTTTGTATTCAAAATAAAGTTGCTTTTTCGGAAAATTACCTGGTCTCACCTCCCCATGCAAAGTATTCGATGTCTTTGCACTTTTTATCTTTTTCAGACGACAATGGCATCACTAATTATTTTGCCACATTTGTCACATTTATTTTAAAAAAACGCTATTGGGTTTTTACGATTTTTATTTTCCGTTTCTACAAAACTTCACAATTTATCTATTTGTATGCCTATTCAAGGCGGAAGGTGCGAATATTCACCCAGCAATCTTTACGTAGTGCTGTGTTGCCACCGGCCTAAGTCTGATAAGCGTAACATTCATTGGCAAAACGTTTTTTTGCGAAATTCATTTCTTCTTCGTCGAAAATGTTGCGGCGGTCAGATGACGTGGCGCGAATGTGAAAACTCAGACTTCCCACAAGATTGAGAAAAATACCGGGCATTTCATATCAGTTGCTGTTCAATGACTGCCGGAATTTATTTGCCAATTGAACAAACATTCAGTTAAAAGATGCTCTAGAAATCGTGATTTCGTTTGTTGATTTGTAAAATTGCTTTTGATGATTTTCTTTTTATTAAAAAAAAAACTTGCTTAATTTATAAACGTTGTAGAAATGGGTTTCAGTGAAAGGCAAAATTTGACTGCTGCATGCCGTTCTACTTAATATATCTTCTGTTATAAAACCTCACAAACTTAGCAGAAAGCGAAAGCAACTTCTGAACTCGTGTTACTGAAAAGTCATAAACTATGACCTGATACGTTGAAACCATCCTCTGAAACAAGAACATTGAAAACAATGTAAGAAGCTCTAACGTTTGGTATGAATAGAAGCAAACCTCTGTTCGTTGCGTTCCACAAGTATTCGAGAGCAGCTTATCCGCAAACAAGCTTAATCCCTGGAACTACTTATTGTTTCCATAATTGCCTTTGTTTTAAGAAGTCCGCTTCGAGTTAGAAGAAGTAATTGGATTTTCAATTTGCTTAAAACTAATTAAACTCGATTGGATTTTCATTTTCTTGAAACCACCAAAACTCACTTCTGCTCAGGTGCGTAACCAGACAAATAAGTTGGAGTAGCGAGAATTGTTTACTCTGATAAATATTGGGCTTTACGCTTTTACGCGTTCGTGACAGTTATTGCTCAAAGGTTTTAAAATAATTGCCGTACAAAAGTCAGGGAGAGCGACAGCGCCTTTTGCCTGCCCTGGCTGCGGAACTGCCTCCTCGGGCTAACGAGCTGGAAAATGCAATACGTTTGGGAACACTGCAGCTGGATTAGCACTCCTCTCGTCCGGCCGCACTTGCGATAGAAAAACGTTCGTTTAATGAGGACCTCGCCTGGCGCGGCTCGCATGATCGCTTTTGAATGAAAACAAGGAAAAGGCTATGCATGGTGTGAACTTGCCGTGTGCGTTGGAAGTATGCGCTGTCAGAACAAAGTACCTCAGAATGGAAAGTACGAAACAGATGTGATAGTAAATGAAAATGTACTTTTGCAAATAAACAGCCAAGTGCTTAATAATTGAGATCAGCGAAGATAAGATTTTTGTACTTTGTTTGTGTGTGGTGAGAGCAGCATGGGTTGGGTTGAAGAATATGCTTTAATGCACAATAGAGTGAAATGCCATGTTCTTCTGCTCTTTGCTTAGGTTTTTTATCTAACGCTTTAAAAGACAGTTTGACAGTTTGAAGTATATTAGCTACCTACTGCAGAGACTTACCTAAAGTCGAATACTAAACCCTTTCTTCGGTATTGAATGTTGATGTCATCATTAACCAAATGCCCGATGTCTGAAACAGGAATAAAAATATTTTTCTCTGAAACATATTTAGGAAAACAAAACAGCAACATAATTTTTTCAGATGGTTCCTCTTCTGTTAAGCTATGCCAAACCAATGTCGTTTAGCAGTTTCTACAATGAGCACAAAATAATGCTGCTCTTTTTATAAAAGCCTTAGCTTTATGAAGTTATGAATGGTGATGAATAGGTTACCATCTTAAGTTTGACCTTGGTGCTTTAGCTGAACTTTTAAAGTTATGCAGCCAGCTTGCTTGGTTCGTTGCCCTGACTACTATGTACATTCTGTGCACACTTCAGGACGTCACCGCTTGAGGCAAGAGCAAAACTTTAGTTTAGTTTGCGGAGGATGATAAAAAAGCTCTTGAGATATCGTCGGCGAGATCGTTAGCGTGTCAGTTGACACTCAGTGCTGACGATGGTGTAAAATCCGCCAAGCACGGCGGCAAACCCTCTTGCAACTGTTGCCCATTGCTAGGATGAATGCTAGCAGATGTACACCAAACCAATATTTTCTAGAAATCTCCTTGCAATAAGCACAAACTGTTTCTGTGAATAGCAACAATCACAGCGAAATTCGAGATGTCAATGGTTGCTTTATGTCTTTTCAGTAAACTTAAAAATGTAGCTGCATGTTTTTAGTCCTTTCTACTGTGTATTGCTTCAGAACAGTGAAACGGGATGTAAATAATCTCCCGTACGCCACAAACTTACTCTTCGAGCAACTTGCTGCAGCATGGCGTGTTGTCTACAAGCGTTGGAAAAACATTTGAATGATAGTTGCGATTACACGCTGAAACTACAAAGTTTTGCATTTTCACATACTGTACACAAACCGCTACAGGTGCAACACTATGGCTTTATTAAAGTTAGTTCACAAGGTCTTTTCAGGTCAGAGCGTTCATCTTGTTTCGGAAAAATGTCAGGCAGCTAATGCATCAAGAAAACAAAATAATTTGCTTCTCAGCGAAAGCTGGAAGCTCGCTGCTGGAGCGAGGAAACAAACTGCTTGGAGTAATTACTTCCCGACATTGATCCCGCCATCGGTTGGAATTTGGAAACCACGAAAATAGTTAAGCAAAGTGAGTGAGACGTGGTGCATTTCCAGCAAGACCACAGTTAGAAGTGTTTGTAGAAGGTTTGGTTTATCTCCGACCATTTATGCACTTGATAATAGCAACATACTGGGTAAACACTGAAAGTGTTTGAGAGAGAAGAAACCCAATCCACTCTTCCCTGTCGAGAGGCCTTGATATCTCCATTGTGTACATAATTACGTTATAATAGGATTTAATGGTCTGTTCATCTGCACAAGATATTTGCTGCAATGGCCAAGTACCGCAACATGTCGACGAAAAGCATACATTTTTTCATTTTATCCACAGTAGTTTATGCAGAACAGTCAGCTTTGTCAAAGTCCAAACTTTCGAATGCAATATGTGGCTTTGGTGAAATTTTGTTGTCACAGTCGGAGTTAGTTTGTAAATCAAAACGTACAACAATTAGAAATTCGTAGACACAGCAGCTCAAAACGATCGACAGTAATATGCATTTTACTTGATTCAGTTCGTGATAAATCCACTGCTAGCTAAAACTCGCTGTAAAATTTTAAAGATCAGGTTTGTTTGAAAAACACTTTTGACACAGTTGTAACGAGGGTATCCTTTCACTGCGTTGAGGGAAGACTCGTGCAGTATTTTTCGATCAGCTAATTTCCACGACACGTTGGTCACAAGAGCTGATTACTACCTTCTTGACGTAGAAAGTAGCTCTTGGCCAACCTTACTGTGCAACACATTTTCAATCTTGTTTCCAGACGACGCAGTCTGAAGACCTGCTCAGCAAGCTCGTCAAAAACGGTATCCACACAGTAGTTTCCGATACGCGCTTCTTAGTATACACGCTTGTCGGTGATTAGTTGCACATCTCACTGTCATATCAATCATTCGTCGTGTTTGCCAAGTAGCTCTTTCATGGGTTGCGCTGCCTGAATAAACAAGTGTCAAAAACTGTTGCAAGGGGAGGGTCACCTGAAAACTGCTTCCGGTTTCACGAAGGACGCTATTGTTGTTCCGTACTGAAGTGCCAACAAAACTAAACAATCTAAACCTAACTTGCCCTCTGACCGGCCTCTCTCGCCAACGCATCATCCACGTATTGGCGATTATTTACCGGGTTGAAGTGAGTATGTTTGCGACGCACTGCGCCCATGGCGTAATATCAGGTGAGGTGCTGGTCAAAGTATCCAAGAGGCGAGAAAATATATCTGCAACACTAAACAGGATGTGCATTACAAATTCCTGTCATTGACTGAGCTTATTAGTGAACAAATAATAAAACAAAATAAAACTGTGAGGTGGGCTTCACAGCCGGCATTGGGCAAACTGTCAAATATCCAACCAATCTCAACCACGACATGATCTCTCCAAAATATAGGGATGATTCAAATATTTTCTTAAGATCAAGCGTTCGAGTAGATAGGCAACAATTTGTTTACAGAGATCTTGTAATGGTGGCAATTTTTCAGACCATTTTGTTGAGTTGCATCCGATTACTTGATCAGGCCTCAAAATCTGGCTATACGTGTAAAGAAACGTCGAAACTAAACCCTTCATATCGCTTTTATATGAGCACTTTTGAAGTAATTTGTTGGTATTGTAAGTATAAAACTACTTAGCGTAAAGTCTGGTTTTGCTGTGTAGCATTTTTTTCCACTTTGTAAGCTGTTTCTGCTAATTGAGTGATTGTTGAAGGCAAATAATTGTTACAACAGTTCCAAGTTCTACTTAGATTTTCATGAGTAAATCAGTCCTAAACGCTTTTCCACCCAAGTTTCAAAGAAAGAAACCAAATAAAAAAGTTGTTCAGATTGACTGCAATATTTTCTGGAAAGCACCGTGAGATCCCAAAGTATACAATTTTTGTATATTGCTACGTGGGGGCTCATAATAACGTACTCAAGGCCGGCCTTAAGCCGATGCAACCGATGCAGCTGCATTGCGCCCCGCGCCATGGTGTTTGGGTAGATTGTTATTTTTTGCTAGATACACCTTGCGCTTGAGAATTCAGCAGAAACGCCAAATAAATTTCATTGTTAACAAAGAACGCTCTCGTTAGAACTAGCAAATTTCCTCTCGAACGTTAGCAAACGTGCTCAATTCTCGTGTTAGTGCTGCACTGTATATCTGCGCTCTGCCACGATCGTAACACGGTTGACTGAAGACGATGACGTCATAAAATCACTGCTCAGAGGGGCTCCGCACCTAGGTCTTGCACTGGGCCCGCGCCCAGGTCTTGCATTGGGCCCCGCATCTGCTAGGGCCGGCCCTGAACGTACTGCATGTTTCTGGAAGCAATATAGAAAACTATTCCAAAAAAATGTGAAAATATTGTGTACAAGTCTGTTTTGCCAACTACAAAACTTATATTTGGGGCTACTTTAGCAAAAAGATGAGCTTTTCAACTTGTATGGGGTGCTGATCTGGCGAGAAATTAGTAATAATTGCAGAAATTACCTCAGTAATAATTGCACGGTTCAGATTGAATGCGCTTCAAATTCTAACTTTTGCAAGTGAAGCCTCAAAACAGATTTTCCACAGAAAAGAAGCGTAACTTGAAAAGTGGTAAATCGTCCAATAAATTTCTGAATGCATTTTTAGAAAAAAAAAACGACACCGGTTTTGCCATATAAGTGTATTTTGAAATACCAGCATGCAAAAAATTATCATCATCACATAAAAGCGTGTGTGGCCCGTATCAAAACGTCAACAAGCTTTGTGTGCGTTTCGTGCCCAGCAGTCGTCGATCCCTTTTATTGGAACACAGATGCATGAAAAGCTGACGTTCATTCACAAGTAAACGTCAGCCGTTTGAATGCTTGCAATGAACTGTAGCAAGATCTCATCTTGACTTTAGCAGGTGCGGTTGCTTTTCAAGCGGTTGCCGAATCTAAACCTTTTTCTGGCCCGGCGGGACGTCGATTCGCTTATTATGGAATTCAAAAATCTCATCGCAAGGAATTTTTCGGCTTCCTGCTGGTTTCATGAGATCAATAGACTGAAACGGACTTTCTCGTGGCAAAGCACCGCGGAGAAAAGAGTCATAGTTTTGCAGGGAAAAAGTTCTTTGTCACAGCTTTCCCGCTGTTTCACGCCAATATACCTTGAATGGCGATTTTTTATTTCAAGCAAATTCAGCATTTGTGCTGCTTTTACAGTTGTGCGTCAGGTTTGTTTTTGTTTCTTGGGAGGGGTCGATTTTTCTTCCGATGTTATTGGTTCCTGATGAATTTATCAGCACAGTGTGAAACGAAATCTAGGGAGTGCGGAAAAACAAGGAAACTTGCAATGGCAAATTTTCAATACGAGCACACACTTTGGTGGAGCAGATTTCAACGTTTGACTCATAGCATAGTTAATAAATACGTCAGCCAACAAAGGTTACATCAAATCCATTGAGATTTGCGTAGTTTAGGCACGAGGACAAAAGGTAAAACTGTGTTTGAAGGGACTTTACACAAGTTTATATTGAATCGATGTCCCAGCTGGGTGCAATTTGTCATTATGTTCAGGTCATCACTTCAAACGCTACACTACTAAAGTTTAACTTATAGCATACTCCCAAGAAGGGCCTGTTGTACGCTTTCTTGTACTACACTTCAGTATATTGCTTGATGTTTTGCTTAGGAATTAACGTAGATGTATCTACGAAGCCTTTGAGAATTTTCCCTGAAAATTTTTCCGCAACGCTTTGACAAAACCCAAAGCGATATGCACCCAGCGCTGCAGAGCTGCAGCTTCTAAGCACGATAAAGCTTTTTGGAGTCCCAAGACCAAACGTTTTTTTACTCAGATGTATGCCGCAGTATCAGAATGGTCGTTTTATTCTTCGCGGCAGTTTAGACAGATGATCTTCGTTATTTACAGTAAAAGAATAGGTTTCAGTTGATGTCATAATGGTACTGTTACACACACTAGAAGCACCCAGCGGAAAAGACCGGGTTACAATGCAAGTCTACCGCTGTAAACACATTGCAAAGCTTTATTTCGATGCGTTTTTTGAGAAGCACTTTAAACCGTGCGTTACCTTCAGCAAACTCTCAAATTTCCCGGTACAATTTCGGATGTTTTGCTGTTTCAAGGTTTGTGGTCTCAATACTCTACACCGGAAGTACACATTGGGCCACGTTTCAGTCGATGTATTTTGCTCAATTAGGTTCCAAGAAACTGGCTAAGTGGTGACGCAAAACAGTCTGATCAAATCAGGTTTGTTGAGAAATATCGATCGCTGCCTCGTATTTGTCAAAACTGCATAGCCCTTGTCTCATTGTTACGATTTGCTCAAAAGAAACGTTGAAGAACCTAAAGGATTCACAAAAGATTCTAAGATGCAAAAGAGTTTTGAAGAGCTTTTTTAGTAATAGGCTACGCAAAAAGACTTTGATATTGTCTTTTGAGCTGTCGATTTAACGGCGCAGTGATGCTGCGGACTGCGAAAGCTTCTTTCCTAATCTAGAGTTACAAAGTGAAGCAAGTGTTTTGGCCAAGTTCCAAAACATATTAGTGTGAAAACGTTTCTGTTAAACGAGAGCCCATGACGACAGCTGCAGGATTTTATCTGCACGAGGTGCTTCAGTATTGATGTGGATACTCCGCGTATTCTTTGCTGACTCCTACAGCATTAAAGAAATGCTGTGTATAGATCCCCCCAGCCAATGGCAACAATTGTGAGTCAGATAAACAAATCACTTGCACGGTTTTACTTGGACTATAAGTTTATTCTAATAAATTTTGTTTGAGTAAGAGAGTTGCTGTTGTTTGTCAAAAAGATGAAAAACATACAGTTTGATTGTTGAATCTTTGCTGCGAAAGACGTAATGAGGATAGAAGATTTTATTTCCCCAGAGGCTGTGATTCCAACTTTGGACAGATCAATTTAGGTAGGTGGATCATTAAAAATAACTACGAAAATCCACCAGACTATTAATTCCATTAGATCAGTCTGGTGAATTTTCGTAATCATTTTTAATGATCTAGTCTGTCATTTTTAATGATTCAATTTTAATGATCTAATCGTGTGGAATCCACATCGCACCGAAGGTGTTAATGCCATTAGATTAGTTTACTGTTGCATAGCAGGGCTGGCTTCGGCTGCGTGAGTAATGTGCGGAAGTCAAACATTTTGAAGATGATATTCTAAGATTACCAAAGAAAAAAAGAGGGAAAATAATCAAATCAGGATTTTAAGAAAATAAAGCAAATGAATTGAACATCTCATTACTGCTTTAGTATATGACTGGCACGAGTTAAACATTTGTGCATCAACTCCACTGCAATGCCATTCAAAACAATGCCCGCAATACTGACCGCTGAATTAAACTTTTCAGATATATATACAGAAATCGATATCGGTTGTTAAGTTGTCAGTAATTGGTATATCGAGCATTGCTGTATATAGTGAAATTTGTTTTTGTACCACATCAAGTGGTACACATCCTCGATCCTATTATAGCGTTGGTATTAAATTTAACTTTTTATGCAAATTGCTAAAAATCAAACGTATTGAATTCAGTTGCTCAAGGAGAGCTGTGAGCACACCACTGTTGTGGTAGAAAATTTTGCTGAGACAGAATCATATTTGAGAGATGCATCAACTTCATGTTCAGGTGCGGGTTGGTGGTGGGGGGTGTAGAAGACCCACACCGTGATGAAAGCTAAGGTTCGATACAAAACTGAAGTAGTTTGTATCGAACCATAATTTGATTTCTTATCAGGATTCACATCACGATAATAATCCTCCTGCTCGAATATTATCTACAAGCTGAAAAACCAGGTGGACCAGGTCTACATCTGATGGGTCGCCCACTTGGTTGTCTCCTTTAATACTTAATAGTTGGCTTTATGCTTTCAGCTTCATGTGCACAGATTCTTGTATGGGTTTATGAAAATAGTTGAAAGCCGCATTGTTGAGTGTGCAGCTAAATAACGGTTTTCCTTGAAGATGTTGTTTGTGCTTTTTGCAAATTGTTGTAGCGAAGTATGGATTGCAATGCACGTTGATAGAATAGCACAACAGAGCATTAATTTATGAGATTGCGTCATGAAGTAGATAACTTGGACATCAACCTCTGATAGCATTTTGTTAAGAGTCTAAGTTGAGCATAAGTTCCAGTGTGTTCTAGCAAAACAAGTTTATGCTGGATATCAAAACAAGCAACCCAAAACTTTAACAAAACATGGGAAACTAAACGTCGAAATCCGTGATATTTATAGTTCAAATCGAAATTTATTTACTTCTGACCCGATCTTCACTCCTCAGCAAAAGCAACAGCGACAGAGAAGAAAAAAACTAAGTGTGGTGAAACTCGCTCAGTAAATGCGAATGTTATCAAATTGCTGGGAAAGATATCGCGTCGGTTTTGCCTGAGGCAAGTAACATGGCTTACAACAAGACTGCGCTTTGAGTGAGAAAACCTTCCGCGACGAGCAGCAACAATTTCAACGACAGAAGTGAACGGGTTACAAGAGATACTGCCAGACAAAGCGAGATGCGTCGAGCTTCTTTTTGTTTTTCTCTACTTTTATTTGGATAAGCAAGTTCAGCCCAGGAAAGTAGTGTGCTTCTCAGATTTTAGGTATTTAAGAATTAACTTACGAATATGGCTTCACTAAGTTGCTTCTGCTGTGAAAAACATAGTTTGATGTTTCATACGTCAAATACTGGAATCAATATTTGCTTCAACAGTAGTTCACTTTTTCTTACAATCGTTGAGCATGACACAAACAATAATGGCTGGGTCATTTATAGGCTAGGGCCTAGCCGCTAGGCCATATGATATTTGTTGGTGATACTTTCCTATTCTCTGATCAACATTCCAAAAGAAGCATGAAAGATGTGGCTTTTGAGTTTCACAGCCAAGAGTACTGTTTCAGAGTAATGAGGATTTTTGTTCGAGGCGTAAAACATGACGTATTTGTTTAGCCGTTCAGCGTCTTTTTCCCAAAATAGAAAAAAATGTGTTTGTCTTGGAATTTCCAGCTTGTGCAAAAACGTCTTAAATGCAGAGGGGAGAGGTGACCCACACTCTCTTGGCAGCGATAGTAAACACGCCAAAGAGTTGTCAGAAAGTCATATGTTTCAGTCTTTTCTTGAGAGGAAGTCCTGTTAAAAGTCAAGAACCATTGGAATTGGACCAGCATCAAACGTTCTCCCTGGACAACACAGAGAGAGAAAATCGGATTTTTCGTGAAGTACAGAAATTTTGCATTGATTCGTCAACAATACTGTCTCACGCAGCGTGAGGCCAAGCTAAATCTTGCCCCAAACATTATCGTGTAATACAATGCTGTCGTCCGGTGAGGGTCTTGAGGAACTAAGCCTTGCAGCACGAGTACAAAGTTGCCTGTTTTACAAATGTAAAAAGTCTGAGCCTTAACAAGCTCTGATCACATTCTCGTACGTGAGAATCTGCTCTTAACCTTCCGCCTAGCTGGATTTTCACCACCCTCTAATCCCTTAAGAGACATGGCAAGGTCTGGCGAATTGACTCTTTGAATGTTGCTCGATCAAAGTGACCGAACGCTAGTTGTTTGATGTGCACCTAATATTAGAGAGCTGAAGCAAATATGAAGCAGAATTTTCTTTCATAAGAAATTTTCCTTAAACGGATGGAGAGACAAATTTTATTGCCTCGTCCATTGTTATTTTTAATCCTGGGTTTCAACTAGCTTCATGTGCTCTTGACAAACATGAATGTAAAAGACTTGATTACTTCGAAAGGACGGACTATAGTCACTTTCAGGAGAAATGGTTCATATATAAAACCAAAGTACGAAGTAGTTTCCACTTTGTTTTGAACGTTGCGTCGGCGAAGACTTTGTTCAGCACCAAATGCTTTCCATGTGCTGCAACACGGAAGGTATGTATGTAAGGCTGGAAAATTGTGATGGTGGGTCGTTGAGTAGTGAGCGTCCTTGCAGCATGGAAGACAACCAAATGTGATCACTAGTCCTTGCATGGGTTTTTTTTATGCTTTGGTGTGATTCCTCGGTTCTGTAGTCCAGTTCTACCACACTACGTTTTAAGCTCTGTGACACCGTAAACGCTCATTTAGCCAAGAAACAATGGCATACTATGTGAGGAGCATTTCAAACCCACGCATGGAACGCTGGGCATCAAGGGACCCGAGGGATTTTTTCAAATTTCGTGTACTAGGAAAAGACGTTCGGAAACAAATCGAATGGTGAATGAGTATTTTTCAAAATGTCCCGGTAGGACCATAATAGAAGGTCGGGGTCTTTTAACACTGGAATGATAACTGAAGTGTTACCCGTCCAGGGTCCATGCATTCCGACAGAGTTTCCAGATGCGTTTCTCTGCTAACGTCTATGTAGAATAGATCCATGTTTGCCTGAAGTGTTATTCGCTTTTAGTCAGTGCTTTGCAATATGTTGACGTTTTAGAGTTTTTTCTGTTCATAGGCCCATGGTTGCACTTCGTATATTCAGGGTCCAAATCGACTCTGATAGGGAAAAGTATTTTATTTAAAATTATAAAATGTGTGTTTGCTGTGAACACTCAATTTTTTGTGAAAATGAGTAAATGTTGTTGCAGGAAAGTCAAAACACAAGTAACCGAAACTTACGGAGGTTACGTGTCCCAAAAAAACATAGCGTAATTTTGGGGACCATCAGACCCCTGGTAACCCCACGCGTTACGTGCAGTCAGTTTTACCTGAGTAGAGATTTATAAAGTGTTCAGCTTTTCTTTTGTTTCGCTGACCAGGGTTTTGTTTCACTGACCAGGGTTGCAGCATCGACAGGATAAAAATTTAGAAAATTGCAATGCCTTGTTCGTTAACGATTTGCTCGCAAAATTTTCACACTGGCTCTGGTTTGATATCTTGTTGGTCTCAGGCTGTCGTCAGCGGGGACTTCGTTTGCAATCAGCTGCCACTCTGCTGAAAATTAGTGTTCATTATTTTTTGCTTTATCACCGACAGCAAACCCCTTTTCTCTTACTGGTCCCCGATCCTCTACCCACACTTGGCGACTCCAGCCTGGTTCGGCTCGGTAAGGAAACGAGCAAACATATCGACCGGTTGCGACAGTAATGGGTTCATCAGAGTCTGAAACAAGGACTGAAATTCGAAAAAAGAAAGCTCAGCACCAGGCAACGACCGAAAGATGGTTGGTCTGAACGCCACGTAGCCTGCCACACCCACCACACGCACCTGGGCAGAGCATTGAGCTCCAGCAGCGTGGCGACTGATTTGGGAGGGAGTTCCCGGTGTCGCTTGCTGATCGGTTGCCTGGAAAGCTAGCCGGCGGATTTTTCGCAAACTTGGTTGTGTTTATTTTCCTTTTGTAATGAATGGTGAAGTGATATATTCAGTCTCCATGTTGGTCCACTCCAGCCTTTGCCGTCTCAGCACTGAGGCACGCACTTGAGCTTCCACTACTTGAAGGCAGAATGATTGAGTCGCCTGATATTTAAATTCATTTCAAATGTATCGCAAATCCAAACAACTTCTGCTTGATAATAATTTGTAAAACAGAATCTTCACGAAAAGAAACGGACGTTTCAGTGCATTTCTACACTATTTCATGCGTTGTTCTGCTTTTCAGGAACTTTGCTGAATGTTAAATTGCATACATTTTATCATTTTTATTGAATGATGAACAGCATTAATTTTTAGGAGTAAACTAACGTTTCTAAATCACAAACAAATAACAAACGTTTATTCCGAGAACTCAGTTGCCACTGTGATTCTTTTCTAGTTCAGTACCAGTCCACCAACCTTATGAAAAAAAGATCAATCTTTTCAGAAGTCATACCATTTTTAGGTTGGCGCATGTGGCTGCTAAACGACCGTTGTGTGAAACGATTTCAGTAACTTCACTTATTTTGCCATCACATGGCAACAAACGTTCTGAAGTCGGTGGTTTACTGCAAAATGTTAGGCTGGTGTTAATCTTGTCCATGCTGCCTTCACACCGCCACTGTAATCTAAGCCACTGGTGTAGGAAGAGAGGGTGAAGGGGGTGGAAGCACACCCCCAAAGATTTTGAATTGGTGAAAATCCCGGCAAAATCCTTTAAAATCCGGGCAAAATCCTTTAAAATCCTGGAAAAATCTCTGAAAACTTTCACAAACTCCCTGAAAATCTGAGCAAACTCCCTGAAAGTATGAGCAAAAATGGCGCCCAAAATGGTATGAGCTTTTTTTATTTATTTATTTTTTTTGGAGGTCACTTTTTTGGGAGTTTTTTCGGGCAAGTTTGGGAGAATTCGGGCGAAAATCCTGCGCACCCGCAAAAATTTGCCTGCTCCTACACCTGTGGTCCAAGCACAAAGCTTCGCACTTCTTGGCACTGATCAAACCAAACATGACATTATCTAAATGCAAATAAACGTGTACCAAAATCTTAACTGGATATGGAAGGGACAACTGAAATAAAAGGCAGTGTATTTTAATAACCACGCTTTGGGAGAATGATAAAAGAACTATATTGCGCAAAAGTATGTTCTTCGTTTATGTGATGAGCAGGTTGTTCAGAATTTTCAAACAAATTTCGCTGGAATACAGTTTTTGGATGAATTTACAGAAAATCTTGTTGATGGGACCGGGAACGACTTCTGATCTGGTGATGATTTTGTGCTCTTTCATGGTGAGGAAACTCTCCGCTTAAGCTAGAACATGTTTTAAGATGCATGTTCAACAAACGTGGGAAAAAATTCCTCTTATCAAACCGTCGCCTTATAAAAAATTCCTGTCTTATAGGCAAACAGACATGCGTCAACCTGGCGACTGTGTAGGAAGCTGTGCGTGACAGCATGGTAAGTTTCCATAACAACGCAACACCAAACATATTTTGGGCACCAGCTAAAGGAAATTGCGTGACAATACCAGGAAGAACGGAGTTTGACTATCGCCTGAGTTTGCAAAAGCCTGCGAAAACGTAACGGAGAGCAATAGTTGCCCAGTCCTTGTTGACGATATGAAAATCTCACAAAAACTTGACCGCTAATTGGCCAAGAAACACGTGGAATACTGAAAAGGTGCGATGGTTTTTAAGAAATGATTGAAAACGTGCCCTCTCGTCCGTGCCGACGTTTGATCTATATATCGCTCTCAAAGGCGCAGCCAGGGGGGGGGGGTTGAAGGAGCTCAAGTCCCCCCTTAGCGATCAGAATATTGATGTTTATTTTCTTAGTTTTTCACCAACATTGTACTGTAAGTCGAAATCGGGTGCATTGCAAAATGTTCTTTGGAAGTACCACAGGCGTAGCAACACATTCGTTATCAAACCAAGCGGTGCTCTGCCAGTGTGGAAACAAGCATGACATTTGAACTACCAACAGTGTCGATTGATGTGTAGTTTAAACGTCACAAAGCTGGGACCTTCCTAATGTACTCACGTGGATGATATGCATCAGTGTTACCACTTCTGATGTTTTGAGAGAAATTTCTGATGTCTGATGTTTTGGCAGCGTATCTGATGTTGACTGAGCTGTTGTTTATTTCCCCCAATTTTATATCCTTTCAGGATGAAGATAGTTAGATTCATAATGTTTAAGTTTCTTTCATCGATTTCCCACTCTCACGTGTGTTTGGTAATCGTTCCAAACTGAAGAAGCTCTCTTCCCAGCATTGGGAATAATATGACACGTTACGCATATAACCGATTTTTCCATTTAATGACGATACTTCGCTCAGTTTCAGGATTGAACGTGGGTTATCGCACTTTGCTAGGTATTGGTACAGAACTGTCACCAAAAAGTCTTCAATAGGGGGGCTTACGTTTGTGTAGGGGGGGCTTGACATTCTAAAATTTGACAAAAACTCCACTGATTTA
>Ga0210059_1000220_pt1 | contig 62247 bp, 35 predicted proteins | sample Ectturendosymbi2_FD_188042 | JGI IMG/M metagenome (GOLD analysis project Ga0210059, IMG submission 188042) | Ecteinascidia turbinata endosymbiont from Florida, USA - Sample 2 (SPAdes) (version 2) | ecosystem: Host-associated > Tunicates > Ascidians > Unclassified | place: Key West, Florida... | reverse complement strand
ACGTGGGATACATTGTTTAGCCGCAGAAAATAGGCTCTCGCAAAAATCCTGGTATGCCCTCTCAATATCTGGTGTGTTGGGAGGTGGCAATCTCTCGACGGATTCACCTCTGAGAAGGCAAAAGCGCTTCCAATCGGCCTTGCGAAAGTTCCAACGCTTCACCGGATCGCTGTGGGCAGGAACCAAGAATCTTGGTGGCGTTATGAGGGAGGGCCGATGTTGTGACCACGGGAACTTTCCTAGAACACGTCTGTCTGGCAGTCAGCCATTGCGATAGGTCATCTTCACCTGAGGATGGGGAGGATAACAGGACAGGTGCCTTCAAGAGGCCCTCCTGTTGCGGCATGTCTTGAATTGCTTACCAAACCTGTTGCTATGAGATCAAACACTGCTACCCGTGCTGTATGTGTTTGGCGCAGGCTGTGTAGGAAAACGCTCTTTTCAAGGCACAGTAGCGTCTTTGCTGCCGATGATGATCGGAGACCCAGCATACCGCAGCTGAACACTGAGGGGTTCACCGCAAGTAAGATCAGCGTCATCGAGCAGCTAGCCTACAAGAAAAAGGCACTTGTCATCGTCCTTCAAGAGACCCACTGCACAACTGCAGAGAAGCTAATGATTCCCACAACTTCTCACTAGCTAGGTCAGTCCTGAACAGCAAGCACGGCTTTGCCACGTTTGTTCACGAGCGGTTGGAATGGACACTGGTCGATCAGCCTCCAGTGCAACCAGAGGCTGAGTGGTTGTGCGTAGACGTCGCAGGACATAAGATCATTAACGTCTACAAACCTCCACCCTCGCAACTTACTCTTACGACCATCCCAACCAGGGGTGTAATGAGGGGGCAAGAGGGCACAACGCCCCGGGCGCCGAATCACTACAGGCACGCCGAATTACTGCGGGGTGTCGAAAAGTCCCAAGAATGTCACGTACTTTTTTGTACTTTCTTCAATACAGTACATTTGCTTCCGAAAGACCTCAGGTTCGAACATGGGGGCACCAAATTTACTTCTCGCCCCGGACGCCTCTAACCTCGTTACGCCCCTGATCCCGACGTTCCCACGCACCACATTCTGTATGCTGGCGACTTCAACTGCCAGCATGTCAGTTGGGGTTACAGCGCAACATGAACTTCTGGGCAGCTGCCGATAACCTTGCGCTGCTGCACAACCCAAAGGGAGCAGCCAGTTTCTTCTCTCAGCGATGGCGAGAGATGGAACGTCGGCACCAACCCGGACCATGCCTTCGCGAGTGTCGGCCAGGACAACCGACTGCATGACAGATGTGGTCTAGGAAAGTTCCCGCGGTCACACAACACCGACCCTTTCTCATAACACCACCGAGGCTCAAAGTTCCGGCCTACAGTGATCCAATGAAGCGTTGAAAATTTCGCAAGGCTGATTGGAAGCGCTTTTGCCTTCTTACAGGCAAATGCGTTGAGAGATTGTCACCTCTGAGTACATCAAACATCGAGAAGGCATACTAGGAACCAGGGCCCCGACATAGGGAAGTGGCACCCCGGGGCGAGTCGAAAAGTGTCTCCCCCCACGGTCGAAAAGTGCCACCCCGAGGCGAGTCGAAAAGTGCCCCCCAAAGTCACGAGTTAAAGCAAAGTCAAGCCTTTCATGACGGAATTCTTTCATAACAATGCATCATCAGGATGGAGTTAATTTTAAATATTTCACTGAAGTGAAATTCTGGGACATTTTTCTAACCGAGACGGGACACCGGGACAGACGTTTAAACCGGGACAGTCCCGGTCAAACCGGGACGCGTAGTAACTTAACCAAAATCTAAAACCTAAATCTAACTTCAGGTTCATTCGTGAAAGACCATTTGCTATTCCTTCTTTTCACCAAAAGTGCCACCCCCCCGAAAAGTGCTGCCACAGGGCAATGCCCACCCAGCATCCCCTTGTTGGGGCCCTGTCAGGAACTATGCGAGAGTATGCTAAACAATGTATCCCACGTGACCATCGCAAGAACTACTGTATGTGCCATGTTGGGAAAAAGAGTGCGAGACTCTGTATCGCTCCTTCCTACGAGCCCCAGTGGAGACGAACTCTGGCAGAGCCGCTTCGTCCCTACATTCACAGCTCGACAAGAAGAGGCAGGAGCGATTGGAAGAAGTTGTCAATTCCATCGACTTCTCGCACTCCAGTCGCAGGAGTACCATCAATAAAGTTACTAGCAGTTCTGGATACTCCTTTCGCCTGAGCTCCGTCTCAGCAAACTCCATCGCCATCTCAGCCAACTCCTCACAACTCGTGAAGAAACGGGGCGCACAAGACGAGGGACCGAGAGTCCACCAGGCTCACCAACAAATAGGTGTCCGACCTATGGAGGTCTCAACACCTGAGGGAGATAGCATCTGTGACCCATTCATACCAGAGGAGCTTGCCACTGTCCTCAAGCACATGTAGCCAGGAAAATTTCCGGACTTGGATTCTATTTTCCCTGCGTTTATACTCCACGCCGGACAGTCATGATGGGGGGCTTTGGTGGGCTTAGTTCTTCAAGCAAAGCTCCACACCCCCAAAATTGAAATATGAAACATCATAAATCAGTGGAGATTTTGCCAATTTTTAAAATGTCAAGACCCTGCACAAACGTAAAGGCCCCTTATTGAAGACTTTCTGGCGACGGTTCTGACACCGGGTCCGTTCTCACATGTTGGTTACGCGATTTTCTCAATTCCTGCATGCGCCAAGTCAAAATCCCCAGGATCTGGACAAGAACATTAATAGTTGCGATCCCTAAGTCAGAAAAGCCATTGGGGACCCAAAGAGCCATCGCCCTATATCCCTGCTGTGTGTCCCCTTCAAGGTCTTCGAGAGACTCATCTACGCTCGTGTTGAACCAATTACCGACCCATTACTCCCGCAGGGATAAACGGGCTTTCACACGGGAGGTCGACCGTAGATGAGGTCACCTTACTTACGCAAGATATTGAGGATAGCTTTTCGGCTAAGCAGAAGGCAGGAGCTGTATTGATCGATTTCACTGCAGCATAAAACACTGTATGGCATGGTGACCTCACCTGCAAGCTACAGTACTGCGATTGATACCTGACAGGCACATGGTACGCATGATCATGGAGCCGGTTGGCAATCGCAGCTTCATCCTTACCATAGGTAACAACAAACGAAGCAGGTTACGACGCCTCAAGATTGACTTCGCACAGGGATCAGTCCTGGCACTCCTCTTCGGCATCTACATCTCTGATTTGCCAAACACCGTCAAGCTAGACTTAGAGAAAGTATGGATACCCTGACGATCTAGCAATTGTGCATGTTAACGGAGACTGGAAAGCAATGGAAGGGGTGCTAAGCAACGACATTGCAACCGCATAGGTGAATACCTCCAGACCTGTAAGTTAAAGCTCAGTTCTACAAAAACAGTATCGGCAGTCTTCCATCTCAACAACAAAAAAGCTAAATGTGAGCTGAAAGTCAGGGAGATTTGGTTTATTGTGTATAACATCTTCACTCCCACACGCAACGCTCGAGTTATAAACATACATCGCAGTGATAAGGAAATATCCATCGATTTCTCCACTACAACAACGAAACCCTGCCCTTCTGCCCCGAGCCTAAATACCTCGGAGTAACGTTGGACATGTCGCTCACGTGTTGCTGACACCTCGAGCCACGGCCTTGAGCCAATTCGCAAAAAGCTGACATCACGCGTCGCACTCTTGAGGCGGCTTGCTGGCTCGGGCTGAGGTGCTGGGGAAACAACTTTGCGAAAAGCCACCATAGCCCTGATCACTTCAACAGTAGAGTACTGCGCTCCTGCCTGGTGCCGCAGTGCTCACACCCGCCTCATTGACCTTATCATCAATGACGCCTTGCGAACTGTGGCTGGATGCCTGCCTCCTACACCAGCGGACAATCTTACTATCCTCGTAGGCATCCAACCTGCTGAGCTTCGTCCCAAAGCAGCCACACTATCTCTAGCACGCCGTGCCATGGAGCCTGGACATCTGCTCAACTCAGCACTCACCTGTCCAACAAGTGGGAATGAACGGCATCTCAAATCAAGACACCCATTTGTACCCGCCGCACAACAACTCATCAATTCATCTGTCGACAGCAACAGAAGTGCTGCGCTCTGGGCGGTCACCGATGGAATGCGGAGGTTTGGAGAGCACTGCGAGATTCCGTACTTTCATCCCCATCGTCGGCACCCACCCTCATGGAATTGCCCTACCAAGAACAGCGTGGGTCCGGCATAACCGTCCACCACACCGGTGTCGGACGTTTCCGCTTCTGCTTACACAAATGGAGTATGGCCCCTTCTGCGCCTTGTGAGTGTGGTGCAGAAGAACAGACAATCAACCATTATTTTCCTCCAGTGTCCAATCCATCGACCTCCCCGTGGACGGCATGGCCTGACGTTTCTGGATGATGAGACAATCGAATGGCTGCTCAACACCTGTCCCGAGATTTAGTGCGACCAATCAGTGGATTGAAAGAACTGGCTCGTGCGATGAAGAAGAAGAATCTTCAGCTTGTGTTGATTTGTTATTGTCACGAAAGTATAAACAGGTTAAATTTTCAAAACTGCATTTCGAAGGAACGGCAATGTTTAAAACAATACTATCACTTCTGTAGTGTCATCTAGCAATATATTTTAAATTAATTCTTAAAACTGCAATTCTCATAACTTTAAAGTCACCTGTTACGCTCCTTCGGAGCATTGCAATTCAAAGATATAATTCATTTTTCTTCAGATCCCATTGACAAGCTGTACACCCCAACTACTCACCGCAGCCCTCTTCCAGTGGGTGCCAAGTCTCCACCATCAATTTAGAGAAAGCGAATCTCCACGTATATTACCACAAGGAAGAAAGAAACTGAGCACATTTGTTGTTATTTTTGTTTGTGCTGTTTAAACAGTTCGTGGTTTGTAACTTCAGTTGCGAAGTGAATCCTATCAAATCAACTATTCACCAAGCTGCAGCTTTGCGAAACCCTACCTAGGCTACGCATTACACGCAAAATAGACCATGCGTATTAAAACCAATTTTGCTTGAAATTTCCGTTTATTTTTGAAAAAGCATTTTTGGCTAGCATGTAATCATGCTTGCAGTTGCAATGAAGTTCCTGTAAAAAATAGTTTTGTTGCAGTTTCCGCAAAAAAACATGAAGCGCTGCGTATTCGTGGCCCTTGCTGTGGCTTGGCCGGTCAGATCCTGACAGTCACTTACTTTTCCAACACAATTCGCGTTGCGCCCGCTTTGGAATTGCAATGAAAAAAAGCAATTTTTTCTCATGAGCTACAACATGCATGCACAAGAAGCTGTTTCTTTGAGAGAAAGTCCTCGCCGATCACTTATAATTAACACTGTTTGAATTAGATGCTTTCTGTTGGATTAATCAAACTAGAGTTTTGTGCAGGTCCGTACTAGAGCGAGGCTACTGTGAACGAAACCCCAACAAAATTTTCCTAACTTCCTTTATGCGCCTCATCACAATCTGACAGGACTGCTTAGTGATATAATCCGAGCAAAGGATAAATCTGCATTGTCTTATTTATGATTTCCTTCTGCAAGTTAGTGTCATCCACTGTTTGATTGAAATAATGTTCATTGCTTGTGCTTACTTCATAGGATAAAACAGGTTGTAAATGAAAATTTTAACTTGAAACATTTAAAAAAGTTTGTACCACAACCCGAAGTAGGCGATAGTCATCAGGCAATAACTGACCATATTTGCAGTACTGTAGCACAGAAATAGGTAATGAATTCGAAGAGCGTCAGCGAATTTCAAAATGTACTTCTGTTTCAACGCGGTGCGGTAATGAAGACTACAGTTGCAAATTTACTGTTCTAGTACACTTGTCACGCGCCATCCACCAACACGTCCTCATTATGTTCTGAATACTTTTGAACGTTTATTGCTCACCTGGACAGCACTTGGCTGCGAGAAATATACAAGGTAGTAAAAAAGATCTAATCCACAGAGGTTTCTCTTGTATGTCTGGATCACGGATTTTCAAAATATTTTGTGCGTGTGTCACTCCCAGGAATTGATTTTTCTTTATCGACGAATCCTGTCTAAACCTGGATGCATAGTTGGCTTTTACGAACGTCTTTCTGCGCCACCTTTGCATGCAGACAAGCACCGTTTACCTTTAGTTGGCGCTAAGTTTCTCGGAGCCATTTACATCACTGGGTCTAAACACCACATCCACACACTGTGGAAATTTCTTAACAAGCAGCGTGTTGACCATTCAAGCAAACATCCTGCAAGCATTGTAAAGATCTGACTAAAGCAATCAACTCTTTCCATTATAATCCTAAGAGATTTTTCTTTATTCTGATCATTATTGTAATCGTAAGAGATCTTGTTTTTTTTATTGAGAATGTTCACTGTCAATCTGCATTAATAATGTGCTGTTTACCCGACAGGGCACAACTTTGTGTTGTTTATTTTACTTATCACAAACCTGGGTGCTGTCAAGATTGTGAAAAATGTGCGCTAAAATTTACGGAATGACCTTTATGATGAGGACCTTCAACCCAAGACAGAGAAATTAATAAACAAATAAATTTAATGAAATGATGCAAACAGAGTTTAAGTTTAACTTTTTGAAAACAATGGGAAAAGCTTTTCTAGACATTTTCTATCAACTTTTGCATAACCTGCAAATGGAAAACACAAATAGAAACCACAACACTGTAGGAACTGCTAAATCCTATGTTTGTTTGACAATTTAAATAATTGTAAGAAACTGCAAAAGATAATGGTGCGCCATTCTCCTGATGACACTACTGAAAGAACCAACAATCCGTGCTATACTTCGCGTAGGCATGTGAATCTGTCAGGTTGATGAAAACTGGCCAGAATTATAGAGAGAAAATTTAAAGGGGATCATTTTATTGCTAAAACATTTCAAAACCATGGGCTAGGGTTAGACTATGTAATGCTTTATTTATGCCTCTGATTTCATAATAAGCAAGCCTCTCTTATGTTGAAAGTTTTGCTGGACAAGCCGGACCTTTAAAAAGAAAGAGAAAGACTTTGCGAGGCAGCGTGGTATATTCTATCCTTGTCGGGAATGTAGCAAACATTAGGCTGGGGAAAGACGATTAGCCTCAAAACAGGCAGGAATGTACACAAATTTGGCAGAAGCAAACCAGCATACCATTGACATAAAACGCTTTCTTCCAGTAGGCTACTGACGAAAACCTTTAAACAAACCACGAAAACGTCAGAGTGCTAGACTTTGAAAAAAACTTCGATAGCGTCACTTTTGTTGATACGGTCCAAAAGCGTCAGAAGAGTAAACATTTCAACCGAAAAAGTACGCCAATACTGCATTACACTATTTAGAGCAACATGCATAACATATTGAAACAAATTTTCTGTAAAGTCTACGAAAAGTGCAAACATTGGCGTCGGAAGGTGGGGGCAGGGGGACCTTGGCTCCCCTGGATTTTGAAATTTGACATTTTTCTATAAAGTTTTTAACAAAAAAGGGTTGTTTTCTTAGTTTCGAGTGAGAAAAAATGAAATATCACCACTTTTGGCCCCCTTGAAAAAATCCTTTCGACATCCATGACTACAATATCAATATAACGTTGAAGCAAATACATGTTTTCAGCCTGCCGCATGCTCTCCAATTCAGCCACAATCAGGGTTGCGGAGTCGGAGTCGTAAGGAGTCGGAGGTATTTGGGTGGAGTCGGAGTCGGATTTCTGACAACACTGGGAGTCGGAATCGGATTTTTTGTCCCACTCCGACACCGGATGTTCAAGTGGATCATTTTTTACATCACACTCCTAAAGTGGGAATTCCTGTTGAAATGGTACAATTTATGTTGAAACTTTTGTTGAAACAGAGATTTCTTGCTATGCACCACGATTTCCATTGATTTTAACAGCCAAATTTCATTCCCTTTATGTTAAGAAGTCGAAGTCGGAAATTTTGGAAAGGTCTAAGTCGGAAATTTTGGAAAGCTGGAGTCGGAGTCGGGGGTTGGAGTCGGAAGTTTTGGAAAGGTTGGAGTCAGAGTCGGATATTTTACCTCCGGCTCTGCAACCCTGGCCACAATAAAAGTTTTCTCGTTTTCTATGTTTTGCATTGTGTTACAAACAATCAGTCGAATCAGTAGAAAGTTTCAATATGCTATGCAGTTGTCTCCTGAGTTCGTTCTACAAAAAATGACTTGAAATCAAATCGTGTCTTATGCTTCGAAGTTTCCTACCTAAATTGAAGAAATATGAAAGTTAGCTGATGGTTTTCAACATCATTTCTAAATAACTTTAAAAGTTTCTTACTTCCAACGAAGTTCAACACACAAAGCCAACTAATCCTCAATCATATTCTTGGAAGGTAAATGGTTGATGTGCAGAATTGACGGATGAAAACTAATAGCAGCAGTTAAACTTTGATAATGAAAGGAGTTTTTCTATTACGATTGCAAAAGACGAAGTCTATACCTAGATATATACATTTATATATATACAAGAGTGGTCCAAATAGATGTATACATTTTACTGTCGCTATAATTTCATATCAACTTAATCCAGGTTTCTGTTTTTCAAGTAAATCATATTTAGAGCTCCAGAGCTTTATTTCCCAGCTTCAATGGATCAAGCAGCAAGATATTCCGTGCAGGAGAGAATCAAGATTGTAGAGGCGTGTTTCGTGACGAAATCAGTTGTTCAAACTCAACGACAATTTCGGTGGGACTTTCCAGGTAAAAACTCTCCTGCCAGACTCACACTAAAGCGCCTTCTGGATAAGTTCAGGTAGACTTGAAGTGTACAGAATAACATAAAAGGCCGCAGTGGCCAGCCACGGTCAGTCAGAACAGAAAATCACATTATGACTGACTGTGAGACACTGTTTGGAGCAGTCTCCAAGGAAATTCACAAAACTTTGTCTCATGAGACAGATCTTTCAAGTTTAGTTGTGCGCGTAATGCATCAGGAATCAGGATATTCACCTGTTTCCATATAAGATAGAGATTGTGCAACTCCAGGCCGATGCAAATAAGGCTAAGAGACGTGCCTTTGGGCAAACTATCAATCAGCGCATCGAACTAACGAAGACCATCCTGATATGTTGGACTTCAATTTTTTCAGTGATGAGGTAAATTTCCACCTTAGTGGTCACGTGAGCAAAGAGAATATGCGCTTTTGGGCTCAGCCTCTTGAGCATCTGCATCGCCCACGTAGTGTGGTGAAAGTGACTAGCCTATTTGGTGTGCGTCGGGTCGTAATAGCAGTATCGGGCCATACTGGTCCGAGGCTGCTGATGGACGTTCGGTAACTATGAACACGGAGCGATACATTGATCTAATGAGAAGAAAATTCATCCCGGTACTGAAGCAAAAGCCTGGAGTGGACATGGGTGCTGTGATTTATCAGCAGGTTAGAGCAACACCGCATTGCTCCAATGCTTCACTCGAATACCTCCACTGCTACTTCCTTGGAAACAAACTCATATCCGTCCTACGGACCACCCTTGGCCTGCACATTCTTCAGACCTGCCCCTATGGATTATTTTCTGTGGGGATACCCACAAGACAGGGTCTATGCTAACAATCCCATAACTATTGATGCGCTCAAGAATAACATTCGAAAGGGTATCAGGGTAAAAGGGTAATTCCTCATGAGATGTTGGACAGGGTCATCACAAACTTCAATGTGCGGGTATAGACAAAGTGATTAAGCGCCATGAAGCTTCAATCGAGCACATTATTAAGTATTGAGCTGCGCGATTTCAAAATGGTAGTATGCGGGGAAAAAAACTACACTATGTAAAACTTGCCTATCTGTAAGACAGGTCTACAAAAAATTACAAAATTGCAAACTTCCCCTTTCAATACAAAGTAATACTTTATCTAAAATGGATATATCTTTTGGACCAACCTGTGTATACACACACATATGTGTATAGCCCTAAGTGAGCTTAATGGGGCTCCCCGTACTTCAGGTGTTTATAATTTCTTTAAAAAACTACGGAAACACGATAATTTTTACAGAACCGTCGCCAGAAAATCTTTAACAGGGGAGCTTTACGTTTGTGTATGGGGTCTTGACATTCTAAGATTTGACACAAAAACTAGTTATTTATTGTGTTTCATATGTCAATGTGGGGAGGCTCGGAGCTTTGTTTGGGGGGCTAAGCCCACCAAACGCCCCGTGGCGACGGGACTGAATTTTTAGCCAATGGCAATCTACTTGGATAACTGCAAATCAATTATATTGGCGCTTCGTCCATTAAAAAGATGACACATGAAGCCAAAACATTATGGTGAGTACTGCTAATAACCATCTATGTCCACCTACGACACCTTTTAAACAAATGCTCCTTTCCGCCTGCTGTGGCTCAGATAAAATTTTCTACCAAAACATTGACCTTTCGTAACTGTGGACAGGTTTTGTGAAACTTCAGCGTTTACTTCGGACAGAAAAGCTTACCACTGTAGAACGCAAAGAGGAGCATGTGTTTCTGGCGCCTCCTCCTGGCTAATTTTCAAACAGGCAGGAACTTATTAGCATGGGCGTCCGCAGAAATTTTTCCAGGGCGTGCAACATCGTTATTTTGCTTATCTTTTTCAGGTTGTTGACCATGCATTGAAGATGGACGTTTATAAAACGCTGTACCCTTGTTTATTTTTTTTTAGGGCAGATTGTTATTTTCAGGGCAAATTTTTTCCGCCCCCCAGTAAAATGCCTTCTCGTAGGCCTATGTTAACGATTAAGACTTATCCCCACAAGCCCCTGCATAGACGTATTCTAATAGGCCACGTAGTTTTATACAGGGATGTAGTGCTAACAAAAAAGGTGTGGGAACGCACCCTAAAAATAGCCATTTTGAAACAGCTTCAAACTCATTTTAAAGCAAAACGTGAAAAAGGTGTGGGAGCGCCGTTCCCACCCCACTACACCCCTGCTTTTATACTACGTGAAGTGAAGCCGGCATTAGTGTAGTTTGATTAAGCTATTCACTCAGGCACATTGTTGATTGGTCACACTCATACTGTCACTAACAATAGATTTTTCAAACTTGTCGAAACATTGCTACAGATTCACGCATGCTTCTTTTCACACAGTGTAGAACTACGTGATTTACCGTTATCAGCAGTCACTGCCTCGTTGCAGGGCCTAAGAGAGGGGGGTACAAAAGGTACGTTGTACCCGGGCCCAGAAGATGAAAGTACGCACGCTAAGTTTTTCTTAAATCAAGCCCATAATCTCTAGTGTAAGCCAGTTACCAGTATAACAATTAATATATTCCAAAATATTAGCATAATAGTTGTTTTATTTGTATGCTTTACTATACAACCAAGCTATACCAGTTTCGACGAGGGCCCCAGAAGGTAGGGGGGCAGTGCCGGTCTTTGTACCCCCTTTCTCTCAGAGGCTTTGCCTCGCTGCAATAGCCTACCTGCCAAGATGTCTGTGTTCAGCACTAACATGCAAGAAAACGCCCATTACCGGAACTTGAAGTGAACCTTTGAAGATTTGTTGCCATGTTATTGTTACGCAGTAAAGACCAACAGTAGATCCACTTGTAAGTTTGGCAACCTGCCTCTGCAGGCAAAGTGAGCCTGGCTCTTGTGCAGTGTGAGTGTCATACCGGCAAATAAACTGTAATTGCAAGAAATAAATCAATCGGGTTTAAGCTGCTGACTTCAGGTTTTGTAGAAATTTTTGGTTCTTAGTCCCAATTTCCAGGGGAGGCATATACCCATTTCTCCCCCTGCGAATGCCCATGCTTATCAGCTTTAAAAATCCCTGCCGGCGCGATCAGTGATCGATGTAGACAACTTCAAAAGCAAGAATTGAAGCAGGCACGAAATGTTTGGTTTCATCAATATGTACGTGGCATACTGAACGCAAAGATTCGATCACCCTACACCACTTGGAATTGAAACAATCCACATTTGAAAGGGACACAATGCTTCCGATAATGCCGAAAGTAATAAATCTTTTTAAAATTTGTGCTGAACTTTCAGAAAAAGAATTCGCCTGCTTAAGTAAAGCAGGACTTCTAAGGACAGAAGGCGTTTTTTTGAGATTTAGAGACATCTTTGAAACACCAACCAAATGAGGTAATGAATAATTTATATATGTAGTATACACTTTCTTCTTGTTTTTCTTAATCTCATGCAGAGTTGCTTGGTCGATAGTCGCTATTTCCACCCTTCCAGTCGTTTCCATGCATTCGTTCATTCAGTGAAGCAAAGTTTCAGATATTATGTTCAAATAATGCTTCCTGTGGGGTATTTGTTTGTAGATTGGCGGATCTTCCAGTTAAAAATACAGTTTGAAATCTAAAGACATTACTTTTGTTGCTATGAAATCGACGCGTTTTTTAAACTTAATTGCACGAGTTAGTCGCACAAGGCGCATCGTATGTCACGCAGGCTTTAACTGAATTTTTAAGGGCAATAAAACACATAACCATACGCATTAATCAAGGTTTGCACTTTTAAACAAACCTGCTCTATCATGTGCATAAAGTTGCAAAGCTGCAAAAAGGAATTTTTTTCGAATACATGTCTCTTTCTTCAAAAGCTGCGTAAAAGAGATTAAACACAAGATGGTGGCGCAATACTACGAGCAATTGCTGAATCCTTGGTAATCTCCAGGTCCAAACTTCACCATATAAGAAGATACATCACCTTGCTTGAACGCATCAAAAATTCCAAACAATCAAAGCGTATGTGATTTCTGCAGCTAAGATAAAAAAATGCCGATAAATTCAAATGAAATAATCCTGTTCGTACCGTGCCACCAAGGACTACTTTCAAAGAATTTGTTGCAGGCAACACATGCAAGCACGACCACGTCGCGCTTTTCACAAATCGAATTGACACAAAAAAGTGGTCAGAAACCGGTGTTGCACTGAGTTAATTGTCGGCTTACAGCAAGCTTAGAGTGAATTAAATTATTATGGCATTAATGTGTATGTAAACTGTCCCTTTTAAAGAGTTTCGGCACTTTTGTTTGCTCTGGAGATTTCTTTCAGCTGTGCAGACCTGCCCCAAAGCTTTTATGGCCACAGTCTATTTTGTTTGTGAATCGAACGCGGTTGTACGATAGACCGATGCATCATGCGAAATCAAAACTTGGCAAGGTACCGAACAAGCCTAAAAGTTGTTCGAATGGACGGACAAAACTGCAAGCATGTTTTAAAAGAGCTTAAATTAGATCAAACGATAAAAGGAGTTGATCACAAAAGCTGAACGGCCTCGAGTTCATCTTGACCAGGAAGGTACTCCATCAACTTTTGATGACAGTGTCTTTTGCGAATGCACACGTGGCAAAAATCTCAGCACAGCTTTCCACACGCTGATAAATGGCAAGATCAATTAATTAGGTGTTGATACTGATTTTGAATTTGCGCCCAAAGTCACTTTGGCCTCACAGACAGTTCAAGTAGAAGCCACTGTTACCTCTTCAACAGCAGAATTCTAGAAACTTACCTTTCGACATGAAAGTTTTGCTGGAGGAAATCCATGTCATCTGGCAAACAGCTAGCATTCCATTTCGTGCATCCCTACGACTCAGCTTTCCGGAGACCGCTACGTTCAAACCTGACGAGCCGTGCTGGCTTCGGGATTAATTAGTAGCCATGCAGGGATAGCGGTTGGTATGGAATGTGTTTCACAGTTTAACGGATGTTCCAAACAAATACTGTAGGTCAATTATCTCATCATTTCATGCCGTCGCATTTCCATCGCGCTTTTCTCTTTGCTGTCGCAAGTGTTGTTCTGCCAGCCATGGTCTGCGCCAGAAAGTCTTCAGTAGAGGAGATTTACGTTTGTGCAGGGGGCTTGGAGCTTTGTTTGGGGTTGCTAAGCCCACCAATGTGGCATTGGGACTGGTCTGCGCACTCGTTGGTTCATTAATAGGTATATCTGAAGTAGTAAAGCTGATTGGTAAACCTGGTTAAGATTAAACCATTCCACGAAAAACGTTTACGCCCACACTTCGGCTTGCCCGCAGTTGATGTCACTGTACTTGAAAGTCGCTAGTGAAAGGAAACCATAATTTCGCAAGCTTGTCATTGCCGTACTTACCCGAAAAGCAACATCGCTCAGCAGGCAATGGAAGTAGACAAAAGGTAGAGTTACTTTGTCTGTTGGTTGTACTTTTATTCAACAAAAAATACGCAGACGAACAGAATCGTTTCACTTTCAATACCCAACACTGCCAGGGGTCGAACGATCAAGCAAAATTGATTTCTAAGCCGGTTATGTTTCTGACGACAGTCAATTACTCAATGTGCTGTGAATCTCGGTCAAAGAAACCTTTACAATTTTTCTTCAACGGGTATTGCACGTGTGGTATGCTTGTTCAAAGCGGGATATCGCTAGAGCGTGATGCACACATTCCAGTCGGACGTCGGCACACGAAGGTTTATGACGTAGGTCGGACGCCAACGCACGTTTGATAAGAAATCGCTTTTGACCGCCTGTATGCTCGCTGCAGTAAGTATGCTGCTGGTACCGTACTATAACCAATGTAGAAACCCACGACCGGCGTAATCAATGAAGAGTTATTCATCAAAACGGCAGAGTTGGTTGGCACTACGCGACTTCGATCCAGAAACACAGCTGTCCTCCATGCGTGCGCATGTATGTGAATGAGCACGTAAACATGGATTTTGTTGTTAACAAAACTTCGTTGACGGCTGTTACTGGAGTGCTTTTTTTTCCATACATTACGGCAGTAAACAACAGAAACCTTTGAGAGCAATTGACAGGTCTATTCGTGCCAGGGCAAGGCATACGGAGCTCAACAGCATGCGAATAAACAGTCGAAGGCGATAAACCTTGAGACCGCATCCGACCTTGCATATTCACTGCCACGGAACGAACCACTTCTGCTTGGAAATTGTCGGGCATACGAATTGTGAGAATCTGTTGTGTCAGAAAGGAATAACCAATGCATAAAAGTTTAAAACAAGGGGGAAACAAGGTTGCAACAACAATGTAAAATGGCCAGTGTGTAATTTCTCAATTGAATTTTTAAAGTTTTCTTAAGATTCAACACATGTAAAAAGCAATTTATGTATAATAACGGTTTATTTTGGAGTCACATATCAACTGAGTTTTAAGTCTTGACGATGGTAAAAGTACAACATTGTGGAGGAAAACATTTTGCCACCAGCTGCCTCATTTCAACAAATATACAACCGCGCCTTCCCTGTGGAGCGATTATACAAGTCTGCTGCTGCAGATCCCAAGTTTCTGACTGGCGTCGATTAGAATTGTCTTAATTACATATATATGCCGCAGTAACAATTTTCAGCTTAGATGGTAACTTTCGGATAACACTAATTCGACCACACTTTCTCATGTCTGCCTTTGCCCAGCAATGTGGGTCATAGCCATGGTAGTACCGTCTTTTATACGGTACCGCATAAAAAAAAGAAAAAGGTGAAAAGAACAGCTCATCAACCACAAGAAACTGTAAGCAAAATGCTTGATTGCACAACCGTTTTGTCACAGACAAGCAAATCGCGACTAAAAGTACGATCAAAATTTCCTTTACGAGCACTTGGGGTTGATGCGCTGTTTACTACATGATTATTCCATAAAGATCTTTTATAGTTTCTGTGTAGCAAAAGCTTTGACACGTGCGTAAGCGTCGTTTGCGACACGCTTGTAGAAAAAGTGACTTATTTGACGTTTAGCACTTCAACAGGCTAATCACTCATGCACGTCCAAGAACTTGATATCAAAGCTAGTTCTTTGAAAGGGAAAAAAACTTCCTCTCTCATATAGCTGCTATGCAGACATTGGTGGAATTAATCTACTAAAAGCCATACCGTAAAACGATCCATAATACTTGACATGTAAACACGCAACAAGCTATGCAATAAACCTCAAGGAAAAAAATTAAGTCTTCGTTAAAATCGTGTGCGGTCACGTGACGGCAAAGCTCCAATCGGACAAGACATGTCATAGCAACAATAAAGCGACCATTGCCGACGAGACAGCAAGCTATAATAAATAAAAACACATACAAATTTTTGCGTGATGCAGGTGCGGCGCACGTTGACAGGGAACGCCGGCCCGCAAGCAAACCACGGGACCAGTGACGCTCGTTAAAAAGACACAAGTTGCTCGTCCCATGCCGCCGCTGGCAAGCGGTCCTGAGGTCCACAACGGCAACCGGACTGATTTGGCGCGCTTCCACGGGCCCGACCCCCTCAACTTGATCCCTCCGCAGCGCAGGCCAACTCGTTGCCCAGCGGTGGGCGGGCGACTTTCGAAAAAAGGGAATCTCTAGGCGTTGATCGTTTCACTCGGCAATTCTTACAAGGCCTGAAACTTCCAGCTTTGACCCTGGTCCTTATAGTCGATGCAGTCCGGGACGGTCACGTACGGATTGAGGCTCGATCCTGCCGTGCCGTGGTGGTAGGGGTACGACTGGGCCATGAATTGATGGTGGCTGTGACCGTGGGCTTGCATTGAGGCGTGATGAGCTGGGTGATGGGACGACTGTTGACTGACCATGGCCATTTCGCCCATGCTGGCGCCGTGACCCCCTGCCGCATGAAACGGAACCGACGGAAGGTAGGAAGCCTCCATTGAACCGAAATAGGCGTGCGATGAAGGGTAGTTCTGCGCGTAGGCGCTCGCCGACGCCTGAACGTTGCCAGAAACCGCATAGGGGGAGTGGGCCGCGTGCACCGCGGCTGCGGCCGCCGCCATGTACGGCGAAGTGGTCGAAGGCGGCACCGTGCCGTACCCGACGCCGGTGGCGTGGCCAGCCCCGTCACTGCTAGCACCCGGTGACACCGACGCCGGACTCCATATGTTGCCCGATCCTGCACTCGTACCACCCCCCGCACTGTGCCCATGCACGCTCTGCTGCGGGTTCACGCCACTGCCTGTAAGCATCGCGGCCGACGACACCGAAGGCACGGAATGTCCGCTAGAAGACGCTGGAGAGGCGGGAACGGGAGACGGTGGAGTTGCTTGCGCCGCGGGAGCAGTGACGTGGTTGCTTTGCGACGAAGACCCCTGGCTCTGATGAAAGGGGGACGTGCTTCCGGTCGAGGCACTGCTGGTTGGGGTCGGAGTCGTCGGCGGCGTCTTCTTCTTGGAAGAGCTGCTGTTGTTGTTGCCACCGGCGCTGCTGTTCGACGCGGCAGAGTTCGAACTGCTGCTGTTTCCGTTTCCGCCGCCAGACGACTTTTGCTTTTGCTGCTGTTGTTGCTGCTGCTGCTGCCTGCACTTCGCTCTTCGGTTTTTAAACCAAACCTTTAAGGTCATGAGAAAAGTTGAATGACAACACGCTTTCGTCAAGAAGACCACACAAAAATTTTCAGTAAAACAGATTAGACTGCAAACATTTGCAATCATAAGAAAGATGTGGTCTCAGTTTAAAGCTCGTTAAATTGACGACAGTGAAATGATCCAAACATACAAACCCACCACGCCTTGTATCAAAACAGCACTTCCAAGTAAACTGCCTTATACTGTCATAAAAGTTAAATAAATTCAAATACTACAGCAACGTCCTATCGATAAGCGCATTACAGTAGGTGAGACCTTTGAAATTTCATGCGCAATCTCGTTTATTTTCAACGTGTTCGTGCACGTCGCATGGAAATGTTTTGACGAATTTCTTGCTGCTATCGTTGGAGAAAAAGCAGTCTGAAGACGGAACTGTCACTTGAGGTCACTTAGCAAAGGTCTCAAGTGGTCACCGCTCAGTAAAACTACACTGTAAATCCCAAGCTGTGTTTGATCCCCGGTACAAAAACTGCTAAAATGCCAAGTTTTTCAAAGATACAATCGCAAACAAAGTGCATGTGTTCCTACATGCCAAGAAATGTATCAGGGTTACAGCTTTTTTTCGATTCTGGGCCAGAAGCATTAAGTGCAGAAATATCTGTATTTTACTGGAGTCACCAAAGCATTTATTTCTGGAGCCACCAAAGTATTTATTTCCAATCGGAAATTCCCGTATCATTGCGAACACTCTTAATTCTGTTGCAGAGTTTCGAAAAATTTAGCTTTCACCGCTGTGGCTTGTTCAGTGCGCTTAGCACTTGAGACTAATTTTAATGGAAACCAATTTCATTGGATCTTCTCGAAGTTCAAAGCAGAATTCATTTTTGTTGAAGCTTGGGACACGGAGCTTCTAACGTCATCCGATTTTCCAACGTCATCAACGCCTCCAACGTCAACAAAGTTTTAACATCACCCTAGCAAAAAGCTTAAAGTCTTTCGGAGCAGAGATTATCTCAAGCAACGACAACAAAATTCAGTGAAATGTTCCAAGTTTTAATGAGCGCTCACTTTATAATTGAAAAAAAACCAGTGCAGATTTATTCCAAAATAGTCAACTGCGTGCGTCAACCTTTTTTCAAACGTGGGAAAGAATCAGTGAGAGTTAATAACCCGATATCGCTCCGCGGGGTTCGACATTGCTTTTAATAAGCCAGCTATGTCCCGTTTTCCCACAGACCATTTGGCGACACGCCTCCGCTCATCGCGTCGTATAGAATGGGATGCGCGCAAATGCGAAGTGTCGCTGGAGCCGGAGCAGCATGCGATAGGAGAACCACAGTTTCACGCCACTTCGACTGACACTTGCCAACTCTTTTTGAACGTGGTTTGACAAAGCGCACCTGAACTGCTGTTGGATCACGTGATAAAACGTGAAAAACTCAAAGACTTCACGGTTGTTGCTAAAGCGCTTAGTAAATAAGAGCTTGGCGAGGAAATGAAGTGGAGGCCAAAGAAAAAAAAACGCTACAACAGCCAGACCACCGGTTCGTTACGAAAGGCGAGTTCGACCCACATGTGCATTGTGGCGCGAAATCGGTGTGAACAAACTTTTCGTAAGTTCTGTCGGCGGAAGAACCATGATGCGATTAAAACTCTCAGTGATTTGAGTGGGCGAACATTCCTATATCTAATTTCAAGCATTGCACCAGTGAGCTATGCGGCGATGGTATTCGCTGATATTCTATTGAGCGCCGACAAATGGCAAAAAAAAGAGGACTCCGAAAAGAGGACTCCGCTTTGCAAATAATTTTTGACGTAATATGAATACTGTAGCTTCGCTTGAAGTAGCGCAGCGTTTTACCGATGGCAACGAGTACAGCCCAACCATACTTTTCGCAAGGTATTCAGGCGGAAGAAGCCAAGGGAACGTCTTGGTTTAAGCCGCGTGACATGACACGAAAGCATCGCGCTACTGCCCGGGTACGATTTTCGTGCGATCAAGCTGCAAAAATTGCGCGTGCGACCTGATCAGGGATCAAGCAGCTTACCTGCACGCGAGACTCCGGCAAATTTATCTTGAGCGCCACTTCTTCCCTCATAAAAATATCCGGATACCGGGTTTTGCCGAACAGGGCCTCGAGAATGTCCAGCTGCGTTCGGGTAAAAGTTGTCCTCTCGCGTCTTTGCTTGCGCGCTGTGTCTGCGAAATAAATCAGAGCAGCTGATTTTATGGAAATAACTTCAACTGGACGCTCTTTATTTTTCAGAAAAATTTACTTTAACGATCCGTCAATAAAAGTTGCTTAGTTAGGCATATGCACCCGTAACAGTGGTTTATCACCCGGTACTGACAATGCATTGGGTTATGAACACAATACTAAGCAAAACAGCCCATCATTAAAAATTGAGTTGATTAGGTCTTATGTTTTGGCGTCTGAGAAGGTAATGTGGTAAAGTAAAAAGACTATAGTGATCTCTCTTGAAACAGCAAACATATAAGATATGAAATATTCGTAAATGCGTTTGCATAGGAAAAGTTTGAAAAGTAACAAAAACTATTGAAAGAACATACAAAATCTGGAACAAAGGTGCTTACTATACACGGGTGGTGACCCAAATTGCATGTTCTTCGCCCCTTGATGCATACCTTGAAAACCTGTAAATAGAAAACAGCTTTGAGAGTTTTTCTCCTGAGAAGCACCAACAACGACGGAACAAACGACACGTTTTTTCGTGGTTTGCCACAAAAAAAGTATTTTAACTCTCATTAACCAAAGTTTTCCCGTGTAGAGTTACTATACTACATCTACAATAAGTTTAACCATCGCTAGTGGATGACACGCAATCGCCCAACCGTAAGGGCAGCGGCACATCGTGGAGCCAGTTACGCTTTTTTCAGCTTATTAACATATTACGACATCAATGCTACCGGCAGTTCAAAGCGTAACAAAGGCATTCTGGCACAGCACAACGATGTTTTGAACGGTCAGCCAAATAAAAGCTTTATTAATACTTACGTTGGAGGTAGCATGCGGTAGAGTCTCCTGTTTGTACCAATCGAATGAACGTCATTCGCAGAGTTTGACCCAAGACATGAAGCATGTGGCGTACAATTTGAAAAAAATAAAAAGTTCTTGTGTGAAACTTTTCGATTCTAAGTTTTAATACATCATTTCATAATAACCCAAGGTAGGCCTGCATTTTGATCTTTAGCTTCAGCAAATTACACACCCAATTTAAAAAAAACGTTTGTACTTAACAGTTAGCTGTTAGTTACCCAAGGAAAAATCGTTTTTGCTCAATGTCACTCAGTAACTCAGAGCAAAACGGTACACTTGACTGACCTGTCGGGTAGGTGACTGCGGGATGATGAAGCAAGCTCATGTCCGGACCCAGATTCAGGCCATTCATTGCGTAATGCGACGGTTTCAGATATGACATGATGGTTGTTGCTGAAGCACAGAAGATGATCAGCCTAAAAGAATGTTGTCCACAGGGTTTACGCATTGCCGCAAATAATCATAGAAAATTGTCGATCGGATCGGTTTACACATCACTGAATGCAGTTACTCGCGAAAAACTGGAAAGGGCAGCCTCAAAAACAGCGCTGCACTTGCTTCGTTTCCAAGCCTTTGTCTTGCGCTGTAATTGCGCTCGACGTGAAAATGGCCTCAAAACAACAAAAACAGCATCTGTGCCATACAAGCAAACAAACGTCACAATTGTCGTTGCGCTGTCGTAATGAAGTGACCCAAACACCCGACCATGGGCCCTGTAAGAAAGTGCATGGTTGAATTACTAAGAAAGTGCATGCTTGAATTACTTTTCATTCTTGCTGTAATGGGCGGTTGTTGCGACGACATGGCCCTGTAATTTAGACTTACATGTGTTGTCAAACAAGCGAAAGTCCTTGTCAATGATAGATTGATGAGTTCGGTGCCGGGTTCAATCAAAATAAAAGCAAATGGAGCTCACCACTTGGTCGAACGCTTAGGAAAAACAGGACACCTGAAATCTTTACGATTTTGCTAAATTTCGTCAGATCTTTAAATAACGCAACATGACGGTCTTTGCGAGCTTCTTAACATTTGCTTTTCCAAATATAAAACATTTTTATGAACACTCGTTCATAACTTTTTCTATAAAGTTAGCTAACTCTGGCAGTGAAAATAAGGAGACTTTACGAAATGGTAAACCAAGTGTTTTTTAAACCGCGTAACTTCATGAGTAGAAGATGATCATAGTCTATGTTGTAGGCCAGGGCAAAGCTTAAATCAGTCAAATGATTTGTTTCTATACAAGACCTTCAAAGCGCTAAAAACATTGGGCTGGGAATATCGAGAAAGGAACAAAATTTATCAAAGTATCTTCCTTTGTCGAAAATTCCAACTATTTTTTGCAAATTTTGGAAGGAAAATTGGCTGGTCTTCTCTTTCAGTTGCTGCCAAGTTTTGAGCTAAACTTTTCCCACGCTGTCCAAGTTTCCAATGCAAAGTTTCGCCGATTTTGCAGTGCAACCCTAGACATTAGTCGTCATCTGAATAATAAACACAATGTGCGAGGGCATTCAACGTTTCTGTTTGTTTATTTCAAAGACGACCCGCGAAGAACAGCAACGGGTTTCTCCCAAAACAAACTAATTGCCTGCCGCGCGATAACGATCATCTGTTTGTGCTGCACTTCGCGAATCTGCAATCCACACTGTCCTATCGGCCAGGCATGTTTTGATTCCACTCAGCAGCCCTGATTTAATACCAAACGCAATTAGTTCTACAAATAATCCGGTCTGACAGCTTCAAGGTAGAAAGGGGGCCCACGGCTGGAGTGCACGTTTCGTGACAGGCATCTAGGTCGTCTCTGTCCGGACAGCTATAATCCTGGCCAGTTCTAATGGATGGAGACGTGAAACGAGCCAATTGCGAGGTCTGTTGGCTAACGTTAGACTGGCGAGTGCAGCCAGTGGCACTGCTGTGGAATGTCAGCTTCTGATCAAAATTTAAGCAAGCAACCTGAAGCACATACTGCTGATTGCCAATGTTTACATCGTCGTTCACATAACTATGGGAAATCCAGTTCTGAGCCTTATGGTGATCTAGAACATTTACAAAGAGGAATTTTGAGCGCGTCAACACTGCACACACGAAACGTCGTTGCCAACACTGCGACTTCAGCATAGGCAGCTGCTCACGGAAAGCCCAGCTTTTTATTGTACGTAAGTTTCATACTGGTGAATGAAACATCTCTTTTATGTGGTTTTGAAACGTCACATTGGCATCACAAAAATTTCTCAATGAAACTTCAAGTTCAGTGTTATTGGAGTCTTCTTATTTTGTATGTTAATAAAGCCTGTTAATTTAAGTCTAAATTCAATTTAAGGTTTTTGCTAGCATTTGTTCCGTTTTCACTTACGTAAACTGCAATTTATTTCGCCAAAACAAAACTTCTGCAAAAACAACTCAAGGCAAATGTAAAAAAGACCTAGGAAGTTCACTAGTCTTTAAATTAAGAGCCAGCACACAAAGGTTGACGTATCTTTTGTAGTGCGCCCCATAAAGCTTGGTATCCTTTATACTTACACACGAAACAGATGTACGACATTAACATACTGTACAAAGTGTTTGAGGTCTCTTTAACAAATCTGTGGGGTGTCGAAGTGACCCTTGAAGCACGTAGCACCACAATCTTTGACAATGAGCAGCTTTGTTCAACTGCCATGAATCGAAGCCAGTACAAAACGTCAAGGGCTTACATGCACACAACAGTTTCAACACCCACCAAATATTTTTAATCGCAAAGACGTTAAAGATAGTCTTATTTTTGAGACCATAAAAATGAAACACATGAAGCACTCGGAATGAAAATAATTGATATAAAGAGTAAAAATTCCTTTGCAACTCACTTTGAAAGCAGTGAAGTGGATTTTTCAAAAAACGAGACTTTTTCGACTTGCAGCTTTTTCCCGTTTATCTGCAAACTATCCACCGGCAAGTCAGAACATTCAGCAAAACTTAATTACGTTCTACTGATCTTCTGAAAAATGAATATAGGTTCGATGCTTCAAGCAACACTTCCGAAATTTATATTATTTGTGCACTCTCTACTGAAGAAGTATATTAATTATCCGACAAAAACGATTGACAGAAGTATATCTACACGCTAAAGAACATATCTGTGTACAATCTGTCCTGGTGATAGACTGTCTAATGGATGTTTGTGCTGACTCCCCATGCTTTCCAGCCTGTTGAACAGCTTTGACTAAGATGTCTGCCATGGAGAGCAACTCTCTTAATCGGTCGGGCCTCTTGTAGAAACGGAGTGAAACGTTACAGCGACACAGCTACGCCTACTGTTTAGTACTGACTTTGCAATCTTGCAACTGGTTCTTTCAAATGTGACAAGTAGAAAAAAAACTTTGTTTCACGTGAACTGTTTCTCACTTCTAACTCGCTACTAGTGATCTTGCTCTGCGCAACGACTTCTCTGCTTCAAAAGGTGCTCCAAAGGCTTGCAATTTGAACCTCCATTTGTTTAAAATCTAATCAGTGTTGCGACCAATCTAAGCAACACCACTACCCGAATCGATGAAAAAAGTTCTCGTCCTCAGTCTAAGTGCATTGTTGTTAGTGTGCGGTGCTGAGGAAGAAGGTAGGGAAATTAACATCTACGTCACAAATAAAGAAACAAGATGAGAGAATGACAATACGTAAAACATAAAAGGATTCTGTTTGATGCGATGTACGCGAGTCAAACGCAGAATGATAAAGACAAGTCGTTTGGAAGTGCAGCGATGGCAAAGAAAATGGGAGCCAGCAGAAACACCGTATCCCCACAGGTGTCCTGTTCCTGCTGTGGCGTTACTACAGTCTTGCGTTGGTCCACTAAACATCACAAATGTAAAAAATTCAGATGGAACCAAGAGTTTCTGCCAAAGACTTCTCATTAGAAAATGGGTAACCAATACACAGCATCGCCGAAAACGGACCTTTCAGAGTATTGGAGTCGGTGAATAAACTCACTCCGGTGAAGTAGCTCGCTCTGAACAGGACTGATGAGCAAACAGTGCGCACTTGACCAACCATTCTACTACAGTGCCGTCAAAGGGAGTTTGTTTATACGCTGTGTGCCTTTTCCAGTTCTAACGAACGCAATGAAAAATTCTGAAACTGCTGAAGGCTATCCCTATAGCAACAGTCCAAGATACTGCTCAGACGAAAACTCCTGTTATGCTGCACTGAAGCTTCAAACCGCTAGCTTTCGCAACCTTATACCCGGTAAACAGGCATATAACTTTGATATCGTTTCAATGCAAAGTCCTAGAAAGTGCCTGTTTTCTGACATACCTGTTTTCGCTGCACCTCCATCCTGCTAAAGCTGGTTGAGTAAACGCAATAAAGGACACACCTTTACACAGTCAACCTGCGCAGTTAATTGGTCTAGAAGCGAATCTGTGCCAAGGTCTACGCACAGGTGCTTGGTCTGACGCGAAGAGTGCAACAACAAATATGCAGGGAGACGCACGCAAACACAGGAACGGGATTTGAACCAACGCGGGCTTGATTAAATTTATGTTGGACAAAGAAATTTGACTTCGATGGCTTTTTTCGACTGTGCCGACAACCGGTTTCAAGCGAAGGGTTTCCTGATTACGGTTTGGACAAGCGCACCTTCGCAGAAAGCTTATTTCTTTTAATGCAACACTGTGCTGCGTGAGGTTGTAGCGAATGCACAGACCTTCACCATCTTCTTGAGATAATTGCTTAAATTAACCCGTCGAGCGCAGAAAATTGCTGAAGAAGAGACGGCGCGAATTTGGAGCTGGCAAAATATCTTGCTGCGGTCGGAATGATTTCGTCTCAAAGCAAAACGACCGTTAACCAAGAGCATAATTGCACAGGGCGCTTGCGAGAGCAGCAAGTATTTGCGATGTCAGCAATGCGTTTCATCAGCAAAACCACTCAATGAAACCCTCATTTTGGATGATTCACTTTTTCCAAGTCAGATTCGAAGATCTTTCAATATGTACCGCGCATATATAACAAATTTGACTGCAGTGTGTTCCACACAAAGCAAAACAAGTAAAGAAAGAAATCAAGAGTTTTGCATGTTTTATAGAGAAAGATTTCAAAAATTTGCTAAAGCCACCATCTCGGATTTTTTTTATTTCTCAAACTGAACAAGTGATGTCAGCAGTATCATGTAGCAGTTTGCTCTGCTACTTTTTCTAACACTTGGCAATCACGACAGGCACGCCAAGATATCGTCGCAAATATTCCAAATAACGTAATTCTAAGGAGATAAATTCTTTCACCGTTGTTTTGTTGGTTTTTATCAAAAACGCAACAATTTTATCAACAAGGCAAAATTATTTTCGATAAAAGTTTGAAGAGCCTAAGAGAAACTGGATACGGTGTTCGAGGAGTTATTTTCATGCGACCACAGGTGTTGAAGAATGATGCAAGTAAACACTAAAATTAAACTCAGTCGCGCACGTCTAACTGCTTGTACCTTCAGTGTTTTTCCTTATAATACGTGACGAACGCACAAAAGCATATCGCGTCTTTTTGGAGATTGACCCAAGACTCTGGCCCGAAGCACGCCTTTCCAGACATAACGATCCCATCACTATTACTGCCCTGGAAAGTGCCCAGCACGTTTGGGTTCAGAGCTTAACCAGAATTTAACCATTCCACTATGAACACGCCGCCAGAACTGCGGTAACGGAAGATGAGACCGGTGTTCCGGCGGTAGCTGAAAAAACTCTCCGTGCAGTGTAGACACCGTAACTGAAAATCGCACTAGCACACACAATTAAAAACTGTATACTGTCTACTTGTTTCGGAAATGATATGTTATCTCTGTATGCTGTCTACTTGTTTCGGAAATGATACTCTAAATCAAATAAAGCGATGCAACGGTGCTTTACAAATCCCGAAGAATTTCGCGACTGGTGGCAGCCCGGTTGTTCTCGATGTTCGCTGTGGGTAGGTTTTCCAACCGCAGTGCGTTGGCACCGACGATTCGCACACTGAGGAAGTCATGATTCCCACGAAAAACATCTTCTCGGCACCTGACGAGGTGTCGCCTCTACAAGCAAAAACGCAATTATAAAACAGTTTGGCCCTAAACGTCCGAAACTCTGACAATGGAAAAGGAACCGTGGTGCACGAGCATAATGGAAAATGCACGAATAACAAGGAAGCTTCCGACTCTTGCCAATCTAAGTAACAAATCAGTCTGCACTGCCGGAGCTGCAGAGGGTTCCTGACTCGCGTGCCGGCAAGACAGGTTTGGTGCCATGTCAACCGCCAGTGGAGCTTGGCACCCACCAGTGAGATGCTACATGATTAAATTTGGATGATGATGGGTAAAGCCAAGCGGCATATGTTACGGACAAGTAACAGATGATTTGTTAACAGAAGGTCTTCCTCGGGTGTTGTTGAAGTGCCTGTTGCCAGCATGCCTTAACTAATGAACAACATGTATCTGATGTTGTTATGAAGAGTTGCATACAACTGTTGATCATTTTTGAATGAAGTTATATTTCTAGCTGCTTGCGCATGGGAAAAAATGCAGCGCATATCCACCCGCCTTATCTGTAAAAGTGCGTTATGCGTTCGAAAGTATCCCTTGTTCAGCGTCCACCAAGTATATAATTTTAACCATAAGTCAGCAGCAGACTTCAACAAGTCTGTTTCGCTTGGTTTGACCTTAAATGAAAACTTTTTTTGTAATGAGTTAAAGCATAAAGCGTTCTATCGTGACAAGTGCAGTTCCATCCATTCGCATGCTGAACAGCGTCATGATGCCGACCTTGTTTTGCATGAAAACAAAATGGCGGAAGTGATCCGAAGCAATGTGGGTTTCGCCTCCATTTGCTCAATTTTGCATCGTTTGGAACCAAAACTGTGTCACTCCACTAAAAACTATGCAGCAACCTTTTGCTTAATTCCAAAATTCCAAGGACTCTAAGCATTGACAGCTTTATTGGAAGGTTTCAACACTCACGCACAAAGGGTTCAGCCAATTTTCTCAATTTGCGTGACTACGAACGTCAAGGATGTGCATAACACGAAGTTATTAGGAGCCTGAAAAGAAATTGAGACCTTTAATAAAGCAAAGGATATGGCTGTGAAATCATACACTAATGTTGTCTCTTTTGTGTGTTTAGGCTTTTTGCAAACTGCGCGGAAAATTTTTGATCTGGTTCTTAGGTTGCTGTGGCATCATCGGCAGTATCGAAGTGTTCGATCCTGGCGCAACTTTGCGTTTCAACAAACAAAAGTAGTGATTTCAAATTCACAGCGACTGTTCCTTGGCATTCGCACCATGGAGCCGCACGGGCAAAATTTGCGCTTTCAGAGATTCCTTATGCAATCAAGACTTTACGTCTGACATTAACTAACTTACTAAACCACCAAGATTAACAACTTACTAAACCACCAACAGGATAGAAGCTAATCGGAATGTATTTTAGGAAGAAGTGTGATTTGCAGTTGGCTTGTGTAACAAGTAATGTTTGGTTCTGCAATATATGGTACTTGGAGAGGCCAACTTATTGATTTGTAGCCAGTAAACGCAAGCAGATTCGATGTTTAAACAGGCTACTTCCCCAGATAGCATAAGCAGCAGCTTAATTCAAAAAACGGAATAGCTTTTTTGTCAGTTGCTTGAAGCCGCAAATATATAACTGCAAATTCGAAAAAAAATCATATCGGCTCTCCACCTCACGATTGCGGGGACGCACCGGTGACGTGAGGCTCAGCTCGAAGACGTTGTGGCAAGTAGGCCAGCAGAAGAGTTCAAAGCACCAATCACCTTGAAAGCTAAATCTGAAGTAAATTAAATTTTTTGTTGGCTAGTCCTTTTTACGGTCATCTCCTGCGCCTGGCCGGCAAAACCGCAACAGCACGTTTGAGCCACCTCGGCATTCCATGGTCTGCGCGATCGAGATTATCCCGATCACTACTTTTGACTTATTTGTTTCTACCTGTGGTGTTAAGCTACAATAACAAGATTTGGCGGCGCGCGATCGCACACTCCGGCGGGCGTGATTGATGGATCGATCGTTGTCAGAAACAAACGGCCAGCGCTATGATTTTCAACGTAGAACTGTCTACACTCTGTTGGTTGTTCCGGTTGAAAAAGTTTTCCTTGCACGATATCATGAACTCAGTGGATGCGAACGGGCAAAATATCTCAGAGCGTCAAAACCTTTGATTTTCCGATTGAGACAAGATAGATAGATAGATTTACTTGGTGGTACAGAGTAAATTGCGCCAGATGTACTCGCTAAAACAACAAACGCTGGATCAGCGAAAAAACACATAGGTTTTCCCGCAAGCAACATCTTAGTAGTAGAAGCTAATTCCGTAAGAACCAGCAAAAAACACACAAAGTTTGAAATCTTGCAAGTCGCGGTAAAAGAGGATTTTGCTGATACAGGCTTTTTTTCTTTTTGGGTGACCAGTATTCAATAACTGCCATTTGTCTTCAAGTGTGTAGGACAGGCCAGATAACTAATAACAAAACATAGGGTGCTATTTGCAAGACTTGTTTTTGAGGTTAAGATGATACAAGGGATTTGAACTTTTACGGACGGCAAACAGGCTGTAAACATGGCTAACTGTCTCCGAAAAAACATGATTTGATACTATTGCAGCAAAGTTTTTGCGTTTTTGTTGGAACTACTGTAATGATATCATTTTTCAAAAAGCATCTGTTTTTTGTTCGACCACAACAAAAAGGGCCGGACAATAAAAATATTCTCTATAAAGAAACCAGCAGCACGTATGGGCTGCTTCCCACACACTTCACAAAGCCCTGTTTCGAGACGGAGAGAATTATATACCATTGGGCGCTCGCAAAAATTTTTGTCGCTCCTGCACAAGCTCCCTATAACTTGCATCGACAATACCCATGCAACGACACTGAAATTGACCAATTTGTCGCGGGGGGCGCGATTTCGGCCCCGTTCTGCTCACCGCCACAGTGGCTCGCGGCCGCACGTCCGTTTAAGTCGCTGGAACAATGCATAGGCGAAAATTAATTGGCCGCTCCAAGCAATGGCGTGTTTAATGCGCAACGCACGTCGCGATGCGAGTATGACATGACGCCCATTTCCAACAGCGGGGGAGTGGAATAAATTTGCTTAATAACCTGCTGGTGTTTCGTTAACGAAGTATGGACTTAAATGCCCTTAACCATAACGACGCAGATGCATATCACGCACTGCGAATTCAAACGGGCGTGAAATCGGGGGTATACTCGCGACGGATCTTCCAATAACAACTTTTCTTCTGATAAATAAACGCTTCTTGAAATTAAGAAAAAAGGGAAGAAATTTTAGTGCAGTTTACCACGTAGCTTTTATGGTTGTAAAAATTTGATTTCATTAAAACGGGATTTTAAATTCTAGGAACTTACTTCTAAGGCGTCAGGTAGAAAGTAAGATCACACCAAATTAGATTCAGAAGGTCACCATTAGATTAAATTTGTCAAAACGTGAGAATCAGTGAAATGATTAGGTCTCCATTGGCTGTCGTTGGCAATGTTTAAATAAGATAACAGTGGTAGCTTTACAAGTTAAAGAAAGTGAAAAAAAATTTTAATAGAAATACGTCAGTTTATTTTGTAAACATATTTCGATTACTTATAAAAACTTCTTGGAAACCCCACAAATAGTCATCAATAATCATCAAATACTAACAACCCATCGAGCAAATCATCAAGGTAATCTTAATGCCACGACAAGCTAAATTCGGCAGAGTATTTACGGATTTTCTGATATGTTAAAAGCAGAAACTTGGAGCCAAAATAATAGTAAAACTTTTCAAATGCTGCTTTAGACTTTTTGCAGTTTAATTTAGCGGCAACCATATATTTGACATTAACTTCTTGCCCGCAAAGTTTACAGGCAATATGCGACGTTTGAAAATATTTTCGATAGTTGCGGTTTTTGTTTTCCGTTTCAAAACATAAATGGCAAAGTCCTGTGGCATTGTAAGGTCTTTATCAATTTATCACATCACTAACCCGCGAACTTGAACACTTGCTTTACACGTGTGTCAGAAGCGCATTTATCTCTTTCAGTTAAAACGTTTGGAAAACTTTTTCTAAAAACGTATGAGCTTGCAAGGCTGCAGCAGTTTTGCGATGGCGAGTAATTGAATAACAAAACAAAGGTGCTTTAAGACTGATATGTCCGTACATGCTCGTAATCTTGTCAAATAAAACTGTGCCCCGAGGCGTATCGTGCGAAACTCAGAAGCAGCTGTGCTGGATGGACCGCACGGGTGCAGCAGTGTGGCCTTCAGGTTCGTGGCTTTCGCAGCACCCTTCTTGCTGTGTGAGCGGCCGCGCACCGAACTGCTCTGTGAGAAGCCCTTGTCGAACACGTCATGCTTTACGGTTTTTGCGCGCCCGAGCGGACGCAGCGCAGCGGGTAGTGGCGACGAGGGAAATTTGAGAAAAATTATTTTCTGCAGGGCGGTGGAAAGTCTGCAGGGGGGCAGTGTCGCACGATTTTTTGACATATTTTAAAAAATACTCACGATAAGCACTGGTACGTTTAAATTAAATGGGAAGCACGAGAATGGAACAGGTTCCAGGCATACCGGCTGGCATCAGCTCCATCAAACAACTCCTCCATACGTTTTAAGTAATAATCCTATCTGACGTTGTTTGTTTAGCGATTGTGCACATAAAATCAAAAAACAGGTATCGTGAATTTCTATTTCTACCATTGAGAGACCTTTAAGCGAGTTAAACCAATTAGGTACGACGCTTGAGTTCTCAGATGCTCGAAATAAGTGCTGACTTGACAGCGTAACTACTTCAGGGTGCTGAAGATGGAAGCTGTGACGCAGCTCAATCCTCCCAGAAAGCAAATGTAATCTGAGTACTGTGTTCACTCGAACTGTTCTCCCGATTCCTTTTAATGTAGAAAGCGTGAGTTAAATAAGCCCACTGAGGCTGTAAAGAAACACAGGTGCTCTTCACAGTGATAAATACTATACAGCTTTATCCAAATGTTTGTAGGAATGTTCCTTGCGCACTCAGTATTGCCGCTATTTTTCAATTCAACTGAAATCCTACTTCGGTTAACTTTAAATTTTTTTACAAGAAGAAGCTCTTGAAAGGTTCCGTAAGAGCTTAAAAACCGGAAGTACTTCCTAAAACACAAAAAATATATAACTAAAGCCTTTTAAGTCTGTATCCCTGTCTTGTCAAACTTCTGGGCATAATCAACACAAAATAAGACACCAAATGCCAGTGTGTTAAGCGTAAATATCCCTGCAATTTATTGCACGCAAACAAATGTTAGTCTGGACTTCACCTTGTATGATAAACAAACATTATTTTCAGCTGGGAGATTCCGCATACGTTAAGTTTTCAGGGTGGATTACATTATATTGAATCCACAGAGATTCCCACGTAGTCTGGAAGAGCTTGTAACAATTTTGTATCATTCGTGAGGCAAGCAGGCTTAAAAAATTATGCTAAATAAGCCTATGGCCTTTTGACCAAATATTTGTAAAATTGCACGGGATAGAATTTGTCAATGATAGACATGTCCCCAGCCTCTGCAACACAAAGCCTGCAGTTCATATTTTGATATAAGAATAATTGTTTACAAGCTGTGAATAGTTAAAACGCTCATGATTAAAAAACCGAAGCGATTGAGTTTAGGGATAGATTATGTATTCACGGGATTGATCCATTTTCAGTACTACATAACGGGTTTGCGCCAAATATGAGTACGGAAATCTTGGATTACATGACTGTCAGAAGAGATGAAGTCTGTTGAAAACAAGTGGTTTGGCTGTGAAGGAAAACCGTTTGAACAAACGGTTCTACTAAAAACGAGCTGACTGAATTGACAATCCTATTAACTAATTACAAGCAAAACAAATGATTTAAGCCCAACCAATCCCACTGCTTTTTTCTGCAGGATAACATGCTACCCGTTAACAGCAACTTCAATGTTTGATCAATATGAATTCAGCCTATTGTTGAGACCTGCGTGCATGTCGTGAAACGAGTGAATACCAGCTCCGGGGCAATACATGTCCTTCTGATGGTAGAACAACGTGAAACCATCGGAAAATTTTCAAATAGAGGAAAAGTGTCGTACATAGCTTAAAGCTACAGGGCGCTTCCATCCGATCCTTCAAAAAAGGTAACTTCTGCAGAGACGCTCTCAGCAGCGTGCACCTGCCGTAAGGCAAACACACATGCGACTTCTGAAACAGATCAGAACACCACTGACGCTTGTATTTGACTGACGCGCCCGTTCCTCGGGAACATGTATTGACTGTGGAAATTGTTAGTCTGTTGGGAACAACGAATATCGGCTGAAGTGTTGCGGCTCGGGCAGCTTCAGCCAGGTACGCAATTAACACGGCTAGTCGACAATTTGACGACATCAGCGGTTAATTTAATGATATCTGCTTGCGAATCGCACATTTGATAATCAGAACCACCATCGTATTTTTTTTATTATTTCCAAGACGTTTTGCAGCTGACTTTTGCCGCGGACGCGATAGCCGATAGGTAAAAATTTTTACGACTCAATACTTTTTCTGCCGACACAATCGCGACCATGTAAGTAGTCAAATCCTGCCACGCCTAAATGAAAACATTACTTGTGATCCTTCAAACTTTGAAAAATCAAAAAATACTATATTTTAGACAAACACATTGTAGTACTAGCCATTATTTCACGCATAGCTTCAAAACTTTTGTAACTGATGACTTTCAGAATAAACGGATACAGGAAACTTCAGAATAAAAGAAACACAATTTAAACACAAACGATATCTTTTAAGGTCATTTTAACACTGCTGTTGTTTTCAACTTTTTCAACTTTCCTTCAACTTTTCCGTTGCAAAATTCACCGAGTAAGTGAAAAATTTTTAGAATTCATAAATACCTAACAGATCTCAAATGTTCAAGATTATTAATCTTCTATGCTTTTTAAGCTATAACTTGCAATGGCATGACACACAATACTTTGCTGGCTGCTATTAACCGTTGTGAGCTGAATTAACTGCTCTAAATTTAACCACTAGATAAGAGCCTATCATAAATTAGCTATGTCCGACAGTTGTAATCCGTATCTAATTGCTAACTGATGTAGATCTCAACAACCTCTTGAATTATGCTGTGATTGTTCTACCGTAGCATTGCTCCCACTGGAACTTTTGGCTTCAACACTAAGGCTCCTTACCTTGTTGTCCGTTGGGCTACACACAATGCTTTGATCGAAGTTTCAACAAAGCTTTGCTTAATCATCTTTTAAAATTTACACAACAAACAAAATATCTTAATACTTTAGTTTTCATCACAAGCATGTTTTTCTTGCGATAAATTATTCTGTTAACTGCAAAACACGAGTTGGGCGGTGATTCCTTCCACACATGATCAATTCGTTACTGCTTTTTAGTACATAAACCCTAACAGTAAAATGTGCACAGCAAATTATTGGTGAAAACAAAGAGCACTTGTTTGAAATCAGCAGCAACAAACGCATTTTTACAAAAGTAACTGCATACGCGCTTGTCTGTTCGGGAGCTTAACGCATCAGACAGCCGTTGCCTGCCAGCGCCATTTTTGTTGCAGCCTTTTTGTTGCACTGGGAGTGACTTGATGATTGGGTGGTCCTGTGGCAATCATAAAGACACAAAAGCGAAAAGTTGAGCTTTGTTCGTAAGAATCACATCAAGGCACAACTCAGCAATGAATCACGAAGTCACAGCCGTAACCTATCGGCTTCATAAGCTGCTTAAAGAGCTCGGGCGCATTCAACAGCCTAGGGCAAGAGTTTTCACGCGAAGCGCGTTTCTGGGTTTCCTAGCATGCTTACACTTAATTGTTTTACGATCAAATCAACACAGCGGATTACTTTTCCCTCACAAAAAAGATGAAAAGCGAGAAAATTTGGGAAAGGTAAAATGCAAATCATAGAAATATTTTAGGTGCGAAATACTATTGGCGAATAGAAAAATGGCGCAACACAGACGTTTTTGCTCGAAATGGTATCAACTTACTGGTAAGCAACTAAAAGTACTAATCACCTTTGACTCTGCAAGTCTGTCGCTGACATGGCGTTTGCGTAATAAATCCAGTAATGTACAACAATGCTTCTTTTCTCCAGTTGCTGTGGTCTGAGCCTGTATAGGTTCCTGTTTACGTGCCGTGCGTTCTATCACTAATGCTGACCTATATTCAAGCTGCAAAACATTTCATTCAACATCCAACAATGCGCAGATCACATTTGGAAGAATGAGCTTTGGGCTAATGCTATCGAGTATCTTATCTGGCTGCTTCAGCGACTGGAACTAGTTCAGGTAGTTTTACGTGGTTGTTGCTGCACGCATAGGTCAGCTATAAGCGTCTAAGAGCACTCATCCGTCGCCGTCTATTCCAAGAGTGTGGTAACGATAGCATTGTTACGTAGTGGGCATAGTCACGTCCAGCAAAGCAAGCTACGTAAGCTTGACAGATCGCGTAATGCTGTTGTAATATGGAAAAAACATCATGGCAAAGTGAAACAGTAACAGAGAAGAGAATGCAATTTTGCTATTATCTTACTGAAACACGCACATGAGTCAGCCATGAAATGGACAGCGAAATAGAAATCACAACATACATTTGTGTGGTATTAATTTCTCTAATCGGTTGTTTCCTTTACTCGTTTATTTATTCATTACTCTCCAAACTATTAAAGGTAAACTTTTGCGCTTGAACTACACACCGACGTTTAAAAACGGCTTGGTTCTATCGCGTATTTCACGGCGAAATTGGGCAAGAACTTTCACATTGTTGAGATCACTGTCTGTCACAAATTGCGCGTCGCAGCTGGTTGTACAATCGCGCCCTTACCACACTTCTGGTGTCGCGCACCCGCCTGGTCTTGCGACTGTGATTAATTATGATCGATGAGCGTTGAGACAGCCTGGGAGAGTTGCGACTCGAGCTTCGTCGTTAGGTTGAATGGCAAGAAAGGAAAACCTCATACAGCCGTGACCGAAACGACCGAAGCTTTGCTGCTTATTACAAACAACTCAGTCGTTTTGTAGCCTTGCCCCTATAGTCTATACGTGTACGGATGGATGCCTTCGGACATTTATTTGTGATATAGCTGCTCTTTCCCAGTGACTGGTCAACAACACTCAGCTGCGTATATACCAGTCTGTTCCCCAAATCATGCACCATTGCTCCGCGTTTGAGGTTCGCTGTTGATTATGTTCACGGTTCAGGGATTTCTGACCACTACAACGCTGCAGGCGCAGAACAAGTATGGCAGGCGCTACACCTTCGACAAACCAAAAAGCGTCGTCGTCAACTGGTCTGCACCTCTGTAATGTTGGCGATGTCTACCCGCGTCAATTGGCTTTGATTACTTGAAAGCAGTGCACGCATCATTGCCTGTTTTCTCATCGCTGGAGAAAGTCCCCAGAAAAAGTCTTTGCTAGCAACATGCACACGACACGTCAGAGGAAATCAAAGTTTTGTTTTCAGTTACCCAAACTGAACAGACTTTAATGTTGTTTTCGTACCAATAAATGTCGGGCGTTGCTCTGTCTACAAAAAGAGATCAATGAGAGGAGCAAAGTAAGGTTGAAGGTTAAGCAAACAGAGAGAGCGATCAAGGCAAGCCTCCTGGATGATGCCACACTCGTGGAAGGTATACCCTTCCTGCAACAGTGATAACCTAAAGCTTGTTTTTTCACCCATTTCTTCTTCCATCATTCCATGATCTGGAAACTGTTATTATCCTTTTCAAATGGCTTGTTTTTGCAATCCCCTTTAAGTCAACTAACATGCTGTTTAGGGCAGACATGAAAAACAAACAACTCTGTTTTATGATATCTGCAATGTTTTGGAAGTTTATGCTCGATTTTCAAGTAACTACTCAGCGCAGCAATTTGTGTAATCTAGCGTATGCTCCTTTTGAAACAAATGGGGCAGGGCATCTTTTTCATTAAATTGGCTAAATGCTGTGTTTATCAAAGAGTTTGGGTATCGAGAATTTTTACAAACGCTTGCTAAGTCTTCATTCTTGCAGGCTATAGTTCTTGGAACACAGTTTGGTTACTCCGTAATGCTCCTGTTTCTCTGCGTTAGGAAAGAACAACTACGATAGAAAGACTTGCGTCACTGAGTCGAAAGACTTGCGTCACAGCTCAACAATTCACAGTACCCTCGATATTCTGCCGCGGACCGGACCGGAAGACAGTGGCCTTCTCCACTCCATACAGTCTGCACTGTAGCGAACCTCATTTCGCATTTGCGATCGCGCAAGCTCACCATCTAGCGGAGGAAAATTTAGTTTCTGCCTTGTGGTTGCAGTGCGACTAACACGAAATCAAAACATCCAACTGGCCTTGGCCCAGTCAAAAACACCAACATTCATACATTTCATGTACACGCAGCATGACTGGCAAGAACACTGCCTTTCGCAATTGTTTTTCAAAACAGTGCCCATGCGTTTAGTCATGAGCAGCCAAATCAAATACCTTGTCAAAATATCAAGTAATGCAATCACGTGTGATCGGGATGAAATTATGCACAATTTATCGTGCAGTCTTGCAAGGGTTTATTCTCCATCTACCAGAAAACAGGTAAATTCCTATTTAGAATCTACGTATGTTTGAAGCATAAGCACGTCGAGCTGAAACCGCCAAAAGCGAATCAACAAATTAACTGAGTTATGCTTTTTTCTATTTCGAAGGAAAAAACGAAGGCTTGTTCCATTTTACTTGCAACAAAAAGTGTCTATATTAAATCCAAGGAGGAAAATAAATTAGAATCAGTCTGGTTTTTAAGAAAAATGTCAGTAAAAAGTAACAAGCGTTTATTTGGCGGCTACCGTACACACCGATGTTTCGTCAAATATTCAACGAATGAGAAGTAAGACCATCATTTTTGCAGCCTTAGCTGATTTTGTGTTTCTGCCCAGTAATTAAACGATTCAATGAAGGACTGACGGTGATGCGGTTTCAGACAATTGTTGATGTTTGATAGTTACATAAGCTCGAATCGCTCGGCTCAGTGTATCTCAGCAGCCAATTTAATACTGAAGCGATTATTTTTGGATCAAATCGCAAACTCCGAAAAGCTGTTTCCAATTGGCCTTAAGTTCGTCGATAATGGATTTCAAAGGTAGACACCCACGGTGAATCGAAGGCCCTTTAAGGCAACTTCGCGCGTCGCAGTTGTCGGCTGTGGCTCAGAACAAAAATTGAAAATTTGTCGAAAGCAGGCCACCGAGATCGAAAAGAGAGAACAAAACTGGATTAATTTCACGCAGAACTTTTGCCCCGGACCGGAGCATGACGGAATAAAAAGCGCGCAGAGAAAGATCGCATCACTTTATAACCCCCGAAAACGACGATAGGTGGTAATTCAAAATTACTCAATACAAACTAAAGTTGGCATTTTCGCGGAAATTTATGAGAAGAGTCACGATGCAGCAGAAGCTTGGCGATTGATTTAAGCTTTTACCTGCCTTGTGTAGTTTACAAAGGGAGAGGTTTCACTGTTACTGAAGTGTCTTGGTTGTTTGTTCACACCGCTAGTACAAATCGCAACATTTTTACTTTTTGATACACAACTCGAACTGGCTAAAACAAAAGTATTATATTTTTTCGTTATTGTGTATATCCTACTAGATAACATAATCTGTGAAACAGGTTATAGTTTTATCTTTACTTATGCTCACTACAAACCAAAGTGGTCTAGGAGAAAACTTGATAGAAACCTCAGAAACCAACATTGCGAACACTACAAGCATTTTGTAAGGTTTTGCTACAATGAGATCTTGCTTGGCACTTTGGCATGAAACCTTGCTAAAATGCACTTCGTCTACTCAACAAGATGGTTGTAATAACGAGGCAGACTACATTAATGGTGCTGAAAACCCCATGCACGATTATCGGACGGTTTGATAAAGAAAATAAATCGCTGAAAACTCCTCGCTTCTTTTCCGAACAACCATTAAGGCATTGTTTGCGAAAGCAATCTGAAAACTGCGAAGCGACAATGGGACCTGCACACCAACAGTAATGTGAATGAAGGTATGGATGTTAAACCACGTCTATGAGAGAATGCAATGACTGCCTAAACGTCTGCCGCTTCTTGCAAAATGTATAGTTCTGTAAAGAAGTATTTCATTATTACTCCGAATTGTTGAACACGTACAGCAAGAAAAAGAAACATAAAGATATAAAATTGTATAAGCGCATTTCAAATTTGTTACATCCAGCTTGAAAACACGAAACAGTCATGAAAGTACTGGAAAACCTACATTTCTGTATCTATTCGCACGGTTGGTTAATTGAGTTAAATTCGTTTATTTTCACTGGTACCAGTGCAAAAGAAGAATAGACGAGAACCTGCTCTACCAGATTTCAGTTTTGTACGGTTAGAATTTCAATTAAGCCAAACTCGTATCACGTTGAACTGCGAAGAATGCTCGCAGCCAACGCGTCAATATCCCGCCATTTTGTTACTGGGCAACATCGATGTAATAGCATCGACTTGCCAGAACCAAGTACCGATTTCTCAGTCACAACCCGTTTGCAAGTCGATGTTGCCACCTCACACGAGCAACTCACCTCAGCTAACACGCTTTCACACAGAACATCTACTTCTGCGCACTTCCTAAGTCGAACAACGTCAACTAGATGTTAAGTGCGTTCAACAATCGGGCAAACCACAACTTGATGTTTGTTGTGTAGAAGATGGAGAAATCGCGCCCACTAAACTCTTCTTTTAACGTAATTGATTTTACATACTTTAAGATAATTGATTTTACGATAACTAAAGCTTACCTGATAGAACATATTGCAATCAAGAAGCAGCGAATTTGACAAGTTTTGAATAATGTTACTTGCCGGATTGATGTCACTGCTAGGAGCCAGAAAGATTTTAACATACAAATGCTATTCAAATCGCAGCTGCTTCGTAAGCCTATGAGCTGAACTGTTGTTCACGCAAGAAAATCGGCAAAATATTAAGTCTTAAATATGCGAACTCGAAACCGGAAGGTTATGCTGCAGTCTCGGTGGTGATTTTTGTCTGTTGAATCAAAAGGGTTATGTTTTTTCGTTATTTATCCAATGTGAAACAACTGAGAAACATTTCATTATTCCCTTAACGAAAATACAAGCTGCTACAGAAAATGCAGCGCTACAGCTTTAATCCTGCAGCCGCGTATCGTACTTATAGTTGAAATAGGCTAAAATAGTTGCATATGCCTCGGGCGCGTATTTCTTAACAACGCTCGTGGACTGTCGTTAAGAACAACTTCTAATTAAGAGTGTGACAAGGTTCACTTGCTATTGAAGTAAAAAGCGTCTATTTAGTCACCCACCAATTATGATCTCTGCTCTAACCCAACGTATCAAAAATACAGTTGACATCTGTCGGCTATTTTTTCTTATGTGTATAAGCCATCAAAAATTCAAGTATTCACAAACAAGACATGGCGTTGCGAAGTTTAACTTATTTCGACCACAACAACCATCCACCAAACAAAGCAGAAACAGAGATTTGGCATGGGCAAATGTCTAGGCTGATGAGATCATACAGAACTGATCTTGTTTCTAAGTTGAGCAAATGATCCAATATAAGTTATGGAACTGGATTAGTAACAGTAATACATAAAGAAACCCGCTATCAAGACAATGAAAGTTTCATATTTGACAACCTGGACATTACAGAAATAGAAGTGCTAAATTGAGAAGGAAAAAAATCTTCTTATAATTCATTCTTTTTTACACTCTATCTGAATAAGATTTGAAAAGTGATGATGCGTAGAGTTACGTGGAATTTATTTCCTTTTAAAAATGTGCCGATTGATTCGATTGCCGCACCTTTCTGGAGACTAATTGCTTGTAATTCATTTATGTTTATTCGTATTCGCAAATGTGCATACATAGGAGAACTTAAATGTTAATGGCGTTTGCAATCTAGCGCCATGCACTAGAAGAACGGTATTTATTTTGTTTCGTGTTCAAGAATGTTCGTAATTTTCCAATTTATTGTTTCCAAAGCATCCTTTCTACATTCTGAACAAGATAACTTTGGTACATGTCTGGTTTTACTCATCGCTCTCGCCGGAGACAATACAGTATTTTCCAGTACTATTTCTTTACACAGCTGAACATTTGCTTTAAGCTTGTCGTGGCGAGGACAACCATGAGCTTATACACTGCCTTAGCCCGTCGGGTAAACCTTATCTTTTCGACACAATTAATAACTTATTCGGAGTCAGAATCCACTTCAGTACAAGTTGTTTACTTCTGCTTCAGTGTAAATAATGCTATCAGTAGAAATTGTGGAAAAGTCTGTAAGTATGACGTTAAACAAAAACAGTTTTGTCGGCAATCCAGTGCCCGAAAATAACGCATGTGAAGTAACAACTTCCTGTAGGTACTTCCTAACCATAAGAGGTAGGTAGGAAATCGTTTCGTTTTTTGGCTGTATGAACGTAATTTGAAACCTTTATCTTCAGCTGTCAAAACTGCTGGTAAAGAACTATATGTTGCTTGCCTCCATGCATGTTTAAAGGTAAGCTTGTTTTCTATTGATTTGGCAATACCGGAAAAAATCATTTGAAGACACACTTGCAAATTCCCATGAAACGAAATGCGATAAAAATAAGTCTTATCCGATAAACGGTCAAGCCTGAGGTTGTTTGTTCTTATCTTGTTTATCTCCGACTTTCCTAATCACCCAAAACCGACAGAACAATCGGGATCATAATGTAAAGCCTGACCGCGCTGCGCTTAGTGTCTCCTTACTTTCGGCTTAGCCTTCTTTGCTGGGCTCAATCGCCTGTTTTATCTTTGCCAAACGCGGAATCGCTGACGAAAATTTCTTGCCGACAGTCGAGACGGCCAGCAACATATAGTGAAGTGCGGATTATCCTCGACTAACTCTCCGCTGAAAAGAGACCCTGGAGGTCTGTCTTTTTCTAAATCGCTTTTTTCGTTTTTTTTTATCGCCAACCTTGCTCGTATGTGGCAACTGAATGCATTCTCGCTGTCGTCTGCAGTTGAAACAAATGAAGCCATGTTCATATGAATATGCATATTCTTGGCAGTGGTTGGCCAGAGTAAAGCACAGTGCATTACTTTGCGTTTTACATGCCCGAGGTGATTTTTACGATAAGAACTGTATCGACTGTTTCAAGCTCCTGTCATTCTTGGACAGGACTTGTTGGCGCTACAGTTGGAAAAGAAACTGGTGAGACTAAATGCATATTCAACTGCCTGTTCACGACATCTGTACAACGGAAATATGGCTGAAAACCTATAAAAATTGCTCTGTTAAGCGTACCAAGCATTTTGCAGCAAAAAATGTTCGCACTTCACTTTACAACTAAAATCCATTTTTACGACCAGACCAACATTTCATACCGCTTTTTTCTTCTGTGTCCAGCAATTACTGGATTACGCACCAACATATTGCTGATATTCAGGAAATGATACGAAAACAACCAGCCAAATAGCAAAACTCACGTTAGATTCTGACATGGTCGTCCCATAGATAAATAACTCGTGGCGAAAAATTGCGAAAAATTTTAGTCCTTGTTTTGTCAAAAATACCATAAATAGGCTTACTTGCCACACAACACCGGAAAAAAATGCTTTTTTGCATTTTTATGCTGCTGACGTGTGTTTGGCTCTACATAATTCGATGTCATACAAGCTGTTTTATGGCAGAAAAACTAAACCAAATAGTATATCTGAAAACTTGCGACCACAAAAAATTTTACTACGTGGTATGTCGTCACCTTGAACGATTGGGTGCATGTCTTTGGTCACCTGGAGCAATATGTGCCGTCTTACAAAAATGAGGCTCCGTTCATTTTTCCTCGTCAACAATATAATATGAATGTTGCGGTGGTTGATGTTTCAGAACACGCTTTTGGTTGAAGTTATGTATGTGCCAGTTGGATGGTGATACTTAAGAAAGTAGGAAATCACCAGTTAGAAATAGAGCAGAAAGTATCTGCAGAACCATTAAACCTGACAATCATTTAATTATCAAAAACGAGATGAGCGAAATCAACAGTGTGGGGTGGTAAAGGAAGTAGCCTGCTGTCGTTGAAATTTTAAAAACCTGCGTTTTGTGAACATACGTTACAGTGCCACCTGAACAGGAGCGACTCTTATCATCATGACCAGTAAATATAATTTTTCTCAAATTCTTATTCAAAGCTTTTGCATACCATCCGAACTGTGTTCCTTGTTCTTCATTTCATGAAAATTGGTGAATATTTAAGAATTTTCAATTCATAAATGAGATCGAAACGACATATTACTAACTTGTCGTAGCAAAGCATTAGAATTTGCGTCATTGTAAAATCAGTTTTTCCCGTTGATTTTGATTTGCTAAGTGGTAGTTGACTTCTGATCAGGTTGTAAACATCGAGAGCACCTTTGTGGTTGTTTCTTACTTTACACTTCAAGTAAAGCCAAAAATGTTTAATTATCACAGTGTACCGTGACTTTCGGGTCGGGGGACCCAAACTCCTGTAAGTTTTGAACAAGGGTATTTTTCGATTTTTGGATGTCTTCATTTGCAGGGGTACTGCACGCGAAGTTTGGAGTGTACGTTTTTCTGTGATTCCGGTGGGTAAAAAAACAAAGATCTTTTCTGGTTTACTCCTTTTCAAGAAAAAAATTACACAAACTCCGACTTAAGTATTGCTAATATATCCAATGGCACCCCAAGCCTTTTGCTACCACGACGTTTTTGGTTGCATACATTATGACCTAAGTTACAGTTCAGCCATTATTATCACTTAGCCACTTGTTTTCCGCAAAAAAAAATGTTTCTAACTGCATCTCACACCGAGATCGGAGTTATTTGGCCGAAAAGTCCAAACCGTCGAATTTGTTGTTGCTATATTTACTTCACTGTTCGCTTAGTTTGAAGTACATGTTGAAAATTTTGACACTCTTCCAAAGTTCAGCCCAAACATATCTACGTTCAACCAACAAACCTTAGAAGAGATCTTACCAGCCTAGATAAACGGCCTTTGGGAACAGCTTCGTTGGCATTGGACATGAAAACGCAAGCATTTGTTTTCATGTTGATGAAGTACTACACAATTAGTGATTTCTAACGAGACATGATCCAAAATTTTGCAGCTGCTTTATTTTGTGCTAATCGTAAAGTAAGGATTTTTTCCTCGTTTGCGCCTTACGTGCTTTGACCGTTGTTTTGCTTTGCAGAAGTTGGGTTCAGGAGACTGAGGGACAAGATACGATTATAGACGCTGAGGAATTCTGTGTATTTGAGCCTTACGGCTACCACAAGGCAAGTCTGGTGCGGAACGGTTTGCGCCCTATCACCCATTTGCTGATGTTGGAAAGATTGACAAGCCCAATGACTAACGGCCTTGTGCGCCTGCAAGCGTCGAGTACGCTGAAAGGCGTATAGTGCTCTTCAGCGATAACAAGAGTTGTGAAAACTTCAATCAACCGACGCCAAGAAGTGGCTTTGAAAAATAATTAACAGACAAAAACGGATCGCCACATGGATCGATTGTATAAGTTTCATATCGTGTAATCCTGCGGGATTGACCAAGGCGAGAAATGATTACACTGATTTGCCGGTCATTGCCATGCACCAATCTCTTCACTTTTTCTGTTTAATCAAACAGTCTGCTGCCAACTGGTGAATGCGCCCTGCCTCATCATCGATCGACCGCGCACTCGGCGATTGGCCGAGCTTCCCAAAGAAGAAGTTTTGGAGTGAAGTGCGTTGGATTAGGGCCTCTTCAGACGTGTGAAAACAGGAGGCAGAGTAAAAAACAACGTGCGAAAGAGCCGAGTGTGAAGAGCAGCCGTGTTGTGACACAAGGCTCGTTCCCAAGCTTGCTCGGGCAAAAAACAAACCGCGCCCGCCGACAGTTGAGTGCAGCTCTCCATCAGTTCCATTCACATAAGCATCCTCTCGGAAATTTTCGCACCTCCTCTGTTTTCCTACGCTGAATAAACTTGCGGCCATAGCAGTGACTTCTACTTGCGCTAAACGCTGGCTGCTGTTAAGCTTGCATGTGCATATCAACTGCAAGATTCTCTCGCTGGTGTCAAATGACGTCATCAAACACGCAAAAACTGTAAAGTTTGAAGCAACATTGATTTTAACTTTTCCCAGCCATGATCTTTTTTCTGACCTGCCTCCAAATATATGCGGAAATAGGTATGTGGCATTGAAGGTCATTTGTTGTTTGGTGATCTGACTCTATATTTTGAGCTACAGGCGAATGAGGGAGGAACACAACTTAACAGCAATCCCTCTTAGAAAACAACAAGCCAAGGTAGCGCCCTCGAAATCTTTCTGCGTGTTTGCAGAAACAATATTGTGTGACATCTGCAAAAGATCCCAAAATAGACTGTAGACAACGATGATCTTCCGTTTTCAGTCGCACGATATTATTTTGAATTGAAAATAACTGTTTTGAACTGAAAACATCATATTGTTTATTTGCTCGATATTGTTTTGCACAATATTGTTCGCACGATATTGTTTTGAACTGAAAACATATCACTCACTTGCATTGTGACAACGCTTAGGGTTCAGGGGCGTAGAGGTTAGATGGCGCCCGGAGCAAGAAACAAGTTTGGTGCCCACATGTTCAAACCTAAGGTCTTTCAGGGGCAAATTTACTGTATTGAAAAAAGTACTTGGGTCATTATTGGGACTTTTCGGCGCCCCCAGTGATTCGGCGCCTGGGGCATTATGCCCCCCTTGCCCCCTCTCGGTACGCTCCTGTCAGGGTTGCATTTTTTGACATCCTGCAACAGGATGACTTGCAGAAGATTTTATCAGGATATAAAGACTGCGTTTCTTACTTAGCAGTGCAGCAAAATGTGCTACTACCAACACCAAAAATAGTTATGGATTAAACTGAGCTCCCATCGCTGTCCCATGTTTATGTAGAATTAGAAAGTTTAATAACTTTCGTACAATTAATGAAAACAAACCAATTTCATACAAAGAACAAAACCAAAAGAAACAAAACAGCAGCTAGCATCCAGAGATACTGCAACCCGAGAAACACTGAATCAGTGTCATGAAGAGAAACTTTTGCTAGGGTGTCCTGAAAAGAACTTTATGCGAAGTTACCGTACAAAACTCTTATGGTGCCACATCACCCACGCGAACTATTGTCAGATAGATACGACGCCATTTTATCAGTGATGAAAATGTGAATGTACCCAGCACCGCGTTGCTTCGCCACTACGAAGCGATGCTTTTGATTTCGAAACAATACGTTACTTGTTCTATTTCTGGCAATCAACGCCACATGATTTTGACCAGAATCAAAGCAATAAGCAAACACGACGTAATCATGTTGACAGGCCACTTTCGTGTCCAGTCTCACTTACCAGGTGATTGCCGAGGAGCGGAAAAAACACGACGTCGGCAGCGAGAACTCGGAGCGCTTTCAAGTTTTGCAAAGTCTTGCAGAAGCTCATCTCGGAAGAATTGTGTTGTTCTATATAACGTAGGATTTTCAAGTGTTCTAGACACACTCCACGCATTAAACCACTGTTGCGTCCATTAATCTCAAATTCAAACGTTGTCTGTATCGGGAGATATTGCGTTAGTTCGAACGCTTATCGTCATTTCGTTTTTAAAAACTTCGTTAAAACCGTTTGCATTTTGTTTTCTGTCACACCCACAAGAGATTTAAAAGGTTTTAAGGAAACGTATTACAGGTGCTATTAAATATGATCAAAACGAAAAGAGCTAGTGAGAACAGCGAACGTGGCACCTCAAAAGTGCAAAGGCAGCCTGCCATCGAGAAAGTGCCTTCATAGCGTAGGATCATTTTAAACAAATATTTTGTTTTTTTGCAAATTGTTATACTGTATGTTTCAGGTCATAAAATGTAAAAATGATTGTTGCACGTATTTAAGACTTAGTATATCAGAAATTTTGATGAGGCATGATATATAAGATGGTGTCCCTGTTTTTCCTCTTTTTTTTAATATTGTATTTGCATAGATTAGACATTACTATTACATCAACACTTTGAAACGTTCCAGGGAACTTTTTGAAAAACGCAGTTTTGCTTCGAGACAGTCACAGAAGTATTCGAAAAATCGCCTGTTTATTGATGTCTGCTGCTAAAGTTTCCTCTGCTGTTGAAATTATTCCTTTGCGATTGCAAAAAAGATAGAAGCGTGTCGTAACGAAATTCACTGCGCGTATGCAGCGTAAATATTTATGAGCGCTGCATTCCAGATTTCGTTTCGCGCGCTCATGACATATTTCACGTCGCCCTGGAGAGCGTCGTAATGAAGCCGACGTTGAACGAAATGCCTTATCCCGTGTCCTTGAAAGATAAAATGATTTTTTTCTGGTCTTTCGTGTCATCCCGCTGCAAAACGGCCAACTGCGGGAATTGCGCAACGACCTATACGAATGGTCGACGCAAGCCGATTACACCGCATGTCACCGCTTAAGCGATTTCCTGCTTGATCAGAAACGGACGACAACAAATCTTCGCTTGTTTCATGCGATTGAATCCAATATTAATCTCTCAACGGGAATGCAATATTCGCAAAGGAGATAACGCTCAGCACCTAATCTTCTTGGCCTTAATTTCGCTTTCTCCGATGATGTGCTGGCACATGGGAGAGACTGTGGATCTCAACAGCGCTTAGTACCATTCTGAACAGGATAGCGAAAGGAAATCACAGTGCATTACGTTTTGGAACGCGAACTCATCACAGTGTTTCGCAAGCGAGCCCACCAGATCTTCCCAAAGCGGACATTAAAGGCGTTCAGAAGTAAACTTTTTGGAGACCGTAACCCAGCGGTTTACTGAAAGTGAGTTGTTGGACTGCATGCAAGATAAGAACTTTTTCCGAATTTTTTTCGTAAATTTGACGTTCCTGTTTCAAAAATACCCAAAAATTTAAAACAATCTTCAAGCATTCACTGCCTACGGCTTGCAAAGCACTGTTGCAGAAGAAAGCATTTATATGAAGCAATATACCTTGACCAGAGATCCCTGATGGTACAGCACCAACATCACACTTGCGCTAAATAGCTTTGGAAGAATACTCTTTTCGAACCAACTCCTAGCTGCGTGTGTGCGCACCAGGCCCGTAACCAGCTTGGGACACCAGGAGGGGCGACAAGTTTTCTGAGAGGGGCCCAAAATTTTAATTATGTCCAATAGTTTTAAATTATGTCCAACATATTTTTCCAGGGGGGTTGAAAAATTTTGTAGGGGGTGCTTCGCCACCCCTGGTTACGGGCCTGGTGCGCACCGTCCAAATGCTTCCTATACCTGCAAGAACGCCAAAGCTTTGTTTTTTTCGTGAACGGCTGGGTGCAGCCATTGCGTAAATGGGTCACTTCGAATTTGAGAAAACGAAATCGAATCCCCGGAAACAAAATGTTCGCACGAGATGCAGAATGTGATTTTCAGAGCAATGCATGTCGCGTTTCTCCAAACAAAATCTCCATGGCATATTGTGCTGGGCTGTTCTACCTGGCCAGAGTATTTCGTTACTCACCTGTTTCGGAGTACAGACGCGGGAGAATGTTTTTTTCCACTGCTTGCAACAAAACCTCAACAATTTTCTCAAAAAAAATATATGTATTATTTTAGAAATCCAAATAATTACACATTTGCACACTTTTCTTTTTATCAAAAATATGTTTAAGGCAGGTTTCCACTGTGAATCCGTCACAAACATTAACACAATATTTCTTCGTCTCGGTTCTGATGCTATTCTGTTTCACAGTGGTGTGTTTTCTTCTGAGCTGCAATCCAGCTAACTTTAAAAAATTGCATAGGAAACTTCATACAACGTTTACACTTTTTGATTTCTCGAGATATTACCTTACCATTTGCTGAAAAATTAACTTCTGATGTTGCATATAATCGAATGGGTTTCATACGCTATTCAGCGTTTGGTTTTCATTCCTTAGAGCAATTTTCATAGAGATTAATGAATTAATTTACTCCTGAACTGAAAACCATCAGAAAAAATTTCGAAAACGATTTCAAGGCGGCAGTTGACCACTTAAAAACCTACCGAACGTTAGCAGAGCCATCAAATTGCTGAAGGGGTTCTTAGCTCCTGCCACACAACTTGAAACAATACCAAACTTCCACGAGTTTATGTCGCAAATGTACAGCGGGCACTGCAAGTGCACTGAAAAGTTACCTCCGGCAACTTTACAAACCGCCCGCAATGTTTGTCATAATCAATTCAACGCTCTCTTGAATTCGAGCTGGACAACTACACTGCCTTTGTTGTTTATGTAACAAGTAGACTCAAGCTTCGCTATCTCAAATTCTCATTACCACAAAAAACAATTGACACTGAACTTGGCGCCAGGAACTGGTCACGTATTTTGAAAAAAACAGCAGTCACGGGCAAGGCAAAGCGTTGGAACAAACGGCTTGTTAGTTGTCATCGGTGTGTGCGATCAAAATACGCCAAAGGTGGTACGCATGTTTGTTGTGCTGCATTCGCCCGTTTTGGGCTGCACCGAAAACACGTTTGCTTGTAGCTGAATTTATAACACCGCCTACAAAATGCGATTATAAGTTGCCCGGGATATATTTGCCGACGCCAAGAAGAAAGCCAAACGGTGGAGAAGCGGGGAGACGCTCTGGACGACGCATCACATGAGCGCCGAAGAATTCCTTGCCAGCGCTTGAACGGCGCGCAGCTCTTGATCACAAGTCTTTTTCCGAGAAGGATTGCGAGCTTAGCGGACTCGTGATCTTAACACGAGCTTGCCTAAGAACCTGTTATTAAAATTGGATTGAGCAATAGCACCGCACTACTGCCAGTCCATCAACGACCTTGGTTGCAATACGAGAAGCAAACACTGCATTAACACGCCAATGGGGCATTGTTTCAGTGCGAAAGCATTTGATTGGTTCGTGGCATTGTTTTCGTTCTTGCCTGCATCAAACTCATGCACTCCTAAGAATGTGTCACGGAATATTTATAACAAGGCAAGGCGTTTTTGAACACTATATTCACTGACTTTTCTTATTATCAAACACGGTATTGTAAAGTCTTCCGCTCAAAACGCAAGCAAATGCACGTGTAAAGTGAAAATGTTTCACCTTTAGCCAGCTTGCTGAGATTCGAAACAGTGAATTGCTTCTGTATGACTCAGCAATGAAATAAAGATCTTACTCAACAACCTGTGACGGGTGACTTTTCGGTATTGATGAGGCTTCAGAAATATGAATAAAATCTGGGATGCTGATAAGTGTTCTTCGTATGCGACGTTTTCGCACGCAGTGATCGCTTGAACAAGTGGAACTTACTGGAAAAAAGCAATTTCTCGACATAGCAAAGATATTTTGCATTTTGTACTTCTCAAGAGTACTGGAAAAGATTTAAGGATTATCACCTGCGGATACAAGCAGCAGGCTAGTTCAAAAACGCTACATTTGGTCTTGCGGCCAAATATCTGCGTGAAAAATGCTGTCTGTGCTGCGCCAAATCGAGCAATGCTGAGTAATTGCGCTTTTGCTCAAGTGCGAATTCACGCTGTAAGTTTCTGTGAAGTGAAAAAATCCGAAAACTGCCACTAATGCAAGGCTGCGTTTTGCTGGCAAAATCGAAGTGATTTTTGTAGAAATCTCTGCGGGTATTATTTTAAATATGTGCCTGTTATTTCGAGCAAGTCGTTTCAAACTGTTAAAAGTGGTATTGGGATGAAACATCGTTTGCGCTGTGAAAACAACAAAAAATTATGTTTTCTGCTAGATGCTTGTGCGGCCAGTGTGTGGAGAGTTTTAATTCGGAAATATTGATATTTTTAAACCAGCGTGGAGCGAGTAGGGAAAAGAGATGTGTAATGAACCAGGTCCCAAGTTTCGCAGATCATTTGACCTCAAAATGAAGGCCGCTTGTGACACTTAAGTCAATTTTTGTGTTCTCTACATGACTGTACTGGTGATGAAACGGGCAAGTTACGAACATTTTTGTGCTTGTATGTAATACTTAAATATTTTTTTGAATTGTTGCGCTCAGGAAATGCGTTGGTGGTGCACCTGTTTCAATCGGCACTACTCTTCAACAACAGTGAACTATCAAGCAATATTTTTGTTCGCTCAAAAAATTCACAACGGTTTGTTTAAAAGCAACTTAATTGGGGGTTGCTCGCTAACCTCTTTGAAGCTTTTTGGATTTTGTTGGCTTAGTTGACATTATGACATTATCTAAAAAATGAGAGGGAACTAACCTCAAAATCGCCGAAATCGCTGAGGTGAGCCATAAACTGTTCGTCAAAAACTTAATGAAGGCTCAAGCTTGAAATTTAAACAGGGGCGACAAATCAGTTCAAGTTGTTAACTTCCACCTTGTTCAAAGGTAAACTGCTGAGCGTTATTTTGGCTTATGAGCACAAGTTCGACAACACGTGCTTGAAACATGGGCGATTTTGCAGGTTTCAATCTTGCGGAGCGACAGAAGCGACAGCGCTAATGTCAATGCTCGACAGGCTCGGCGCCACGTTGTCGGGGCGCTTGAAGCCGATAACTTCGGACGTTTTTTTGATCTTGTAAGAAAACACTAATGAAATACGGAAGTTCTAAGGTTTTCCGTCCTGTAGTGAGATATAGGAAAACCGCTGATTCAAAAGCAAGGCTGCACACCACAGTCATTTGCACCGCAACGCAAAAGAGTGCGATTCTTCCCGAATTTACAGCCTTTTATGCTAGCGTCTTTCTCTTTTTGGAAATGGGGATTCAATTGCAGACTCCACTGCCACTGGACATGCGCACACTGGCAAATCAGGTTCCAATTCCTTCAGAATATAATGTGGTCAAACAGCTAATCTATTTTTCCAAGTGCAGGACGCCAAACATATGGCATACACATTGAAAAATGACGTTCAAGCGAACCAGGGCGTTCAGAGATCACTAAATCATCTATTTCCTTCGCTCGATATCTTGTTGAGCGGATTATGCCTTCGATTTCTCGGCGTTTCGAATGCACTTTCGTAGCCACGATTTTTCACCTTACATTATCTCAAAGCTTACATCTGGTTTCTTTTCCTTTCTAAAAGCCAGCAAAACAGTTAAGAACTTAATTCAATCTCTCCGATTTATGAGCCGTTTATCTACCTGCTCAGCACAGCTTGAACGTCCTCCACCATTTTTCTCACGTGTCTACCACACAACACAGTAGCATCGCTGTTTTTGTCATCTGTCCGGCTTGAACGTGATGTTAGAGCTATGCATTGGGACTAGTTCGGCGCGCTTCACCTTATTTCTTGACCCTAACCAAGAATTGCATGGGAAAGGTGCATTTGACGCAGCCACGCACTTTGTCATGCTGGACTGTTTTGTTTATTTACGGGGAACTTGACGACACAGGCTGGAGTCGCCGTCACTTGTAAACAACAGTCCAAAAGCGGGCAGGCTGTTTACATGAAGTCGGGATTCGGCAAGCTGGCAATGTCTGTATTGGTAATTCGTTTCCAATGCTGACACATTACAGGCATCGAATGATTTTATTGAGAGTTTATAATGCAACGTTTTTTGTTTTCTGTTGGATTTCCTCGACGTTCAGCAATCTCAACTTACCAGAGCTTTCTGGCGTGTACCAAAATTGCACTTGGTGAAATAATGAAGTTTTGCGATTTTACCAAATCTGGTGTTCTGAATCACCAAGGCAACATCCAAACTTATGCATTACTTGATGTCAAGTGCTTCAAAGCAAGCGAAAGTAAATGCGTTTTTTCTGTAAAATTGTTAACATTCACTTCAGTTTCGTTCATACTCGCCTTCTGTACTTTCGGAGGGTCACGGGTGGCTGTGAATCGACAAGTCTGCACAATTCGTGGGCATGCAGTCACCGCAGAAAGTTTAAAGACTGAAATCCCGGAAGAGCCAGGCTTCATATGTGGTAGACTAATCTTTTTCTCTTAAAACTGCCTGAACAAACGGTTAACAAACGACAATTTTAGACTTTTTTGAACAACATGGAGAAAAACTACTAGTGAAGGATGCAAGCTCTTTCGTGAAAAGAACCTTTTTCTATTTCGTGTACTGAAGCAGTGTGCGGTATTCGAAAGGAAGCACTTTAACAACACTTTCCGCTAAAATCTACTCACAACTATTTCGGTCAAATATCCAGCTATTATTTTTTTTATGTCGCTAAAAATCTTTCTGCCTTTAAATCGTTTCATCCAAGGCTGTTTGCTGCATTTGCTATATTATACTTTGGAAATTTAAACCACAATCCGATTAAGCAAACACCAAGTTCTTTCACCTAACTCGGAGTTGTCATGGGAGTCTGAGTGCTTACGAAGAAAAACAGTGCATTTTTATGCTGTTTATTACTAGTTTGCAAGATAGAAAAACGCTTTAACTGACTTAACAGTGTTTTGATGTGATAACCTGTTTTTAATTTCCGTTGATCGAATTTCATCACTTTCGACCAGTTGACATACAGAACCTTTAAATGAGCATGATTTTTTGCTTGGGCGTAAACCACTCGCAGCGTGCAGCGCTGTATATTTTACGTTATATGTGATTTGCTGCTATTGTGTTCACTGCTACAAAGCATACATGTTCTTTTGATCATAAAAAATTGCTATATCAGACAAGCAGTCCATATGCACCGTAACAGCCATTTTGTTCTGGTAAAATCTCAGAACTCTTCTGTGACTTCACAAAGCAACTTGTATTAACTCTAGCATGCCAATAAGCAGATGGTGTTTCAACGACGTAATCATAAATTTTAGATCATAGGTTCCTAACCTGGGGTACATGTACCCCCAGAGGTACATTGCCTATCTGAAGGGGTACATTTATGGTTATCAACAGAAGATAAATATATGCTTGCACATTATTCATTTCTAAATATTTATACATATATCAGTTAATAATATTATCAAAAATCATAATATGCTTATTGTTAAATATATCTATTGAATAATCATGATAAAATACTTTGTGATAAGAAATTTTAGGGCACATGTTCATCTGTCGAAATTCTGAATGGGTGCATGCCTATCTGTTGAAATACTGTAGGGGTACATGCTCATCTGCCGGAATGCTGAAGGGGTACATGGTAAGAGGAAAGTTGGGAGCCCGGCTATAGATATATGCCATTGTCAGTATCAAAAATAATTCTTAAAATTTAAATTATATCTTCTTCAAACGAATCACCTGCTATTCTGAAACTGTTGTACCATATTGCAATTCAACATACACTTTATTATCATTTTAACAACGTACACCTCGGAGATAAACTTGCATCAGCTCTAGCCAATACTTTCGCAGTCTGGGGCCATTGGTCCTCCAGGGGACCACGAGGCCTTTGCTGCGGAGCCAAGAGCAGAGGCCTTCACCAGGGTAGGTATGATGAGTAATCACCTGCTGTGCAGCTCGTGGCGAATAAAATAATTGGAAGTAAATACGGAAAAATGAAGTCCACGTTTTTATCAAAAGGCAGAGGTCACGGGCGTTGAGAGGGTCAGGGACCATGAAAGGTTAAGAATCGCTGGTATAACTAATTCCATTGCTTTATGGTTAAAGATATTTTCCGAGTTCTCAACCAGAAATGTTTCGATTACATGATGAAGTTGCTGGAGCCTCACAAAATTTTAATGAGACAGGAAAATGAAAACATAAGTTTGCAAATTTGATTCGTGGTGCAGCGTGCAGGCTCAGGGTTATGCAAATTTGATTCGTGGCGCAGCGTGCAGGCTCAGGGTTATGCCAAAGTGCGTAACAACTCTGATAAAAAGAAAACAAGAGATGTGTGAGCGGAAACAAATTTTTATTCGCATGCCCCTTTTGCTGGTGAGTTGTTGAACGTTGTTTTTTGTCGAATGTCCAGTTATGGAATCATAGTAAAAAAGCAGTGAAACAGATTAAGTAACTCAGAAACTTCTTAAACAACAGCAACTGAGACGCTGACAGAAATCGTTGTAACTCGAAGCAGCACTTAGTAGAAGATTATCCTTCTGTGCCCTCTTGCACAAATTTTTCTCGTCGCATTCGCCACAATCTTTGACAAAATTGCAAGAAAAGGCAATTTTTAATCTATTATTTATCAGTTCCGGTGTCGGCAAACCATTAGAAACTTTGTTTTTGAAGTGAATCGACACAACTGAAGTTAAAGTTAACAGCTGGAGTTAAAATCGACACAGATGAAGCAGCGTTATTAAGAATATAGATATGGACAAGCAACAAGTGTTGCAGTGATAAGCTGAACAGGCTTCTGGTTTATTTTGGTTTCGCAGATTGCATTTTCTAATTAAAAGTTAGAAAATGGTGGCATCCCAACAGAAAGAAAAACTTGTCAATTCTTACTGTTAATGGCAAAATAGAAACATATTTTTCATGATACATGTACTGCGAACAGCCTACGCACCTGAACAAAGCTACAAATTTCGCAACTGCGCGGAGGTGTTTCGCAGGCCAAAAAAACAAGGGTGCTCGGTTAACGTTTTACAGCATGACGTGATTTTGCGAATTTCACGCCTGCACACAGGAAAAAGTTTTTTCGAATTGTGCTTCAATCTTTGCTATTGGCGTGATCACGCTATTTTCCGCGAATAAGCGAATGATTCATGCTCATGAAAGGCCACAGCGACGACGGCTTTCGGACGAAAACAAGCAGTGGAGAAAATAACGTGAAGACTGGAAGAAGCGAAGTGTAGGCGAGTTGGAATCATAATAAACAAATGATGCAAAGCCAGGCGCATAAAAATTACTAGTTTTTAACTGGGTAAAAAGACTTTAACAAAGAGCGAACACATTTTGTGCGTGCATAAATTCACAAAAACATTTTGGTTTGTCAAGCAATTGACTAGCGATAAACATGCTTCCTTGATATTTCAAAACTCACATTGCTTCTCTGTATCTCTGTGTGTGTTTATTGTCTGTTTCAGCTCAAGAACGTTTCTGTGAAATTTTTTAAAATAATATTACGTAACAGTGCTGTAACTTGCTTGAGAGTAAGAAAAAAACAAGAAAAACAGACGATTTGCGGTACCTAAATAGAAAAAAATTTCCATATGGATTAGCAACAATTCTTTTCTTTTACAAAATATAATGAATTTATAGGTATTGCTCGTAACTACGTCAAAAACAGTTTTTAAGGTAGATAACACTTTTCACTTTATATTATTTCATAAAGTTTTACATAAAATCTTTTGTAGTCTATGTAGTAATTTACAAAACTTTCTCATATAATATGTTTCCACTTGATTAATGCTATCAAAAGCAATTACGTCTAAAAAAACTTTTTGATCTACCATTTCTGAATTGCATTTATCCTAATTTGTGAGAAGTATACTGTTCCTTTATTTGGATAAGTAAGATTCCTTGCAACAATGAGATTTTGTTTCAAGAATGTGTCTTTAGAAAATTCATACGGGACGAAGTATTTCTGCATATTTAACATAACTGAGGCATAATGCTGACTACTGTACATCTTTGAATACATGATATTATCCATGAACAAGCAATCACGAGCCCAGACCTTTGCACGATGTTACAAACTGTCTACTGCCACCAGCAGTCAAGGCACTGAACGTGTCTTCGCTTCGGAAACAAACCTTCAACTGCAGCTTAAACGCGAATCACAAAAAGCAAAGTTGCTCAACAGTGTGAACAGGGGAAGGTAGAGGCGGATGTCACTGTGATGCATCCAGTAAATCTCAAACCTCAGAGGCATACAAATTGCAAGGAGTTAAAAAGCCAAGCAGCTCAACAAACTCAGCTACTTTTAAACTTAATTGTCCTTATTGCCAACATTTTTCCATACTTTTCTTCAGAGGTTCTATTGTGCAACAGTAGGCTATTATTTCCAGTAAGCTTATTATCACCAATAAGCTATTATTGTTGATATGCCAAAAAACTGACAAAGCATACTATTTCACAAAACGCCGCCGGTACCCAAAACACAACATTACCGACAAACCACTAAGAAATTTTGAAACATGATTAATGTTTCAAGTGACTTATGCCGTTACTGACATTTGTTCAAAAAAATTGACTGTTTGTTTATTAACGACCTAAACGCACGGTATTGAAATATAAGATATTGTAACTGCCACTGCAAGGTAAAAAAACTTCGTAAATGGTACAAAAGTTCGCCATTCGCAAGTTATTCGGCTTATGGCTAGTATGAAAATATGATAGAAGATTTGAAAGTCATAGGAGCCATTTTGCAACGATTGCAACTGATCGAATGAAAGATCCGGATTGCGATCTCACATCAAACTACGGCCTTTTTCTGATAGCCAGACAACCTTTCAAACTCAAATTACACCGAGTTTGCGCAACGCCTCGATCGCCTATTTTTCGCACGCATCGATTGCCAGCAAGTATTAGCCACCTTATCCCTTAGGCTTAGGCAAAGTCATGCTGCTGTGTAAAATGATTGAAGGAATGCAAATTTCCTAGCAGGCAGTTGATTTTGCAAACGAATGGATCGACAACGAGTATTCCACAACAGCCTCGTGAAAAAATGATCCAACTCACACCAGCGTTGTGCGACGCCACCAGTACGACACGCCCGCGCGTAAGCGCGTGAGCAATGCAATTTTCTAGAAAGGTGAAAACGGTGCGCTTCTAAAGCGCACTCGCGATCAGAGAGCAGCGATTAATTTCGTTCATAATCGGCGAAAACGCCACTAATCCGTGCGGGGCTTCGCACGCCGCAAAAATGCTTGTTTTCAAAGCGAACTGCAACTGACGAGCAACAACTGGTAACCGCGTTCGTGCATGTTGCACGGGTTTGGACGAAGTCCCGCCTTAAGTATTGGTCGGGTGCCGCATATGGAAACGAGCCGATGGGAGAGTCCAGCAACCGCGAATTTTCTAAGAGTACGAAAACAATGACGATCGTCGCATGATTATTTGCTCATTTGTCGCGAATAATTACGTTAAAATGCTCTCTGTGCGTTTCGCTGCAGCGGTATTCAGCAGCTGTTAATTAGTTTTATTGCACTTTCGAATAGTTCGCGGCAAAATCCGGCACGCGACCGCCACTTCGCAAGAGTGATCTCGCGGGTGGATGCCCACGACGACAAGCAAATGCGCCATCCCTACCACTACGTATGTAACCTAAAGTATTGAGATTGTCTTCGCAGATCTACAGTATTTGGTCAGACAGTATTTCAGACAAAAAATATAGATCACTTATAAGCCACACGTTGTTGTAAGCAACAAGTAACAGATAACCGGGTTATTGTGAAACAAGTCATGAAGACGAGGCGGCAGTGCAAACGATTGAAATTTTTTGTGTGTGGTCGCGGTGACTGGTAGCAATACTTTTCTGAATGGCCGGAGATGAAGACATGATCAAAACAATCTTGGATAATAAGCATTTCTAGCAAGACGTTCGCACATTTGCAGTAGTTTTCTTTTCCTCTAAGAGTAACTCTGAATCTTGCGAGACGGACGCAAAATCTTGGCACCATTGCTATAAAAACGATTGAAAGATTAATTTCTGAGTATTGCAACTCGGCGTGTCTTCTTTCGTTTTCATAATTAGCTTTGCAGGGGTTAACAGGCTATCACGTTTTCAAAACCGACAACTTTAATCTTTCATTGAACCTATTAACAACACTGCAAAACTGATATTCATTGGCAATTGCACTGCTAGTAAAAATAGCTTTGGTGCGTATAAACAGATAAATTTTGAGCCCTGCAGTTTGTCTGCGAGTTTTCCATTAAACTTTGCACTTCTAGCCAAACCTTTGTGTAACGATGAGAGGTGTACTTTTTCTTGTCTTCTGCGGTGATGGCAATTCGATACGCGCAAGTAGAGAGCAGTTTGCAGATAGTCTGGTCTTTACAACAACTCTTTTCTCCAGGCGTTTGACAAAACCTGTTCACTAGAAGCGTTGCTGCTTTTAGAAAAAAACGTCTGCTGATTACCACAGCTCATTGAATCCCAAAGTAAGAAATATTTCCTGAAAATACAATTTTAAGATAAAAAGCGTCCTTTTTGCTTGCTCGTATTCGTCGTTCGCACAGCGTATATCCCGAACTGTCCCGGCTGCCCAGCACTCTCGATGCTATCGCAGCGCCGAAATCAACCCTGTTAATCCCTGCTTGCGAGATCTGCTGAGCAAGCCAGGGCGAATCGGGCGACCACCCGAAATCTGAGGCAGGGTAACGATAACAGACAACTGGTTTACTCAGAATTCGCGATTACATCTTCAAAGCGAAAAAGCCGTGGAATTAACGCGGGTCGCGTTAAATGCCCTTAAAAATTTCGCTTCTCGGACAACCAAGCCCATCTTACCGTTTGCTTTTGAACTGAAGCTGGGAGAAACTGAAAAAACAATCATCTGCAGTATTTATTGTTTGTGTAAGGAAAACGGCTACTCTTTGCACTGCTGTTCTTTGCGGTTGACAACCAGTAGGATAACCCCTAATTTGTAATGACGTTTCATGTTATTGCATAGTAAGGTTGCATACCAGTGATTGTTGGCATATAAAGATTCAGTTGCAGAAGCAATCTAAAGTGTTTGTGCTAAATTTAAGGATCAAATGTTTCTATGTTGTCTGTAAATGACGAACGAGTTTTTTTCTATGGAAGGAATTTTGCGCGAGAAAGAGTTTTAGTAGCTTCACTGCTTTAATAAAACATGCCAGTTCGTGAAAATTAAGGAATAATTTTACCTAAGCAAGCACAATTTCCGAATAACCTAATACGACATCCACATCAACATGCGCTTGCTTTCGTCACTATGCAATTAGATCAAAATGGCGTCAAGTATGCCGTAGGGTAGATTTCTTATGACGTCATCCACATCCAACACCGGCAGACTTTAGTCGAAAGAATAGATTTTGTTCGAGTCCGATTTTGGACACCTTTTCTGATGTTCTAATGCGTGTAAAAAAAAAACGACAAGACTGGGCTAGAATAACAAACGCGTTCAGCAGCATGATGTGTGTTGTGATCTACACTATCCCCAGACATGTTCCCTGCTAACATAAGTGGGATCATGTGGGATCAGCTGCCCAACCAGTTCTTCAACTTGCATTCCAAATTATTGTTATTTGGCATCCAGTCAACGGCCGTTCATCGAAATTCAGGACATGAGATTTACATAGACGATTAAATTAGCAAATAATTAGCCGCTTCTGGTTGTCGCAAAACAAAGTACCCCCACAACGTTTGTAAAAACAGCGCTGACAGCATTCACCTCAGGACTTGTTGATGTCAATGCCATGTGAGGGGTTGCTATTTGGAACGACCCTCTTCAGTACATCACAGATTTTAAGAACTTAGTAAACAAATAGCCCAATCGTGATTACTTTGCACATATTGGAAGAATTCCCTCTATTCCATCCTTGTCCCTTTCGTAAAACGAAAAGAGGTTTATTATAATTAATCAACAACCACATTTTTACTTTCATCAAAGTACTTTTCGTCTCGTTTTTAACTTTCAAGCGTTGGGAGGTGTTTCGATGCAGTTGATGAGGCCGTGCAAAGAAAACCCAATTGCTGCTAATAGCATAAGGACTGTTTATAACGACTTGGTGCAACTAAATCAAGCTCGCTCGATGCTTGTAACTAGACCCCTTCGAACAGCCCCTCTCGAGATTAGTCAAACACGAAAGGTTGGCTTGGATTTTTCTAGTCTTGGTCCTCGCCTGCAACAAAAATTGCTTTTTTCTAAGTTTTTTTAAAACTGTCAATTCTGTCTCGTGCAATATATGTTGAAAATGTTCTGTTGCTGCAAAATAAAAATGTTTATGGAACCGAGACCCAAAACCAAAACAGTCCAGGTTCCTGGAAAAAATACTGTGTATGGAAAATCTGGTATATTTGATAATACCGAATTATCTGCAGGTAACCTCTTGTAGAGCGCCATGCTTATAGGAACTCAGTTTTGGAACCCTGACAAAGTGTGTTTGATCCACGAGGGGAGCACGTTGATGCAATTGTTATTCAAACGAACTTCCTTGAAATGGCACACTTATTTTGTTCTACTTTTATATTTATCCGTGTGTTATTTTTGCTCCATCTTTTCCGACCGACCTCTTAGAAAAGAGGTCTAGATCCGCCACTGCTGGCAAATATCAGCTCTACCTCCGCAGTTGGGAGATCTTTTCACGGGTCGGGTGCAACAGGAAACGAAAGTCGCTTTAAAGGTTCGTGATTGTTTTAAAGTAAGGTTTAAAAATATGCAAGACTTGCTTTGGTAAAATGAGCAACGTGAAAACGTCATTGGGTTGAAGATAAAAGCCGTCAGAAAATTATTGTAAAGATGTTTATACATGCACTGATAGAAAATACTACAACTGCAAAATAGGTGCGTCGTCAGCTGGAGGGCTCTTGGTAGCATGCAACCCACTTCGAATTCGTGCAATCCTACTTTAGTAGGCTTATGTATTTGGCATGCTCACGCATATTACTGCAAATATGAAATGCGGCTAGTCCTTGTGGTGTTTATCCCTTCCGGAGAGCTCAGGCAAATGGTCTGCTACAAAGCTGAATTTTATGAAAGCGCAGACCAAGCTAGGTTTTAAAAATTCTATTTCAAAGTTGCCCATGAGATGAGTCTTGGATTTCTTTTTTCAAAACCTTATTCCCGTTACACCACTGCATGACTGTGGTTTAAGAAAAATATTTTTAAAAGACTTATTGCGCTTGGTAGGTTTCGCTACGGATGAAAGAAAACAAGCTAGTTAATACGCAAGTCGGTTAAGATCGCAAATACAGCGCGTGGTCCTTTTTTAAAGGGGTTTTCATAACTATAATGTCTTGAGCTGCCTTTATAGTCGTACGTGTATCAGTCTTTCCTCAATTTTGTCGAAATCATAAACTGAGCAACGCTTCGACGGTTTGCAAAACAACAGATTAACTCTAGATTCAGTGAGATAAGCAGCAAAGGCGACAAAACCGAGAAAAGCGGTTTGCCTTACCGAAAAACAAATGTCGCCGAGGTTCTCGACTCGATGTCGAGTTGGCGATACAATGCTCATCTTTCTTCACGACTGCCCGGACGTTTGCGAAGCGGTCATAGGTATGCATCAACCTAATTCAGCATAGAAAACGGGGAGGGCTGTCGTGAACTTAGCAATCAGCGCTGGACGTCGTCAGTTGCTTCGGGTGCTCGTAGAGCCTGGAGCCATTGTCACGAAGCCTGTTTTTGGCATGTGATGATAATCAATCAAAAGCGAATTGTTTGCCATGTTCGTCAGACTGTAATTGTGACTAATGATAGGAGTTCCTTGAAATAGGCTCGTTTTAGTTGAGAATATCTTCGGCAGTGACGACCGAAGTTTTTTTTGTTTACGCGAAAGCTTGCGATTATGCTTTTACAAATATGTCATCCTCAACTTCATAGACGATCGATGTGAGATTGTCAAAGACAAGACAATTTTAAAGCAGCGAAATTTTGTTTCTACAGTTGTAGTCATGGGAATGAGCCACAACAGAAATTCTGCAGAGCTTCGTTAACGTTTCCTGCAGGCTTAAATGCAACTGATTCAAGACCGCTTTGTCAATGTACCTGACCTGAAGCTTATTCGCGTCGAAATTCAGGCAAAGCAGCCACACCTTCGCCGCTCAACGTATCTGTTACAGGCAGTGGTCAACGATAATTTTGTAGCTAGTTTAAAACACCGCAGGGAAAATTGATTTGCCTTTCAGGATGAAAATGGCAAATGTACATTGCCATGTCGCAGCACAAAAACTCGAAACAACATCATTGTTTTTGTTGCATCAATGATGTGCCGCACAACTTTTCTCCAAACAACATCTAATCCCAGATTTTAGACGGCGAACAGGCGCATAAAGGCGTATTATCGAGGTCCTAGACAATGCTGAGCTGTTCATTATCGGCACGTTTGGAGGCTTAACAACGGGGTGTTGCACAAATCCAGCAGCAAACGCCACTGCGCGGCGAGCTGACGTGGACGCATGTTGATGGAAGCGCGCGGGGCTGAAGTGCTCGCTGGTCGGGATTGGCGGTTTGGTGTGTGGCATTGATTGGAGTCGACCACACTGGCCGAGGTTCT